>Ga0066256_1002220_pt1 | contig 22480 bp, 17 predicted proteins | sample ThiBio_1000_biof_FD_87107 | JGI IMG/M metagenome (GOLD analysis project Ga0066256, IMG submission 87107) | Wastewater bioreactor microbial communities from Cape Town, South Africa - Thiocy_expt_1000_biof (version 2) | ecosystem: Engineered > Bioreactor > Thiocyanate-remediating >... | reverse complement strand
GTCGCGCGGCGACTGCGCATAGAAGAAAGCAGCGGCGACGACACCGGCGCCACCCGGCCTGTTCTCGATGATGATATTGGGATTGCCGGGAATATATTTCCGCATGAATTCGGCCGCCATGCGGGCATAGAAATCATAAGAGCCGCCCGGCGGATGGCCGAGCATGATGGTGAGATTGCGGCCCTTATAAAATTGTTCGACCGACGATTGCGCGTGGCCTTGAGCGGTCATTGCGAGCAGCGCGATCACCGCGCCAAACAAACCTTTTTTGGTGTTCGTGTTCACGTCAATCTCCTCCCTTGCCGTGAGCTTCTATCGAGTTCCGGCTTTAGCCTTTGCTTGGTCCTTTGCCTTCGACATTGCGCACGGGCGTCTCCGGCTTTAAGCCGCTGCGACGGCGCGCAAAAGTGTTTTCACCATTGGCTCGCCATTGACCCGCCGTCGCCGCATCGGCGAAAGACTGCCACTCCGCGCTCCAATCGCCGAGATCGTAGCCATGCCATGGCGCCTTGACGCTGAGGCGCGGCAGATCGAGATCGCCAGCCATCTCCTCCCAGAGACGACGAGCATTCTCCATGTAGGATTTCGCCGGCAGAGCGAGCGGCGACGTCGGATGTTTCAAGGTCGCATCGATCAGCATGGTGGAATCGCCACTGCCTGCGCCTGCCTTCGGCCCGTGCCCACCGGCACGATGAGGAATGAGCTGCACATCCTCGATCGGATTGGAGCGATAGGCCAAGGACCAGAAAATCGCATCGGCGTTCAAGGGGTCTATGTCCTGCGAGACGGCGATGACGATCTTGCCGCATTGCGCTTGCAGAGTGGCCGCGCCGTGCAGGCCGCGCCAAACCTCCGTCTGCAATGCGCCCTGTTCGAACTGCAGGAAGATGACCTTGCGCAGATTGGTCAGCGGCTCGTGCATCGAGACCGCCTTGATGCCCTTGATATCGAGATGATGTTTGAGGTGCTGGAAGAACAAAGCCTCATAGGCGGATTTCTTCAAGATGCTCGACTCGCTCGGCGTCACTTCACTCAGCACCGACGCGAACACCGGCTTGCGCTTCATGGTGATGGCCGTGACGCGCATCGACATGTTGAAATCTTCCAGTGCGATATGGCCATGGCTCTCGCCGAACGGACCTTCCGGCTCAAGCAGATCGGTATCGATCAAACCTTCGACGACAATCTCGGCGTCCGCTGGAATTTCGAGATCGACGGTCTTGGCCCGCGTCACTCGCATCGGACGCCAGGCCAGACCGCCCGCCACCGCCATCTCGTCTTGATTGATGGCGGGCTTCTGTGGGCCGGTGCAAACGGCCACCGGCGCACAGCCGACAACGATCGCGCAGGGCATCGGCTGGCCGAGCTTTTTATATTTCTGCCAGTGCAGATAACCGCCAGCGCCAGAGAGGCGTGAGGCCATGCGCACGCCAAGGCGATCATTGGCCTTCAGGCCGGCACGATAGGTGCCCATGTTGCGCACGCCCGTCTCAGGGTCCTTGGTAACGCACACGGTTGCGGTGAGATAAGGCGCGGCGTCAAAGCCCGGCGTCGAGATTGGCACCGGCAGCAGCGCCAAGCCGCCGCCCGGCTTGGTGAGATCATCACCGGTGATCACCACTTCGTGGCAAGGCGCGTTATCGACATAAATCGGTTCGATGGGATGATCGATGGCGCGCATCCAAACGTCGGCGAGTTTATCGACACCGACGCCCATCCCCATGGCATATATTTCATGTGTTGCCGCCAAGGCACCGACAACAACGGGAATGTCGTATTTCTCGCCGCCAGAGCCCACCACATTGGTGAACATCATCGCTTTGCGCTGATCTTCTGGATAACCACCGACAAATTGCCAGCGCATCAACGGATGTATCTCAGTGTCCTTGTTGATCGGCCGATCGACACGCACCAACAAGCCGCGTTCTTCAAGCCGCTGCAAATGTTCCTGAAAATCGGAAGGCGCCGCTGCACTCTGCCCGCTCGACTTGCGGCTCGACTTGGACATGCGTCCTCCCTCATATAACGGCAAGTTTTCCGCCGCGTTTGGTTGCGTTCTTATAGACCTTCCTGTAGCGAGGCAACATAAGCAAAATATCTATACGGGGAGGTTCATGGCTTCGGTCACGCAGGACAATTTCAGCGTCATCGGCCAACCTTTGCAACGCAAGGAAGACCAGCGCCTCATCACCGGCCAAGGCCGTTTCACCGACGACTTCAACTGGCCACGGCAGGCCATCGCTGTCATGGTGCGTTCGCCCTACCCGCACGCCCGCATCCGCTCCATCGATACGACGACGGCGCGCGCCATGCCGGGTGTGCTTGGCATCTTCACCGGCCAGGATGCGGCAACCGATGGGCTCGCTCCTATTCCGCACGATCCGGTTCCCAAAACCAAATTCGACATGAAGCTGACCGGTCCAAGCGGCAGCAAGATCTTCACCGATCCGCATCGATTGCTGCCGGCCGACAAAGCGCGCCATGTCGGCGAAGCCGTCGCCATGGTCGTGGCCGAAACCGATGCGCAGGCGCAGGATGCGGCCGCAGCCGTCATCGTCGACTATGAAGAACTGCCGTTCGTGCTCGATCAACGCGATGCGGTCAAAAGCGATGCACCCGTCTTGTGGGACGAGCACGGCAGCAATGTCTTCGTCGATACGTGGTTTGGCGACAAAGCAGCGACAGATGCCGCCTTCGCCAAGGCCGATCATGTGGTCCGCATGGACTTTCATATTCCGCGCGTCACCGCCGTGACGATGGAACCGCGTTCGGCGCTCGGCGCCTACGACGCCAAATCGAACACCTATGAGCTCGTCGTCGGTGGTGGCGGTGCCGTGCGGGTCTATGTCGAATACGGTCTGGTGCTCTGGGCCTCGCGCCATATCGGCCGCCCCGTCAAATTCACCGCCACGCGCAGCGAATGTTTCACCACCGACTATCAAGGCCGCGACCTCGTCACTTGCGTCGAACTGGCACTGCGCAAAGATGGGCGCTTTCTGGCGCTGCGCTGTGACAACATCAGCAATGTCGGCGCCCATTGCGTCTCGCTCTCGCCGCTGGGCAAGGGATCAGGACTCATCACCGGCTCTTACGATATTCCGATCGCCACGCTTCATGCCCGCGCCGTGTTCACCAATACGATGTCGACGCAGGCCTATCGCAGCTCCGGCCGGCCGGAAGTCAATTTCGCCATCGAGCGGATCATCGACACGGCGGCACGCGAATTGGGGTTCGACCGCATCGCGTTGCGACGCAAGAATCTCGTGCGCCGCAAAGCCATGCCCTATACCAATGCGGTGGGCGCCACTTATGACAGCGGCGACTATGAAGCGCAGCTCAATCTGTCGCTCGATATTTCCGACTGGAAAGGCTTCGCTAAGCGCAAACGCGAGGCCGCCAAGCGCGGCAAGCTTCTAGGACAAGGGCTCGGCCATTACGTCGAATCCTCCATCGGCACGCCGAAGGAACGGGCCGAGATCACCGTGTTGCCCGAGGGCCGTGTCCGCGTCGTCATCGGCACCCAGCCAAGCGGCCAGGGGCACGAAACCAGTTTCTCGCAAGTCATCGCCGATCTCATGCATGTTCCCGTCGATCTCATCGATATCGTGATGGGCGATACCAAGATCGTGCGCCTCGGCGGTGGCACGCACTCCGGCCGCTCGATGCGCCATGCCGGCACGGTGATGTCGAAAGCCTCGGGCGAACTGATCGACAAAGCCAAGGCCGTCTTCGCCCATCTGCATGCAATTCCGGCTGAAACGGTCGTCTTCGAAGACGGACGTTTCGGCGCGCCAGCCACCAACCAATCCTTGGACTTTCTCGAATTGGCGCGCGAAGCCGCCAAGCACAAATTGCCCGCGCCGCTCACCGACGGTCTCGCCGTCGTCACCGACAATGAGATGCACGAGCCGGTATTTCCCAACGGCTGCGCCTCCTGCGAGGTGGAGGTCGATCCGGACACCGGCTGGATAGACATCACGCGCTATTCGGCGGTGGACGATGTCGGGCGCTGCATCAATCCGTTGATCGTCCATGGCCAGACCCATGGCGGCATTGCCCAGGGCGTCGGCCAGGCGATGTGGGAATGGTGTTATCTCGACCCGACGTCCGGCCAACCGCTCGCCGGATCGTTCATGGACTATGGCATGCCGCGTGCCGACAATATGCCCTCGTTCCGCACCGAGATCGCCGAAGTCCTGTCGCCGACCAATCCGCTCGGCATCAAGGCCGGCGGTGAAGGCGGCACCACGCCGGCCCTTTCGGTCATCGTCAATGCGCTGGTCGATGCGCTGAAAGACTATGGCGTTCGCGACATTCAGATGCCGACGACACCCCAGCGCATCTGGCGCCTCATCCACAAAGCTGTCTAGGGAGTCCACAGTGAGCCTGCCAACCGTCGAACTGATCTGCTTTCCCGGCGCGCCGAACCTGCCGATCTTCGTCGCCCGCGACAAAGGCTGGTTCCGCGACAACGGCATCGACATCAACCTGACGACGACGCCCAATTCCGCCTTCCAGGCCGAAAATCTCGCCAGCGGCAAATTTCATATCGCCGGCACGGCCTTCGACAATGTGGTCGCCTATCAGGAAGGCCAGGGCGCGGTCCCGCTGAAGGACACGGATTTCTTCGCCTTCATGGGCGCGACGCAGGTTGAGCTTGCCTTCATCACCCAGGCCGACATCAAGAGCTATGTCGATGTGAAGGGCAAGAACCTGGCGCTCGACGCGCTGTCGACCGGCTTCGCTTTCGTGCTCTATGAAATGCTGGCAAAGAACGGGCTGACCAAGGCCGATTATCAGATGCAGCCGGTCGGCGCGACGCCAGCCCGCTGGGAGGCGGTGAAGGCCGGCACCCATGCCGGCACTTTGACGATCGAGCCCTTCACCAGCATCGCCCGTAACCAGGGTTTTCATGTGCTGGATACGTCGAGCAATGTCTTTGCCGCCTATCAGGGTGGCGGCTTCGCGGCACGCCGCTCCTGGGCTGCGGCCAATCCGGAGGCGCTGAAGGGTTTCATCCGCGGCTATCTGGCTGGCCTCGCCTGGACGCTCGATCCCGCCAATAAGGACGAAGCCACCAAGGTACTGCTCGCCAACATGCCGGAGATCAAACCGCCGGTGGCGCCGGCCGTCATGGCCTCGCTGCTGTCGCCGCGCTCGGGTCTGACGCCGAAGGCGGCGATGCTGATGGACGGTGTCGCCACCGTGCTCGATCTGCGCTCGCGCTACGGCGGCGGCGCCAAGCTCACCGATGCCAGCAAATATATCGACCTGACCTATTACAATCAGGTCGTCTCCGGCTGAGCCGGATCAGCCCCGGCCGAGAAACGGCTGGGCGATCGGTAGGATGGTGGTGTCGAGCATGTTGGTGGTGTCGGGCATCGAGGCCATCAGCACGATGACAGCCGCCACCTCCTCCGCCTGAGCCATCTGCTCCGCCGGCCGTTCGGCCATGCCGGGGGCGAGTTCCGAGACGGTCGCGCCGGGATGGACGACCGAAGCGGTGATGCCGAATTCGCGTCCGTCCAGTGCCAGCGAGCGCGTCATCCCCTCGACGGCGAATTTGGTTGCCGTATAGCCGATGGCGTTCGGGCGGGGCATTTTCGCCGAGATGCTGCCGATGTTGATGATACGGCCACGCTTTTGCGGTTTCATCAGCCGCAGGGCCTGTTTCGAACACAGGAAAACCGACGACAGGTTGGTGGCGACAATTTCCTGCCAGCGGGCGAAATCGAGCTGGTCGGTCGGGGTGTGGTCGGCGATGCCGGCGCAATTGACCAGGAGGTCGAGGCGGGCGAACTCATTGTTGACCGCGTGGAAGAGACAGTAGACGTCTTCCTCGTTGGTGATGTCGGTGGCGCAGATCCGGGCCTTACCGCCCGACGATTCAATGGTTTTCTGCAGTTCCTCGAGCCGGCCGCGGCGCGGGGCCGCCAGCACTGCCGTCATGCCGTCGGCCGCGAGGCCCTTGGCGATGGCGGCGCCGATTCCCGGGCGGGAACCCGTCACCACACCGACCTTGCCGGCCAACCTTCCCATGGTTTCCTCCGGCGCGTTTCCTATCTTTGCCATGGCATGCGAAAAGCCGCCCGCCGGGGCAAAACCGCCGCTGTTTGATCAATAGTAAAGCTTATGCTGGTGGTGGCAGGGCAAAACCGCCGCTTGCAGGCCAAAATCAGGCCAAATATATACGCGCTAGCCTTGCGGAATCAGACGGCAATCCCAATCTCCACCGCAACGGGGACCGGGCGGCCCGGATCATTTCCGGAGCCCGAAAAAACTCACCGCCCAAAACCGGATCGCTTCGGGGTCCGGCGGTCCTGCGTAGAAAGAAGGAAACTATTATGGCTAAAGTGATCGGCATTGACCTCGGCACGACGAACTCATGCGTCGCGGTGATGGAAGGCACCTCGCCGAAGGTGATCGAGAATTCGGAAGGCGCACGCACGACCCCGTCGATTGTCGCTTTCACAGACGATGGCGAACGCCTCGTCGGCCAGCCGGCCAAGCGCCAGGCGGTCACCAATCCTGAGAAGACATTTTTCGCCATCAAGCGCCTCATCGGCCGTCCGTTCAATGGCGGGGTGGGTCTCCGCCGACGGAAAGCAATATTCGCCGGCGCAGATCTCCGCCTTCACCTTGCAGAAGATGAAGGAAACCGCCGAGGCCTATCTCGGCCAGAACGTCACCCAGGCGGTCATCACCGTCCCGGCTTATTTCAACGACGCCCAGCGCCAAGCTACCAAGGACGCCGGCAAGATCGCCGGTCTCGAAGTGCTGCGCATCATCAACGAGCCGACGGCGGCAGCGCTTGCCTACGGTCTCGACAAAAAGGGCGCCGGCACGATCGCGGTCTACGACTTGGGCGGTGGCACGTTCGACGTGTCGATCCTCGAGATCGGCGACGGCGTGTTCGAAGTGAAGTCGACCAATGGCGATACGTTCTTGGGCGGTGAAGACTTCGACATGCGTCTGGTCGAATATCTGGCGGACGAGTTCAAGAAGGACCAGGGCATTGACCTGAAAAAGGACAAGCTCGCTCTGCAGCGCCTGAAGGAAGCCGCGGAAAAGGCGAAGATCGAACTGTCTTCGGCGACCCAGACCGAAATCAACCTGCCCTACATCACCGCCGACGCCTCGGGTCCGAAGCATCTGACCTTGAAGCTGACGCGCGCCAAGTTCGAGGCGCTGGTTGACGATCTGATCCAGAAGACGATCGAGCCCTGCCGCAAGGCGTTGAAGGATGCGGGCCTCACCGCTGGCGAAATCAAGGAAGTGGTCCTCGTCGGCGGCATGACCCGCATGCCGAAGGTGCAGGAAGTCGTGAAGTCGTTCTTCGGCAAAGAGCCGCAGAAAGGCGTGAACCCAGACGAAGTCGTCGCCATCGGCGCGGCGGTCCAGGCTGGCGTTCTGCAAGGCGACGTCAAGGACGTGCTGCTGCTCGACGTGACTCCCCTATCGCTGGGCATCGAAACCCTGGGTGGCGTGTTCACGCGTCTCATCGACCGCAACACGACGATCCCGACGAAGAAGAGCCAGGTGTTCTCCACCGCCGAAGACAATCAGACGGCGGTGACCATCAACGTGTTCCAGGGCGAACGCGAGATGGCACAGGACAACAAGAGCCTCGGCCGCTTCGACCTGCAAGGTATTCCGCCGGCCCCGCGCGGCATTCCGCAGATCGAAGTCACCTTCGACATCGACGCCAACGGCATCGTCAACGTGACGGCCAAGGACAAGGCCACCGGCAAGGAGCAGCAGATCCGCATCCAGGCTTCCGGTGGTCTGTCGGACGCCGACATCGAGAAGATGGTCAAGGACGCCGAGGCCCATGCGGCCGAGGACAAGGTGCGTCGCGAGCTGGTCGACGCCAAGAACCACGGCGAGGCCGCCATCCACCAGACCGAGAAATCGCTGGCGGACTATGGCGACAAGGTCTCCGGCGCTGACAAGGGCGCGATCGAGAGCGCCATTGCGACGCTCAAGACCGCTCTGGGCGGCGAAGACGCCGAGGCCATCAAGGCTGCGACCAACGAGGTCGTCCAGGCTTCGATGAAGCTTGGCGAGGCCATGTATAAGGCTCAGGCTGACGCTGCCGCGGCAGCCGGTGCCTCGGGCGCCGCCGACCAGGCCACCCCGAAAGACGACGTCATCGACGCGGACTTCAAGGAAGTCGGCGGCGACGACAAGAAAAAGAACGCGTAAGGCGTGATTTCGTCGAGCTGATATGCGGGACCCGGGAGCAATCCGGGTCCCGTTTCGTTAACACTCAATTTGCGCCGAATCGGCGAGGAAGCGCCGAGAGCGCACAACTGGATCGGGGCCCATGGCCAAACGCGACTTTTACGAAGTGCTCGGTGTCACCAAAACCTGTACCGAGCAGGAATTGAAGATCGCGTTCCGTAAAGCGGCGATGCAGCATCATCCCGACCGCAATCCCGGCAGTGTCGAAGCCGAGATCAAGTTCAAGGAAGTCAACGAGGCCTATCAGTGCCTCTCCGACGGCCAGAAGCGCGCCGCCTATGACCGCTTCGGTCATGCCGCCTTCGAAAATGGCGGGGCCGGCCCCGGCGGTTTCGGCGCCGACGGTTTCGCCAGTTCGATGGCCGATATTTTCGAGGACCTGTTCGGCGGCGTGATGGGCGGCGGGGGCCGTGGCCGCCAGGGCGGCAAGGAGCGCGGCGCCGACCTGCGCTACAATCTCGAAATCGGTCTCGAGGAAGCTTTCAAAGGCAAGACCGCCCAAATCAAAGTGCCGACCTCGGTCACCTGCGAAGCCTGTACGGGCACCGGCGCCAAGGCCGGATCCAAGCCCAAGACCTGCGCCACCTGCGGCGGCCAGGGCCGCGTGCGCGCGCAACAGGGTTTCTTCGCCATCGAGCGGACCTGCCCGACCTGCCAGGGCCGTGGCGAAATCATCGAGAATCCCTGCACCTCCTGCGCGGGCGCCGGCCGCGTGACGCGCGAGCGCACCCTGTCGGTCAACATTCCGCCGGGTGTCGAGGACGGCACGCGCATTCGCCTGGCCGGCGAAGGCGAAGCCGGCGTGCGTGGTGGCCCAACGGGCGATCTCTACATCTTCCTGGCGATGAAGCCGCATCCGTTCTTCCAGCGCGATGGGGCCGATCTCTACTGCCGCATGCCGATCTCGATGGTGCAGGCGGCGCTCGGGGGCGAATTCTCCGTGCATGGCATCGACGGTTCGGAAGCCCGGCTGAAGATCCCGGAAGGCACCCAGTCCGGCCGCCAGTTCAAGATCCGGGGCAAGGGCATGCCGGTGCTGCGCTCCCGCGACATCGGCGATCTCTACATCCAGGTCGTGGTCGAGACACCGCAAAACCTGACGCGCCGCCAGCGCGAACTGCTGATGGAATTCGAGAACGAATCCTCCAGCAAGACCAATCCGGAAGCCGCCGGCTTCTTTGCCCGGATGAAGGACTTCTTCGGCAATCTCAGCGGCGCTTAAGGCGAAGCTCGCCTAATCTCCCTAAGACGCCGATGTGCGCCCGCGCACATCCATCCTTGCGCCCTGCCGTATTTTGCTGCCTCATGACCGGCAGTCGGCAGGGAGCTGACCCATGGGTGTCCTTCGTTCCGCCACCAATCGCCCACGCCAGCGGCGCTACCTGCTGGCCATCGCCAGCACGTTTCTCGCCACCTCCATCGCGCAAGACGCCTCCGCCCAGACCTTGATCGGCGGCGCCACCGTGATCCAAAACGACGTGCGCGGCGACATTCTCGGCCGCCGCTCGAAGATGACCGTCGGCGATCGCATCTTCCAGGATCAGAGCGTCCAGACCGCCAATGACAGCCTGGCGAAATTCGTCTTCCTCGACCTCACCAACATGTCGCTGGGGCCGCAGAGCCAGGTGAAGCTCGACAAGTTCGTCTATGACGGCGAGGGCAAGGCCAAATCGGTTTCGGTGACGGCGCTGAAAGGTGCGTTCCGTTTCATCTCCGGCCAATCGCAACATGACGCCTATGAAGTCACGACACCGCGAGCGGTGATCGGCGTGCGCGGCACCACCTATGACGTGCAGGTGGCGGGCGCGGTGACGACCGTCGTGCTGCAAGAAGGCGAAGTGAACGTCTGTGTGCGCAACACGGCGAATTGCCGGACGCTGAATGAACCCGGCACGTCGGTCAACGTGACGCAGAACTCCATCGAAGGGCCGATCCCCGCCGGCAACAAGACGTGGGATTTCGGTTCGCTCTGCGCGCCGGGCGTGTCCTCCGATCTATGCAATCGCACGACGCAGCTTGCGACCTTGAACCCGCTGCCACCCGCCGCGCCGCCGCCGACTTCGGTGCGGCCGCAGCGGCGTCATGCGCGTGCGCCCGTGGTGGCGCCGCGCATTCGCCAGGTCGAGGCACCGCCGCCGCGTGTGCGCCGGCCAGTGCGTGTGGCGCGGCCTGTCATCTATGATGATTATCCGCCGCCCTACTACGGCCCGCGCCCGGTCTATATTCCGCCCGTCGTGGCGATCCCGCCCTATGGCGGCGGCTACTGGCCACGGCCGCCGCGCTATCCGCGCCCCGGCATGGGTCCGGGCGGTCGTCCTCCCGGCGTCGGCAGGCCGCCTTACGGTGGCGGGTATCCTAGCCCCCCGCCCGGCCTGGGGGGCGGGCGCGGCCCCGGGGGGCCGGGCCGCGGGATTCCCCGGCGGGGGGGCCGGGGGGGTGGCGGCCCGGGCCCACGCTCCGGGCGGGGGTTCCGCTGCCAGCTGACATCGGCGGCAGCGATCCAAAACCCTCCGCCGTCGCTGTTCTCGGTGTCGAGCCACATCAGCGGCAGTTCCGGAAATTCGGCGTCGAGGATCTCGCGGCCGGTGCCAATCTCGCAGAGCAGTCCGCCGCCGTCGTGCAGGCGCTTGGGCGCCTCGCGCAGGATGTGGCGGACGATGTCGAGCCCATCGGGGCCACCCGCCAGAGCCATTTTCGGCTCATGCTCATATTCGGGCGGCAGAGCGGCCATGGCCTGCGCATCGACATAAGGCGGATTGGTGAGAATGAGATCGTAGCGGCGCTTGCCGAGCGGCGCGAAGAGATCGCCCTGAAACAGTTCGATCCGCGCCTCGAGATTGGCTTCCTTCACATTGCGGCGCGCCACTTCAATGGCATCGGGCGACAGATCGACGGCATCGATCTGCGCATTGGGAAAAGCCTGCGCCGCCAGAATGGCGAGGCAGCCGGAGCCGGTGCACAGATCCAACACGCTGCCGATATCGTCGGGATCGCTGACCAAGGCGCCCTCGCCGCCACCGAACAAGCCGGAGAACAGAAGATCGCCGATGAAGGAGCGCGGCACGATCACGCGCTCGTCGACATAAAAGGGCACGCCGCGGATATAGGCTTTGTTGAGCAGATAGGACGCCGGCTTGCGCGTCGAAATACGAGTATCGATCAGATCGACCAGACGGCGCCGCTCCTGCGGCAGCAGCCGCGCATCCAGAAACGGATCGAGATTGTCGATCGGCAGATGCAGGGCCTCGAGGAGAATGAAAGCGGCCTCGTCGAGCGCATTGGCCGTGCCATGCCCATAGGCGAGTTTGGCTGCGTCAAAACGCGTGATGGCGAAGCGCAGGAAATCGCGCAGCGTCAGCAGGCCATTCGCGGGGTCGTTATCGGCGGTCAGCGAAGTTCTCCAGCCGGAAACCTCTATGGGGATGTGCCGGCGGGGGCAAGATGGCTCGCCTCCCGCCTGTTGTGTCCAAGCCAGCAGGCGGGCTAGATACGGACAGAAAACAAACATCGGGGAGGCACATATGCGCATTTGCCGTTTCGACGCGGACAGGCTGGGCATCGTCATCGGCGACAAGGTTCATGACGTCAGCGCTGCGCAGGACGAAATCCGCAAGACCGCGCGCTATGACATGATGGGCGATGCGGTGATCGCCGCCCTGCCCGAGTGGCGGGAACGGCTGGAGGTGCTGGCGAAAGCGGTGCCCGGCAAACCGATTTCCGAAGTCAAACTGCTGCCGCCGGTGGCGCGCTTTTCCAAAGTGATGGCCGCGCCGACCAACTATCACGATCACATCAACGAAATGGCCGCCCGGCAAGGCATGGCCGCCGAGGCACATCGCGGCATTCAAGCAGCCGGCATTTTTCTGAAAGCCAATTCTTCGGTCGTCGGCCCCTCCGGCGTCATTTCGCTGCGCTTCCCCGACCGGCTCAACGAACATGAGCTTGAAGTGGTGATGATCATCGGCAAGGCCGGCACCAATATTTCGATGGACAAGGCACTCGATCATGTCGCCGGCTATTGCATGGGCCTCGATATGACCGTGCGCGGCAAGGAAGATCGCAGCTTCCGGAAATCCGTCGACGGCTATTCGCCTATCGGCCCCTGGATGGTGACATCCGATGAGATCGCCGATCCCGACAATCTCGACATCGAACTCACCGTCAACGGCGTGACCAAGCAGAAGTCGAACACCAAATATCTCATCTACAACTGCCGCAAGCTGATCGAATTCGCTTCGTCCTACTACACGCTGCAACCCGGCGATCTGTTCTTCACGGGCACGCCGGCCGGTGTGTCGCCGGTGCAGCCCGGCGATTGGGTGAGTGCGGCGTGCCCGCAGCTCGGCGAGCTACGCATTCAGGCGGTGGCGCAGGCTTAGTCTTTTTTGAAAGACACGATGAGAAAGGGATGCGGCCTCGTCGCATCCCGCCTATAAAGCTGCCCAACATGAATGAAACGAAATAGGGAGCCGCCTGCAAATGTTTGCGAACACCCAAGTCATCACCATCGAAGAACACTATTGGGACAAGGAGGTTGTCGACCTGCACGCGAACGAGATGCCGACGCGGCAGACCGACATCGTGCAGCGTCTTTACGATCTCGACGATCTACGCATTAGCGAGATGGATGCCGCCGGCATCGACATCCAGGTCGTGTCTCATGGCGCGCCGTCGACGCAACGGCTGAAGGGCCAGCAGGCGATCGACGTGGCCATGCGGGTGAACGATCGGCTGGCGGCGCATATTGCGCGCCATCCCACACGTCTCGCCGGCTTCGCCGCTTTGCCAACCGACGTGCCGGAGGCTGCGGCGCGCGAACTCGAGCGCTGCGTCAAGACGCTCGGCTTCAAGGGCGCGATGACCCACGGCCTGAGCAACGGCGAATTCCTCGACAGGCCGCGCTTCAAGCCGATCTTCCAGGCCGCCAACGATCTCGACGTGCCGCTCTATCTGCATCCGGCCGATCCGAGCCCGGTCGTCACCGAGGCCTATTACAGCGATTATGTGAAATCCTTCCCCATGGTAATCCGCCCGGCCTGGGGCTTCACGGTGGAGACGGCGACACAGGCCATTCGCCTGATCCTGTCGGGCATTTTCAAGGACTGCCCGCGGCTGCAGATCATCCTCGGCCATTTCGGCGAGACCCTGCCCTTCCTACTGTGGCGTATCAACCAGTCGCTGCAGCGGCCGGGCCAAGAGGAAATCCGCTTCCGCGAGACCTTCTGCCGGCCCTTCCATGTCACCACCAGCGGCCCTTTTTCCCCCCCGGCGCTCACCTGCCCCATGATGGAAATGGGCATGGACCGGATCATGTTCTCGATCGACTGGCCCTTCGTGATGAACGATCCCGGCCTCGACTGGGTCAAATCGCTGCAGATCAGCGAGGGGGATATGGCCAAGTTCCTGGGCGGTAATGCCAAGCGGCTGTTGAAACTCTAGCAAATCGCCTTTCTCGAAACGCGATTTCGCCTCGGCCCCCTGTTTTGACGCGTCTTTGTGGCCTGCGACTTTGTCGAAGACCACAAAACGCTATGACGGGAAAATCCGGAAATCAGCGAAAATCAAGGACTGGTGACCGAATCAGCAGTTCCGTGCGATAAGCCGGCCATGGCTTCACGCTTTCCGATCTACGATCCCGGCTTCGGTGTCTATGTGCACTGGCCCTTCTGCCTGTCCAAATGCCCGTATTGCGACTTCAACAGTCACGTGCGGGCGCAGGCGATCGATGAAAAGCGCTTTGTCGCCGCCTTCCGGACCGAACTGGCCCATCGCGCCGCTTTGGCGCCGGGGCGTACGGTGCAGTCGATCTTTTTCGGCGGTGGCACGCCCTCGTTGATGAAGCCCGAGACGGTTGGCGCCATTCTCGATGAAATCGGCCGCAACTGGAGCATCGGCAAGGACGCGGAGATTACGCTGGAGGCCAATCCGACCTCGGTCGAGGCCGGCCGCTTCAAGGGTTACCGGTCGGCGGGCGTCAATCGCGTGTCGCTGGGTGTCCAGGCGATGAACGATGCCGATCTCAAGGCGCTGGGCCGGCTGCACACGGCGGCTGAAGCGATGACGGCGGTGGGGGTCGCCTCGGCGATTTTCGACCGCTTTTCCTTCGACCTCATCTATGCCCGCCCCGGCCAGACGCCCGATGCCTGGCGCACCGAACTCGGCGAGGCGGTGAAGCGCTCGGGCGGCCATCTGTCGCTCTACCAGCTCACCATCGAGCCCGACACCATGTTCGAGCGGCTGCGCAATGCCGGCCGGCTCAAACTGCCCGACGAGGAAACCTCAAGGGCGCTCTGGGACGTGACCCAGGACGTAACCAATACGGCCGGCATGCCGGCCTATGAAATCTCCAATCATGCCCGGCCCGGCGACGAGAGCCGGCACAACCTCATCTATTGGCGCTATGGCGAATATGCCGGCGTCGGCCCTGGCGCGCACGGACGTTTGAACACGCCGCGCGGTCGTGTGGCGCAATCGACCGAGCCGCATCCGGAGATGTGGCTGACGGTGGTGGAAAGCGACGGCCACGGGCTCATCAGCGACGAACTGCTGACCCAGGAAGAACAGGCCGACGAAATGCTGCTGATGGGCCTGCGGCTCACCGAAGGCATCGAAGCCCTGCGCTTTGAAGCCATTCGCGGCCAGAAACTCGATCAGGAGCGCGTGGCCTCGTTGATCGAGGACGGCATGATCGAGATCACCGGCGATGGCCGCATTCGCGTCACATCATCGGGCTTCCCGGTGCTCGACGCCGTGGTTGCCGATCTGGCAGCGTAAAGCTTCCACACGATGTCAAAGAAAAAGCCAGGTTTGAACCGGGCTTTTTGATTTTTGCGGATCGCTCGAGCGATGCGATTTGCCTTAAGTTCCCGGCGGTGACGTGAACTTCTGCGGCGCCGGGCTGATGACCGTGCTCGTGCCATTGCGGATCTGCAGCACCGAGAGGCCGCGCTCGTTCTGGCCATCGCCCCGGAAGCGGAACAGGCCATCGGCGCCTCTGAAGCCGTCACCATTGGTGAGCGTCGCATCGGCGAAGCGGCCGCCGCCCTGCTGCGACAGAGCCACCAGCAGCGACACCGCGTCATAAGAGAGCGTCGCGATGCGCACCGGATCGGCATTGAACTTGGTGCGGTATTTCTGCGCGAAAATATTGAAGCCGGCATTGTCAGGCGCGGCGAACCAGCCGCCTTGCAGCGCCGGCAGGCGCATGACGCGCGCATCGTTCCACACGCCCGTGCCCATCATCTGAACGCGCTTGACGTCGATGCCAGCGGAGGTGATGGCACCAGCGACCGCGGTCATCTGATCGGCCTGTTCCGGCACGAAGAGCGCGTCGACGGCATCACCAAGACCGGCGATCTTTTGCGCCGCTGCTGCGGCACCCCCAGGGCGATAACGTTCGATGGCGACGATGCGCGCGCCTTGCGCGGCGGCGACGGTCTGGAACTGCGCCAGCGCCACGTTGCCGTATTCGGTCTCCGGCGCCATGACGGCCATGCTCTTCTTGCCCCGCGACGAGGCGAATTCGACCACGCGCGACACCTGTGTCTCGACCAGGAAGGAGAGTTCGTAGACGCCACGGGCGGCGGCGCTGGTATCGGTCGAGAAGCCGATAACCGGGCGGTTGGCGCCGCGAGCGATGCGGCCGACTTCGCGCATATTGGCGGCATAGAGCGGGCCGATGAAGGCTTCGGCGCCTTCATTCAAAGCAGCCTGGGCCGCGGCGCGCGCGCCTTCGGCCGACGATTGATCGTCCTTGACCAGCAACGTCACCGCGTCCATGCCGCGCTCGGACATAGCGAGTTCGGCGGCATTGCGCAGGGACAGACCGACGTTGCTTGGCTGGCCGCCCTGGGTGAGCGGCAGAATCAGCGCGATTTTGACCGGCCCGTGGCCGATGGCGCTGCCCGTGTCCTGAGCCAGCGGGGTCGTGGGACCACCAGCCGGCCGGCTGTCGCCGGAGAACGGACCGCCGACGCCAACCGAGCCGCAGCCGGCCAGCGCCAGCAGGCCGGTCAAAGCGGCGCCCATTTTCACGGCCGACAAGGTGCGGTTCAAACCGGTGCGGCCCAAACCTGCGTCAAAACATGCCATCATCACTTAAATCCCGCCGCCAATTGCCGCCTGGACTTCCTAGAGGTTCAAGCCAGGCTTTGAAAAAATAGGCCGTCTCGTCGAGCTTGCCCAGCGAAGATCTCCGCCGGAGCCATATTGGTTCATGTAAAATGCTGCGCCAGAAAGGTTAACCTTCTTTTCCAGTTCGCCCCAACGAATTGCGCCTGTCCGAACAGAATGTTCTTTAAATCGAACATTTGACCTGTTTACAGAACGATCGTTCATCGCTAGCTTCGGATCGAATTTTCAACGGAGTTTTCCATGACCGCGCCACCCCGCGGGGGGCAGGCGGCGGAGCAGCGGCCCCAACCTGCCTTTCCCGCCTTCGGCCTGCGCGCCGAGGCCGAGAAGATCGCCCCCGGCCTGCATGTGGTGGCGACCCCTATCGGCAATCTCGGCGATATCTCGTTTCGCGCGCTGGCGACCCTGGCGGCGGCGGATGCGATCATCGCCGAAGATACGCGCGTCACCCGCAAGCTTCTGGCGCACTACGGTATCGCCACGCCGCTCGTCGCCTATCACGAACATAACGCGGCGGTGATGCGGCCGCATCTGGTGGCCAGGCTCGAGACTGGCGCAGCTTTGGCACTCGTCTCCGACGCCGGCACGCCTCTGGTCTCCGACCCAGGTTTCAAACTCGTCGCCGATGCGGTCGAGCGCAACATTCCGGTCACATCGGTGCCCGGCGCTTCGGCGGTGTTGGCGGCCCTGGTCGTCGCCGGCCTGCCGACGGATCGCTTCTTCTTCGAAGGTTTTCTGCCGCAGAAAAGCGTGGCGCGGCGGACGCGGATCGCCGAACTCTCGCAGATCCCCGGCACGCTGGTGCTTTTCGAATCCCCGCGCCGTCTGGCTGAATCGCTTGCCGATCTGCATGCGGTGCTCGGCGATCGCGAAGCGGCCATCGCCCGCGAACTGACCAAACATTTTGAAACGGTGCGGCGCGGCTCGCTCGCCGCGCTTGCTGCACAGCTTGCCACCGAGGAACCGCCGAAAGGCGAAATCGTGTTGCTCGTCGGGCCGCCAGGCGACGAAGCCGTCATTGGCGATGCGGATATCGATGCGCGCTTGACAGCCGCGTTGCGCACCCATTCGGTGAAAGATGCGGCGGCTTTGGTGGCGGCGGAAACCGGCCAGCCACGGCGCAAAATCTATGCGCGCGCCATCGAGCTCGGCGCGGCCCAGACGCGCGAGGATTCTTGAGCGACGGAGGTACGCGCGACCGCCGCCTCAAGGCGCATGCTTTCGGCCTGCGCGCTGAAACCTTTGCCGGCATCTATCTGCGTTGCAAGGGCTGGCGCGTGTTGACGACGCGTTACAAAGTGCCCGGTGGCGAAATCGACATCATCGCCAGGCGTGGCGACATCGTCATTTTCGTTGAAGTGAAAGGGCGGCCGACGCTTGACCTGGCTGCGGAAACCATCACCGCGCAGAAACAACGGCGTATTTCCCAATCGGTGCGGCTGTGGCTGTCGCGCAATCCGTGGGCGATGGGCAAATCCTTGCGCGGCGATGCGCTGTTCATCGCGCCGCGCGCCTGGCCTCGACACATCGCCGACGCCTTTCCCCTCGACCTGCGCTGAGAAGCTGTCCTAAGATACCCACAGCACAGCAACCAACAATGTGCGTGGGAGGGATTGCTCATGAATGGCCGCACAGCCATCGCGCGATTTGCATTGGTACTTTTGGTGACGATCAGCGCCGGCAGCGCTTGGGCGCAGGCGCCTATGTCCGCAGCCGAATGGGACAAGGTTGTGGCGGCCGGCAAGGCCGAGGGCAAAGTGGTTTTTTATACCGCCCATGTCGGTAATCCGCTGCAAACCGCCATTCTGAAAGCATTCACGGCGCGCACGGGCATCCCGGTCGAATCCCTGGAAGCGCGCGCCAGCGAACTGCGCGAGCGCACCCGCGCTGAGCAAACGGCGGGACGATATACGGCCGACGTGACGTTCACCACCGATGGGCAGGCCGCCGTCATCGATCGGGACGACAAAGTGTTCGCGCGCCATGCGATCACACCCAATGCGCAGGCGCTACGGGCTCCGTTCAAGGCCGACGATCTGTTCGCGCCCTCGATGATCCTCAACTATGGCGTGCTGGTGAATACGTCCCTCGTCAAGCCGGAGGATGAGCCGAAGAGCTGGGCCGATCTCACCGATCCGAAATGGAAGGGTAAGATTCTCTCCGACGACACCCGCGCCATCGGCGGGGGCTATCTGTGGTTCTTCACTACCTACAATGGTCTGGGCGAGAAATACCAAGAGGCCATGGCGGCGCAGAACTTGGTCTTCACCCGCGACCAGCGCGAAGCCGGCCGGCGCATCGCGCGCGGCGAATATGCCATGTTCATTCCCTTCATCTTTCCCGACATCAACAATCTCAAAGGGCTGCCGGTGAAAGTGTTGCCGATGGCTGAAGGCGCGCCTTACGTGCTCTACGGCGCGGTGCAGATGCGCAACGCGCCACGGCCGAACGCCGCCTTGATGCTGATCGACTTCATGATGTCGGAAGAAGCGCAACTGATATGGGCGCGGGGCGGCCATGGCTTCGTGCGCGAAGGCATCGAGGACAAGGTGTCGCCTGAGCAACGCCCCTTCGCCAATCCGAAACTGCTCGGCACCAACGATTGGCGGCGGCAGGATGAAGGGTTGGCCGCCGCCAAGAAGCTGTACAAATAGGCCCAGACCGGATTGCTTCGTCGCCTTGCTCCTCGCAATGACGGGAAGATCGACACACCGTCATTGCGAGCGAAGCGAAGCAATCCAAGGCCGCTATCTCAATGTTTGGGCAGGTTCGGCGTGCCCTCATGTGCGATCAGGAGGTCGTGCATGTCGTTGGCATGTTCCTCCTCATTGCCGAGGATCCCCTCCAGCATCACCCGCGTCGTGGGATCCTTGTCGCCGAAATATTTGATCAACTCGCGATAGTGCTCGACAGCAATGCGCTCGGCGACCAGATTTTCGCGGATCATATCGACCAGATTGTCGCCCTCGACATATTCCGACGCCGAACGCGAAGCCAAACCTTCGGGATTGAAGTTCGGCGTGCCGCCAAGCTGATTGATCCGCTCGGCAACCTTCATCATATGCTCTTGCTCTTCGCGCGCGTGTTCGGCGAATTCCTTCTTCACCGCTTCGGACGAAATGCCGGTCGCCGAGACCGCATGCATCGTATAGCGCAGCACGCAGACGATTTCGGTCGCCAGAACCGATTGCAAAATTTCGATCGTCTTGTCGACGTCGGCGCCATAGGCCGGCGTCATCACGCCTTCGGACAGATGTGCTCGCGCCTGTTTGCGCAGCATTCTGACATCGCTCAGAAAAGGCTCTTTGACGGTTTTGGACGTATTCGCTGTTTCTTTGGAAGGATGCGCTGTCGCCATGTCTCGTCTCCGGGCAAAGCCCAGCCAGGACGCGACCGGGCAATGTCGTTCAACGTGTCGGCGACAGCGAAGGTTCCAAGAATTCTAAAGTGTGCCGCCGATCAGCGCCAATCGTCGATGCAGACGACCGCCCGTTCGTTGGCACCCATGATCTGCCAATAACCATTGGCTTCGCCGCCAACGACCACGACATTGACGTCCTTTTCTTCGAAGACATTGATGTCTTCGGTTTCGGCCGCCTTGAGCTTCGTCGCCAACGGTTCCTCGCCGTAAGTGGCGCGGGGATAGCGATAGTTCTGCACCAATTGCAGGTCCCAATAGCGACCGGCCGGCATGGTGGCATTCTCCCAGATCCAGCGGATCAGCTTTTTCTTGGTGTCGAAACCAGCGCGATCGATGAACTGATTGGCCGTGATCGGGTCAAGCAATAGTACAGGGCCGGTGATGGCATCGGTGCCGCGCAGCATATCGCGCACATGCTCCTGCCAATATTTTTCCCGCAAGCCGAGCGAGAATGTGGTCGAGCGACAGCCGTAGAAAATCGTCACCGTACTCTGTTCCGGCTTGAAACCTTTCTGCACGTGCAGCGGCTCCCAGGGACTGCGCTCCTCGTTCTCCGCAAAGGTGATGCTGTTATAGGTGTAATTGTTGCCGATGGAGCCCATGAAGGTCTCGCCCGGCACCGAACCACCCTGCAGGTTTTGCGACAGCACGCCGTATGCGCGGCCGATGGTGGCATTGGCATGATTGTAAGGGCCCATCGCGCCAATGCCGCAGTTCATCTCGATCTCATGACGGATCGGTCCGTTAACGACCACCATGGCGGAAGCCGAACTCGACGTCGAACCGCGTGCTGAGACGCCAGATGCCGCCAGCGCCAGAATGACCGGGAAATATTCCGGCCGCGCGCCGGCCATCACCGCATTCACGGCCACTTTCTCGACCGTATATTCCCACAGGCCGCGATTGGCCGTCGGCTGCATGCGGCCGACCACTTCGTCCGGCTTGCGGCTGGTCTGCGCCAGCATGGCGGCGACGCGTTCCTGCGTCGGCAGCACGATCGGCAGTTTGTCGGTCCAGTTGTTGTCGAGGAAGAGCTGGTGGAGATTTTCTTCCGTGTCGGGATCAACCAGGCGCGGCGTCGAACGATCAGCAACAACTGCTTCCGACGCCAGACCATGCGTCAGGCCTTCAATGATGCCCTGCATCACCGGCTGGCCGCGGATCGGATCCTTGCCATTCACATAAGCGGCCAATTCCGCCGCTGACTTGCCCATCACCGGCTGCGGCACGAATACGCAAGGCGCATTGGCAAGACCGGCCATCTTGGCCACCGACTTCACCACCTTGTCGAATTTCTCGGTGTGGATGGCGACCGTCGGCACCCCGTATTTGGTGTCGAGATTGATCGCATGGGTGGCGGTTGCCGGCGCGCAGGTGCTGCAATGGCCGACGCCTATGATCGCCGCATCGCCATTGGCCTTGATCTCTTCCCAGGTCTTGGGATCGTCGTGGCCATAGTAATTCGACAGGCTGACCAATTTGGTGGTGACACCGGGCATATGCGTCGTGAACCAGGCCTGCACCTGTTTCAGCAATTCGATGGAATCATCAAAACGGCAATCGATCAGATAGATGGTCTTGCCGTCGAGGGTTTCGAGACGGGCAGAGGCAGTTCGGCGCTGCACCTTCGGCGGATAGCCGACCGGATTGAGAACGGTGATCTTCTCGGCGCTGCGCGCCACAACTTTATCGAGCATGCACATCCTCCCGAAGTCGGATTTCTTATTTTCCAGGGCAGCCTATCGCATTTCGCGCCGCGCATCTATGCACCGGCATTCAGGGATCGCCAGGCTGCTGTGGCGGCGGTGGCACCGTCGCCGGCACAGGCAGCGAGCAGGCCAACCGACTGACTGCGAATATCGCCCACCGCATAAATCGCCGGGTGGGACGAACGCATCATGACGTCGGTCTCGATGTGGCCATCGGCATCGACCACTTCGCCCGCCCCTCCGACAAGCTGGCGATCGCCACCCGCTCGGGCCGCCTGCGCCGCAACTTCCAGGGCTACACCACCGACGATGCCCCGGCCCTGATAGGCCTCGGAGCCTCTTCTATCGGCAACCTGCCCCAGGGCTACGTGCAGAACATCACCGCCACCGGCGAGTATATCCGGACCATCAGGGAGCGCGGCCTCGCGGTCGCGAGGGGAATCGCCTTCAGCCCGCAGGATCGCATGCGCGGCTGGGTGATCGAGCGGCTGATGTGCGATTTCCGCGTCTCGGTCGCCGAGCTGCAGCATCGCTTCGGTCAGGTCGCTGCTCCGATCGTCAGCGAGATGACCTGCGCCGCCGAAGGCGACCTCGACGGCATCATCGATTTCGACGGCCAGACCTTTGCCGTGACCGAACGGGGGCGTCCGTTCGTGCGCTCGGTCGCCGCAACCTTCGACACCTACCTGTCCTCGGGCGCGGGCCGACATTCCGTTGCCGTCTAGGCCTCGTGACGCCACTAAGTAGATGCCCTAAGACTCCGAACGGAATTTCCCCGGAACGGTGATCGGCTAGGTTGCCCTCGTCCACAACGAGGGAAGACCAAATGCAGATCCAGCCGAGTTCCCGCGCCCCCCCGAGCCGCGACACGCATGCCGGTCTGTCCGACCTGCTGCTGGCCATGCAGCCTGCCGCCGTTACGTACTTCCCCACGGACGCCGTGATCTACGCCGAAGGTGATGCCGCCGGCCCC
>Ga0066256_1002219_pt1 | contig 22491 bp, 31 predicted proteins | sample ThiBio_1000_biof_FD_87107 | JGI IMG/M metagenome (GOLD analysis project Ga0066256, IMG submission 87107) | Wastewater bioreactor microbial communities from Cape Town, South Africa - Thiocy_expt_1000_biof (version 2) | ecosystem: Engineered > Bioreactor > Thiocyanate-remediating >... | reverse complement strand
GCTTGTTGTCGACCCACCACTGGTCGGTCAGGCGCGGCTCGATCGGCACGCCGCCACGGTCGCCATGCGGCACCATATGCTTGTGGGCTTCGACCTTGTCGAGCAGACCGGCCTCTTCAAAGATGCGGACGATGATCTTCCGAGCTTCGAAACGGTCCTTGCCTTCCAGTTCGTCCCAGGCTCCATGCAGGGCGGCGGGATGATCGAGGCCTTCGAGGAAATCCTCGTTCTCCTTGATGGAAATGGTCGCGTCGACATTCATGATGTTGATGACGCGCAGCCCCGTCCGCTTGCCGACCTCGAAATCGTTGAAATCATGGGCCGGGGTGATCTTGACGGCGCCGGTTCCGGCGGCCGGATCGGCATAATCGTCAGCGACGATTGGCACCCTGCGGCCGACGATCGGCAGGATGACATGCTTGCCGACGATCGCCTTGTAACGCGCGTCTTCCGGATTCGTCGCAACGACGATATAGTCGCGGGTTTCGAATTCGGTCGGCTTGCCCTCGTCGTCGAAAGCGATCGGATACTGATAGGTCACGCCTTTTTCGAGCGGATAGCGCAGATGCCAGAGATTGCCGGCAATCTCGACCTGCTCGACTTCCATGTCGGAAATCGCCGTCAGCAGCTTCGGATCCCAGTTGACCAGGCGCTTGTCCTTGTAGATCAGGCCTTCCTTGTAAAGCGTGACGAAAACTTCGAGAACCGCGTCCGACAGCCCCTCGTCCATGGTGAAGCGCTCACGCGACCAGTCGCAGGAAGCACCGAGGCGCTTCAACTGGTTGAAGATCAAGCCGCCCGATTCGTCCTTCCACTCCCAGATCTTCTCGACAAAGGCCTCGCGGCCCATCTCGCGGCGCCCCGGCAGGCCCTTCTGCGCCAGCTGCCGCTCGACGACCATCTGCGTCGCGATGCCGGCATGGTCCATGCCCGGCTGCCACAGCACATCCTTGCCACGCATCCGCTCGAAGCGGACCATGATGTCCTGCAGCCTGTTGTTCAGGGCATGGCCCATATGCAGCGAGCCGGTGACATTCGGCGGCGGGATGACGATGGTGAACGTTTCCGCGCCCGGCTTGGCGTTGGCGCCGGCGCGAAAGGCATCAGCCTCTTCCCAAGCCTGGGCGATCTTCGGTTCGACGGCGGCGGAATCGTAGGTTTTGTCGAGCATTTTCTGGCCAAACTTCGATTTCTGATAATGGACTTTGTAAATAGGATGGTATCGGCAGTGTCAATGACAAAGCCGCCCCGGCGATCCGGCGCGGCTTTGTCGGCTTGGCTCTCGGCCTATCCTGTGGCGATCGACCGGTCAGCGGCGCGGGCCGCGCGCCACACGCTCGATTTCCTCGCGCACCAGCCGCTCCACCAGCGTCGGCAGGTTGTCGTCCAGCCAGTCCTTGAGCATCGGGCGCAGCAGCTCCTCGGCGATCTCGTCGAGCGAGCGTCGCGAACTGGCATCGAATGCCGCGGCAAGATCGTCGAAGGAGCGCGCGACACGCTCGCCGGCATCGGAGGAAATGAGCGCGTTCGCCTCATCCAGAACCGGCTGTTCCAGCTGTGAGGCCGGCAATTCCGGCTCGCTCTGGAAAATATCTCGCAGCGGCGCCGGCGCAGGCTCAACGGCGCGGGCCGGTTGCGACATCGGCTGGATGACCCGGCTGAGGGCAGCCAGAGGCTCTTCCTCGACATGAGTCGTCGCCGAGATCGGCGAAACGGATGGCCCGGACATCGGCACGAAACCGTCATGAGCGGGGCGCAACTCCAGCGGACGCGGGGCGGCAGCCTGCGGCGGACTCATCGGCGGCTCGGCGCGGACCGGCTCGGCTTCCGCACGCCGCTGGGCGCTCTGACGATCGGAAGCAGCGCGCACGCGGGCTGCGACATCCGCCAGCGAAATCGACCGGCGCTCCTCGATGGAACGGACATTGTCGGCGACCGGACGCTGCGCCGGCTCGGCGCGTGGCAGCTCGGGCGCATTATAGGCGCTTTCGGCGGGCGATTCGTCGGCAAAGGCGTTGTCGTTGTCGACCGTCAAATGAATTTCGCCGGCATCGCCCTCGTCGTCTTCTTCGGCATAAACAGGCGGCAGCGAAGCGGAGATCGACTGTCCCGCACCGGGATCGTTGCTCTCGATAATCCGGCGGATGGACGCCAGAATCTCCTCCATGGACGGTTCACGCACTACATTCGGCTGAGCCATTTTCATCCCCGCAGTCTGATGGGAGTCACGGAACCGCAATCCACGTTTCCGAATCATGGGATCAGTCTAGGATACTCCAACGGGCGAAAAAATCACTTTGAATCAATATTGAAGCGCGATGCACAGCTTATTGGCCGCCACTATTGCAGCCGAAACACAGGCGGCGCCGGAAAGACCGGCGCCGCGTAAAATACAAACCGGAGCCCCCTGGCTCTTCAGAAGACGAATTCCTTCGCCTTGCGGAAGCCCGGCAACGGCTTGACGGCGGTGTTGAAATAATAAGCCTCGGAAAAGGCGCCGCGCTCGCGGGTGACCACGACGGCGCGCGAGGCATTGCCATAGCCTTCAACGGCGACCAGGCGGCCACGCTCGGCAAGTTGGTCGAGCAGCGCGGACGGGATTTCCTCGACCGCGCCGTTGACGAAGATCAGGTCGTAGGGCGCACCGGCGCGGTTGCCCCGCTCCAGATCGCCCCGCACGACGGAGACGTTGGCATAGCCGAGCGAAGCCAGCGTCTGCGCCGAATGGGCGGCCAGCGCCTCGTCGCTTTCCAACGCCACGACCGAACCGGCGACGAGCGAAAGAACGGCAGCCGCATAGCCTTCGGCACTGCCGACAACGAGAACGCTATCGTCCTTGGTCACGCCGGCAAGTTGCAGCAGCTTGGCAAGCGGCGAAGCCTGCATCACGTAACGCGGCGGCTGGCCGGAAGCGGCCGGAAGCACTTCCATATCGGTGTCGATATAGGCGAGCGGCTTCAGGCGATCGGGAACGAAAGCCTCGCGCGGAACCGACAGGAAGGCCGTCAAAATAGAGTGGGAGGTGACATCCGTCGTCCGGATCTGGTTGTCCACCATTTTGGTGCGTGCTGTCTCGAAATCCATCTTTTCCTCGTCCGCGCCATTGAGACCGGGTTATTCTGATCGTGTCTTAATTGCGGACTGCAAGGCTTTCAAGCGGGCTTGCGCGACATCGGGCCATTTGAGCGGAATTTGCCGCGGCAAAAATGAAAAGGGCCGCGGGCTTGTGCCGAAGCCATGCTGGAAACGGGCTCCCCGGGCCGGGTTCGAACCGGCGACCTGTCGATTATCAGTCGAATGCTCTACCGCTGAGCTACCAGGGATCATCCGCTCGCCACAGATGTGAGGCGGCTTCTACAAATGCTTTTCCGATTTGCCAAGAGGCTTTTTTGGAAATTCACAGGCCACTGCTTTTCGAAAGCAGTGTGCCAGAAAGCAAGGAAGGCCGCAACTTTCGTTGCAGCCTTCCTTTGAAACTGGCTCCCCGGGCCGGATTCGAACCGGCGACCTGTCGATTAACAGTCGAATGCTCTACCGCTGAGCTACCAGGGATCATCCGCTCGCCGCAGATGTGAGGCGGCTTCTACAAATGCTTTCCCGGTTTGCCAAGGGGGTATTTCAAAAAAAATGCGTTTCTCCATGACTTATCTTGATTTCCCCTCGTCAATTCCCATTTCCGCTTTCGTAAGCACGTCCCCGGATGACAAGGACAGGACACGTTGCCAGAAGCGAAACAGCAGAGCGGATTCGGTTTCGATGCCGCGACGGGCAAGCTGAGGCTGGGCAGATGGCGTATCGCCATGCCGCAATCGCGCCCGGCTCGCATTGCCATCGGCGGCGGCCTGGTCTGCGGCGGGATTCTCGGTTTCCTGCCGATTCTCGGTTTTTGGATGGTGCCGCTCGGTGTTCTCGTGCTCTCCCAGGATATCGCCATCGCCCGCCGCCTGCGTCGCCGCTTCTCCGTCTGGTGGGCCCGCCGCCGCAACGGCGGAAATTCATGACCCCGGCAAGGTGACGGCATCTCCTGTGGAAATCCGGAGCCGCCGAGAAAAATCGCCCGAGCCGGAATAATCCGCTTGCGCTCTCACTGGATTCGTTCTAAACGCCCGTCACCACACGCTTTTAAGCATCGGATGGCCTCGTGGCGGAGTGGTGACGCAGAGGACTGCAAATCCTTGTACCCCGGTTCAATTCCGGGCGAGGCCTCCATCCAAAATCAGAAACAATATCAATTAGATAAGCAACGGAATGACCGCCAAAAAGCGGTCGCCATGTTGCATTCGTGTTGCAACTGATTTCCCTTGGTTTCCGGGCATTTCATTTGGGTTTCGGCGGCTCCATGCAACATGAAATGCAACATGCCGCGCGATAAGTCAGGGCTTCGAAGAAGGACCGAATCCGACGCCGCGCTGACACGCGCGGTAGGTTGGCGACCGCCGCACGCGCCTCTGCTCACTGCGGGTCAATCAGGATAGCCATCAACGACATCCCAGCCATCAGGCGGTGTGGGAGTAGGCAGCGCTCGCCCCTCTTTCTCCATACGACGGATGCTTTCGGTGATCCATGCGGCTTTTGCCCGCTCCTTTCGCAAGGCGTCCCGCTTGTAGATGTGCAGGGTCAAATCTCCAGTCCAGCGTCCATGGCCTTCAAGGTCAAATTCGACCTCCATTCGCAAACGTTCGTCAGCAAGCGCCACGTCCGGAACCCGTACGGAAAGAACATGCCTGACGTACAATAACGGAGGATATTCGCTGGCTTGACCTCCACGCCTTGCTGGAGCGGGGATGGACGCGAGGCGTACCAGTTCGCACTTCACCAAATGCTCAAACCAAGTCGAACCGCTTAACGTTTCGTAAAGTTCAGAAAGGTGGCTTCCGCTCTCCATATTGTCAAACCGAGTGCCCAGTGGCTGTTGGAGGACTGCCTCAAAAGTTTGCTTCCAATATTCCTCGCCGGAGATCATCCGGCCGGTGCGGCTGCTAATTCCCGCAAGCTTGGAAACTGCCCGGCGAGGAGCGTCAGGCTGCCATTGAAACGTCATGCTCCATGATGCCCCTTCCCGCGAGAATTCTGGCGCTTCTGTGAGGAGTCCGCCAAGGCCTAGCTCGCTCAGTACAACGTATCGGGATAGCGGCGACTGCGTGTCGAAACGGCGAACGAAAGCGAAAAGATCCTCTGCGGAACCCTTCAAGAAGAACGCCAAGTGTAGGACGATACCCGATGCTTTGAAGCGGGAGACCTGCCCACCAGCAATGATACTCGGCCCGATGGCAATCAGTCCGACTTCTGCTTCCACGCGCGCTCCCAAGCGAGCAAACTCGGTGTGGTCGCGCCGAATGCGCTTCAAAGTTTCTGGTGGAAAACGCACGGCATCTCTATCAACGATCCCGTCGCAACCACGACATAACCATATCCCATTGTCGATACCTGATCTTTGTTCTGACGTAAGCGAAGAATCATATCGCCTCGCGCCCTGCCCCGGTGCTGCGGCCGTGATGTGCGAAGCGATCCCTACATTCATGAATGAAGCGGGTGACTCGTCGCTAGGCCCAATCGTCGGCGTCTTACAGATCGAACAACGATGCCCTGCCCGGCCGGCGAGCGCCCTCTTTATTGGCTCAGAAAAATCGTCTCGATTCGAATTCACACCTGGTCCCTCTGAAATCTAGCACGCTGTATTTGCAATCAAGTAAGCCGTCGTCGTGATAGTTGAGCCAGTTCTCTATGGATTTGCAATGACGATACGTCTGCTGGTTACCTGTTCATTCCTCCTCGCCGCGTCGCTCGCGACAGCGGCGAATACTCCGTGCAGTGGGAAAAAGGGTGGCATCGATCATTGCCAGGGCAAAACGTTCATTTGCCGCGACGGATCGGTCAGCAAGAGCAAGAAGAACTGCCAAGGCACAATGGGAAGCGTGGGGCTACTCGGCTCCGAGGCGTCTGGCATGCAGCCGGCCGCGGGCGACGATTGTAGCTGTCGGTCGGGTACGTTCTGCACTGGTCCGCGTGGCGGACGCTATTGCGTCGAGGACGGTGGCGATAAAAGCTATCTCGGCTTGGACTAAGGTACGGTTGCGCCGCCTGCAGGTTTTCGCTTGACCTGCAAACAAACCTTACGGCGCTCACGGGCCAGACATCTTGAATACCGCCGCGTTGTCCTGCACGTCGCGCAATCCTTTGTAGGGCGCGTGGCGTAGCTTCTGCTCGTCGGTCCATTCGCGAAACTCGATTTCCGCTATGAGCGTCCGCTGTACGAACACGATGCTCACGAGCTTAGGAATTCAACCGGCCGAATTTTCGGCCCGTTGCATCGACAGCAAGTGAGAGAACCGTGAGTGCTGCAATCTTCCTATCTGCAAATGTTTGTCTGATCCCGCGTTATGTGTACGATGGGAAAAATGGAGATGTCCAATGGGTTTCGCGCTTTTAAAAGATGTCGACGAGGTATTCGCGCCCATCGCGGAGCCGCCCCGTACAAGCCAGGCGCCCAATCCCGTTAACCGCGTTAAAGAGATCGAAGGCATAGTATCCAAACGAAGAGCAGACCTATTCGCTGTAAATCAAGCACTCCGAAACCTTGTCGATACTGCGCTTGAAGCAAACGAATCTCGATACGTGATTGCTGCGCGCGGAGACATCGTGCGATTCGAAAGGCAAATGTATGTTAGCATCGAGCAATCTCAGCCTGTATTGGCTCGACTTTCTCATGAAGCCAACGAGTTTTTAAATACCTTCCGGTTTCCCAATGCACAGGCTAAGCGCCATTTCCGGCAGCTAAATAAACGTCTATCTGTCGCTTACGACCAATACACTGTTTTTGCCAAACAGTCCGCCGCGCTCGCAGGACAAGAGCTACTGCCAAGGATTGACCAATGGCTTCGCAATAACGTGAGAAGGCCAGCTTCATTCGAAGAAGCAACGGACGACCTTATTAGCCGCTATCCCGTCGTGAGTGACTATCTTGCGCGGTGAGATTATCTGGATCACCGCAGAGCAATTGATAGCCGCAAATGCCCGTCAAGTGCCAAACGCTTTCGTCCGAGATAGGAACAGCCTCGAAAGTGCTGTAGCTGCCCCTGTCAACCTTTCGCTCTATGAAGCTCAGTATGACCTCGTGGTGTTGGCCGTACATTTGCTGCATGCTGTCGCGATGGCTCATCCGTTTGAAGATGGGAATAAGCGCGCCGCCTTTTTTGCCGCCGCTGCCTTTTTGGAATTGAATGGCGCAATTTTCGCGCCTCCTGATACCGAAGAGACTGCTCAATGGGTAACGGGCCTTATTGAGCATGGCATCGATCAGAAAACTCTCTGCGAACTGTTGCGTCCCTTTGTGCTTGTTTTGTAGGGCCGTCCGCTCGCATGACTGTCGAAAGGTAAATGCTCCCTAACGACACCGCCATGTTAGAGAGCAATTTCCGATTGATTGATTTTGATTTCATTCAACGGCGCTCGGGACTTTCGTTCGCCACTCCCCGCACCTGCATCTCCGTTAGGGAGACGCAGATCGATAGGTAGTGGCAGGCATAGCGGTACGGCTCATTCCGCATCGAGCACAGCGTTGATGGCCTTCGCGCCAAGCCTCCCTTTGCCAATCGTGACCAGCGCTCGATTGCCGTTCGTATAAGTGACGGGAATATCGAGCCAGTTGCGTTTCCGCAGCATTTCCGTGTTCACGGCGACCGCCTTGGGGAAATCATTCAGTGCGAACATCTTGAAGTCCTTCGTGATATCGGCCGGCACACCGATTAGGATGTTTCCTTTATCCTGCTCAGTTTCCTTCATCGCCACCCGCACCACGTTTTTTACGGAGCCATCAGGCGGCAATAGGAACTCAAAAACGTGAGAGGCTGGCAGGTCGCGGTCTTCGTTCTTCAGGAACGTGACCACCTGAATAGCCGCCTTGCCCGGCATGCTGATCGTCGCAACTGCTTTGGGATATTTATTGCCGTTAGCTCCTGGCGCTGTGATGGTCCACCTCACCTCACCTTTCACGGCAAAAGGCGTTTCTCCGACAACCTTCTCTTCATAGAGAAAGGCTGTTTCGACATCGATGGTGGCGCGCTCGATCTGGTACTTTGTGATTTCCTCGCGGCTGAACATGTGCATACCGTCGGGCGCCGTGCGCAGCATGATCGGGATGAGTTCGGGCGCAACACCGTAAGAGTTCAGCGCCTCGATAACGTCGGATAGCTCGACCTGCACCTGGCTTTCGTTCTTCAGCCCGTAAATCTGGTGGACGCCTAACTGGCCTTTAACCTCCCTCCCTTCACCGGCGAGGAAGATGAATGCGCAGGCGGAAACGCAAACGCCATTGTCGGGAACGACGGTTGATAGCTTCCTCTCCTTGACCTCCTCAGCCATCAGGAGAGCCGACTGCACGAAACCGCCTGGACTGTTCAGGACCACCGTTTCGGCCCATGGCGCCGCGTCCAAGGCCCTCTTGAAAGCCAGTGGGGAGCGGGCGGTGATTTCGCCATCAAATGTGATTGTCTTGTCCTGCGGCGATGGTGTGATCCCCTCCCCAAGCGCCGACGTTGACAGCAGCCCCATTGCGAGCGCGAGCACGTATCTCAACATCAAAGCCCCCCAGGCATGTTCCCCAGGGGAATTTCTCTGAGGTTGCATGGCTCGCGTCAATCGTGTTGCAGAGAAAATCGAACTCGTGCAGATTTTGCACCAGTTCGCGACTGCGTATTACCGGGTTTCGGAGAACGGCCATGACTACCAAGGGCAAGCTGATCGTACTGGCGGCATTCAACAAGAACGACGAAGGGGATTTGGTGCCGGCCTTCGATCCGCGCCAGGTTGATACGGAGGAGCGGGCCAAGCGCGAGGCGAGAATGATGGCTGATAAATATGCCGGCGTTGTCGCCTGGAGCCGGGAGGCTGACCCGATGATTGGCGAGTATGGGCCGTCTGTCGTACTGTTTCAGGCCGGTGAGATACCTGAATTGGAATGAGCGAAGCGCCTCGGCATCGAACCTTTCACGAATTCGGGAGAGGTTATAGCCAGCGCAAGTTTCTCCGAGAAACTTGTATTCGTCCAACTCAGAGACTTCTTTACCCAGGAAAGAGGTTGCCGCGCAAACCAAGTTTCGCGACGAAAGTTGAACCTGCATCGCTCGCGTTACGATGTGGATTAAATCGGTGCGAAGCCCTGGCTACCCTCAACCGCTCATCATTGAAATTGGGCCGGCGGCGCTCCAGCGGCTTGGTGCTAATTGAAATCGCGAGAGACGACGACAAAGCAGGTGTCGTGATTGATGCTGATATTCCAAGCCCCGCCGTGCGCCGTGCGCAACAGTTCAGCAAGATATTCGGCAGCGGCCTCAATTTCCGAGACCGCGCCTTCGACGGAGCGCATGGAGGATGACAGCATCGCCATCCCCCGCTCTGTGCCGCCGGCGCCCTTCCCGCCTCTTGGGACCATGTCAGGGCGCGTTCTTCGTTTCGGGGCGCTCTTCATGCCGACCGCTCCGCATCGCGCCTGATAGAGGCCAAGCGAGCCTCCAGCGCTTCGACTTCGTCACTGATCGATAGGAGGTCGGACGGGCATTGCGGCTGGTATTCCTCAACATGCTCCATGGTCTCGATGATATTCGAGAGCCGGCGCGCGTGGCCGCCGAGGAGCCAGGAAAGTCGATGGCATTCCTTTTCGCTCAGGTTGCCATCAAGCAGAATGTCAGAAGCCAGCCGCATCATTTCGACGGCGTCATATACGGCATCGGTATGGGATTTGGTTATGGTGGCGGCACCGCATTTTTCCCGCTGGCGCCCTGCCCTTTCGACTGTATCAGCCACGGCTCGACCCTCCCTCGTACATGCCAACGCTGATGAGGATGAACTCAGCCCCGGCGACGTGGTTAATACTGAATTTGAATTCCTCGCCGTGCAGTTCGTCCATCAGCCGCGCAAGGCGCCTGGCGGCAACTTCGATCTGGATCGTCAGAAGCTTTGCTGTGGCGACCTGGGAGGCGACGAGCGGGCGAACGCGTGTGCTAGGGTTGGTCATGACAGCCGCCCCTTCATTTCTTCCAGAAGTTTGCGGACAGTCGAGACCTTTGCATTCATGGCATCGGCGAGCGTTTGAGCCACGTTGCGAGCATCCCCGCTGAAGCAGCTATCGGCGGAGGCCATGTACAGGGCATCGCCCAGGTACTGGACGCTGGCCAGGATATCGTCGATGTCGTTGAGTTGGAGGACGTGGTCAGGGGCGCGGGTCATTGGATTTGCTCCCCGTAGTACGCCGCACTGTAGGCCTCTCTCAGCCTAGCGCAGCGGTTAGCGACGTCATTGAGCAGAAATCCGAATTGCTCAAACTCATGGGCCGTCAGTCGGAAAACTTTATAGTCCGTGGCATCCGATGCGATGTCCCTCACCGGGGCAAAAAGCCGGTCGTAGGCCTCCGCCGTGATATCGGTCATATGCACCAAGGCATGGATTGAACTGTCTAAGGTTCGCATCGCATCTGCGACCTGTTCATCGGTCGCTCTGATTTTCGGCATGGCTTCGCCAGCGGCCGGAACGGGGTTCGGCGTCATGGGGGTGTCCTCAAAGTTTGATTGCGCCTACAGTGGCGCGGGTTCGTTTTGCTGCCTCAGGGCGGAGGCGACAGCAGGGCCGCGATGGAATGACCGCGCGGCCATTTCCATGCACGGTCTCCCTATCCAGCAATCCTCAGGGGGCTGTCGAACGTCGGCTGATAGAGACCGATTACCGCGCCCACGAGCTTGCTTTCGAGGTGATCGAGGTTCAGCGGGCCTTCCGTCCAACCGCCACGCCAAGTCGGAATCGCTCCGTGGGCGCGGGCTTCTTCGCTCTGCTTCAGCCATGCATCGAATTCTTCCTTGCTGGAAGTCTTCAGAGAGCCGACATGCCAACAGGGCGTTTTCCCGTCCGTTTGCCACATCTTCGAACTATGCCGGGCCTGACAGAGGGTGCGCCCTCCGCTGTCCCACTGGATGACGTAAACGTCGCCAACGCGGGCGGTGCGGTCGGCCGTGTCGACGACAACCCATTCGCCCGCACGGATGTACGGCGCGCTGTAGTCATCCGTGACCAAGAAGGCGATGCATCCCGGCGGAAGGGTCTGATAGCAGATGAGGGAGGAAGGAGCAGGCAAACGGTGGCCTGCTGCCGGAACAGCGTTCGGCATGATTTTCTCCATGTTTTCGGATTGGGTTTGCCCCATCGCGGGGCGATCAGTTATGCCGCCCGCTGAAGGGCGGAAATCTGCTGCTGCAGCCGGTCGTAACGGTCGTTGTCGAGGCGCATACGGAAAGGCGTGGCTGCGATCCGCAGCACTTCCAGCCGGAGCGCTGCAATCTCGTCGGCGCGCTTCTGCTCGGCGCTCTTGGCGGCCTCCTTGGCTTCCCACTTCACCGTCATCCATGCGGACTTGAGCGAGAGCGAGAAGGCCCAGCGGCGGCTTGCAGCATCGCGTTCCCCGCCGAAACGCTTGCGATAGATTTCCCAGGCCAGCCGCATGACGGCGGCGCGGTCGAATTTGGGCATGCCTTCGGCGTTTGCCGGAACGGTGGTGTTCGACATATCGGATGGCCTTATGTAACGATTAACGTTAACAACAACATATATCGTTACGCATTTACATGTCAAACGATTTTCGTTAGCCTTGAATAAATTAGTTACGTGAGGTTCTGATGCTAACTCCTGCTCAATGCCGCGGTGCTCGCGGTCTTATCGGTATGTCTCAAGATGAACTGGCCAAGGCTGCAAACGTGGGAAACTCCACCGTGAGGAATTTTGAGGCAGGCAGGTCGGTGCCAGTCGCCAACAACTTGGAAGCCATCAAACGTGCCTGCGAGCTTGCTGGCGTCGTGTTCCTCGAAAGCGGCGTATTGGTTGACGGCGGCCCCGGTGTTCGCCTGGCAAAGAAGGCCGGCGACGAATGAGCTTTATGGAGGCAGTTTTGCAGGTAGCTATCCAATCGCCACTGGCGACTTGGGGCGCTACACTTTCAACGGTGCTCGGCGGGATAAAAATCTGGGAGGTGTTTTTTAAGGACCGCGTTAGGCTCGACACTTCTTTCCTGTTCACCGATGAACCTGGAGGCGCCCACGAAATCGACATTGCCAATTTATCATCAATCCCGGTCCAAATATCGGCATGGACGCTTGCCTATGAGCCACGGTTGTTTCGCTGGAATCTCGAAACAGTTGAACTAACACATGCCTATAACCGTGGCTTTAGAATCGATGGACATTCGTCAAAGAAGCTTTCCTTCTCGGGGATAGACAAATTCGCTTGGGGGAGTGATGCCCCCTCGAATACAAACCTCTGCCTCACACTGCATATTTTCGGCCGACCGCGCCCCAAGCGCCTTCGCGTGGATCCCCCGTGAAGCATTTAGGCGCTTTGATTTCCGTTGATTGTTTTTCAAACGAGCCCTGAAAACTCAGGGTTCCGGTGGCCATCCCGACGATATCGGATTGCCTCGTTGGCCGAACTCTCCCGATATGATCGGACCAGTTCAGTGAAGGCGAAAATCTTCGACAGCCTCAGGAACTAAACGCCAGTGACGCGGTTCCGACTATAGGGCCCTCTCAGACTACCGGGAACCAGCCTTTTCTCCGTTTTGATCGAAGGGAAATCCGGTGGTGAATAAGATTGTGGTCCTGGTCGTCGAGGACGATGTTTTTCAACGTTTGCTTGCGGTAGACCTCGTTGAAGCCGCGGGCTTCACAGCTTTAGAAGCAAAAAGCGGGGATGAAGCTCTGCAGGTCTTGGAGAACAGAGCCGATATCTCAATCCTGTTCACGGATGTCAGGATGCCCGGCGACACGAATGGCTTGCAACTGGCGCGGTTTGTCAGCGAACGATATCCTTGCGTGCAAATCATCATCGTCTCAGGAGACGCATCACCAACAGATGCCCCAATGCCGTTGGGGAGCGCCTTCTTCGCCAAGCCCTACCACGATGAGCAGATCACGCGCACACTGAACCGCTTCGCGACCTTGCATTAGCTCCGGCAAGACGGCCGATTGGGAGCCGTCGAGCGTCACCTTCAGCCGGTCAACTGCGTTGTAAAAGCCTTCGACATCTTCTGATGTTAGGACCATTTCGTACCGGTGCCGGAGGATGACGCGCGCCGCGTCTTCGACTTCCGTCAACACCTCGCGCGCAGCCGATAAAAGCAGCTTGTGCTCGAACAGTAGATGCCTTAGCTGGCCGACATTGGCCTCGAGCGAAGCGGCATTTTTTTCCAGGTCTACTTTGCCACGAGACAATTGCCCCAGGATAAAGCCGATTGGCATGCTTAACTCCCAAGTCTTCCGTCGAGAACTCTGCGGCGGTCAGGATTTTCCTCAATTGCGGGGACGACGCAAGACGATTTTAGTGGGAGTTTGATAGCGCTGCACAATGCTAAAAGGCGGACGGTACGTTTTGAAAACGAGACGCCCGCTTTCCGGTCGTCTTGATCAACTGAGGAACTTTGGGACACCTAATGAACTGCGCGGCTGTCCATTTGCGATGGCGCTAGCCAAGGGCCTATCCGGTGCACCTCATCAGTTTTTGGTCAGCGGGATTGTGCACCTGACGTTTGTGAGGCCCTGTATTGCATACTTGTGAAATCGTGTCGCCAAGCCATGGCACAACTTAAACTGAGTTGCGCCATGATGACGCTGAAGCGTTTGCGCAAGCTCGCTCTGCTTGATCGTACTGCCTTCAACCTTGGCAATAAGGAATGCAGCGTAACCGGCGAACTGCGGCGAGGATTTGTTAAATCCCGCGTCGCTCAAAGTGCGCTCGATTGCGTGAAGTTGTTCGCTGTTGATGTAGGTTTTGGAATTCTCGGAAGACATGATGTCCTCCTTTCACTTGGGGCCAGGGCCAACACGACCCTCCCCAGCAGCGCCCGAAAAATGGCTGCTGAAGCGCGCAACATGGACTGCCTTTGAACAGATAGCAAGGGGCGTTATCTTAGAGAAAAAAGCGATAGCCGTAAGAAGGTAACCGCAGGCGGCTTTCTAAGGGGCCGTTCGAGGGCAAGCCAAGGCTACATCTTCTCCCCGGCGGCTGAAGCACACGGCAATGAAAATTGGCCTTGCCAAACGCCAAGTTGCCTGCTTTTCGCCGATTGCTGCTCTGCCGTAAAGCGCCCGGCCTCACCCCTCTGCCAATCCACGGCCCAGCCCATGGCAACCATCCATCCGTTTACACTGCTTCCGTCCGAACGAAGGCAGTTGGCGAGGGATCGGACAGTCGCAAGAGCGGCTGGCCGCCGACACCGGCGTTGATCGAGCCTATGTCAGCGAACTGGAACGCGGCCTAGGCAATGCTTCCGTCGATCTGCTCGACCGTTTAGCCGAGGTATTGACGGTGCCTCTGTCGGAGTTCTTCGTGGAGCCTCCGGACCCTGATAACCCGCCGCCGGCTCTACGCAGCGGGCGACGCCCTAAGAACGGCTAGTCTGGAAGCCTATTGGCAGGCGCGGCTTGCTCGGGTGCGGTCCCTGCCGATCACGATCGATAAGATCCTGGATTGATTAGCCGATGTGAGCATCCGCCGTGCCGGGTCTATAGCCGGTCTCAGCCATTCTCCGGTTCTTGGCCTGGCTTGTAGCTGGGCTTTGCTGGCGGAACGATATAGCTCAACGTAACGATCTCCGCGACGATCAGTCCAGCACGCCAATTCCAGAATGCCAAGACGAACGCTGCCCAATAGGCTCCGGCAGTGACGGCGAATTTGAGAGTTGTCCGCCTGAGGTAGGCGTCCGTCAGGCGCTGGTCTGGAAGCCCCCTCGCGGTTGCATAGACCCAACGCACGAACCACCACGTCGCCGGCGCCGCTGCCACGCCCAGATAGGCCAAAACGGCGGTCTTGCTTTCCGCGTCACCGCCGAGATGCTCGATGAGCGGCCGCGCAGGAAATGGCGTGATGCTGACAGCAGCAAGAAAGCCGATGCTCAGCAGATTGTAGCCATGATCGGTTTTTTGCAGAAGCTTGCCGGTTAAGTGGCTGGAAGTCCAGTAAAGGCCGATCAGGATCACGCTAAGAGCGTAGGCCGCATATTCCGGTGCCAGCTTTAGGTATGCCGCTGCTAGGTCGCCGTCAGTCGGCTCTGGTGCGTGTAGTTCGGTCACCGGGAGGGTGATGGCAATTGCCAGCACCGCGTCGATGAACGCCTCGAGGCGATCCGATTTGCGTTCGGTTGCTTTGAGAGAGGATGTCGCCATCTGACGCTACAGCATTTCGAGTGGGCGACGGCCCGCTGACCGGGGAAATGCCGCGTCGAGTGTCGCAAGGTCGGCGTCTGAGAGCACGATATCCGCGGCCGCGCGGTTCTCCCGCACGTGTGCGATCGAACTCGCTTTCGGGATGGCGATGAGGCCATCGTGCCGCAACGTCCAGGAGAGTGCCACTTGGGCAGGGGTTGCACCGACCTCGGCTGCGATCTTTTCGAGGGCGGGATGGCTTGAGAGTCGTCCCTGCTCGACAGGACTATACGCCATCACTGGCACTTTATGCTGGGCGAGCCACGGCAACAGGTCCAGCTCGGGGCCTCGACGGACGAGATTGTAGAGGATCTGATCGGTCACGCAGCCATCTCCGCCGGCAGCGACAAGCTCGTCCATATCGTCGGTATCGAGGTTGCTGACACCCCAATGCCTAATTTTCCCCGCTGATTTTAGCGCCTCCATTGCCTCTATCGTCTCCGCGAGCGGCACTGATCCCCGCCAGTGGAGCAGGTAGAGGTCGAGCCGATCGGTGCCGAGCCGCTTCAGGCTCGCCTCGCACGCACGGGCAAGGCGGGAGCGCGATGCGTTCTGTGGATACGCCTTGCTGACGAGGAATAACTGGTCGCGACGGTCGCCGAGCGCTTCGCAGATCAGCGTTTCCGCCGCACCATCGCCGTACATTTCAGCGGTATCGACGAGCGTCATGCCCAACTCGACACCGGCGCGTAGCGCAGCGATCTCATCGGATCGCCGCTCGGCACGTTCGCCCATCTTCCAGGTGCCTTGACCCATTGAAGGAACCACTTCCCCGCCGGGCAATGTCACGTGTTTCATGTGCTTTCGTCCTATGAGATGAGTTCGACTGTTCGGTCGCGGGAGGCGGATTGGCAGATGACCACCATGTAACGATCATATCGCGGCCGGCCATCGATCGAGTGCCATTTTGGCGATGGAGAGCAGTTCGTTGATCGTAGCGCCGTCGCGGGCCTGAACGGACATGCCTTCCATGACCGTATTGATGAATTTGCCTAGCACGGCCGGATCGGTGTTGGCCGCAAGCTCGCCCTGCGCGGCGCCGCGTTGCAGACGCTCGATCAGGAGGGCCTCCGCCGCGATACGCTTGTCGCGCAGCAGGCATTCGATGGCGGCGGACGCCGGCGAAACGGCTACCGCTGCCGAATACATGAAGCAGCCGGCCGGCGTTCCAGGTTCCGAGAATGATGACGCCGCTCGTTCCAGCAGGCCTTTGACGGCCTCGTAGGTGGACAACGCCGGATCGTTGATGGGTGCATAGAGGTGGACGCTGAACGTCGCGGCGTAGCGCTCGATCACCGCCGCAAACAGCCCCGCCTTGTTGTCAAACGCTGCATAGAGACTGGCGGCGGCGACGCCAGTCTCCGCCACCAGATCGGCCATCGATGTCGCCTCGTAGCCGCGCTGCCAGAACAGCCGCACCGCCTTGTCGAGCGCAGCGTCAGTGTCGAACACACGAGGGCGACCTGCGCGGCGACGGGCTTTCGTCTCTGTCATCTCTGGTGCACGATATGGAACGATCGATAAATAATATCTTGAAACTGGTGGTCCGCTCCTTTACAGAACGATCATTCAATAATCAAGGAGTTTCCAATGAGCCGCATCGTCCGTATCCACGAATATGGCGACGCCAGCGTCCTCAGGATTGAAGATGTGGCAGTCCCCGCGCCCGCGGCCGACGAAGTGCAGATCGCGGTGAAGGCGATAGGCATAAATCGCGCCGAGGTGATGTTCCGCAACCATGCCTACCTTCAGGATGCCGAGTTCCCGAGCCGCCTTGGCTATGAGGCTGCCGGCACTGTCGTTACGGTCGGCGCGGACGTGACCGGGTTTGCGGAAGGCGAAGCCGTCAGCGTCATCCCCCCGCTCGATATCGCGCGCTGGGGCACTTATGGCGAGGTCGCCAACGTGCCCGCCCGCCTCGTCGTCAAGCATCCGGCGGCGCTGTCGTTCGAGGAAGCGGCGGCCGTGTGGATGCAGTATGTCACCGCCTGGGGTGCGCTGGTGGAGCAGGCGAAACTCGGCGAGGGCGATTTCGTCATCGTCACTGCTGCCTCCAGCAGCGTCGGCCTTGCTGCCTTCCAGATTGCGCGGATGGTCGGCGCGACGGTAATCGCGACGACGCGTACCGGCGCCAAGCGCCAGGCCCTGATCGATGCCGGTGCACATCATGTCGTCGCGACCGGGGAAGAGGATCTGGTAGCGAGGGTGATGGAGATAACCGATGGTCAGGGTGCGCGCGTGGTGCTCGATCCGGTCGGAGGCCCGTCGTTCGAGCCGCTGACCGAGAGCATGGCACGCGGCGGCATCCTGCTCGAATACGGCGCGCTCAGCGGCGAACCGACGCCGTTCCCGTTGTTCTCCGTGCTGGGCAAGAGCCTCACGCTCAAGGGGTATCTCTACAGCGAGATCGTCTCGGACGATGCCGCCCTCGATCGCGCCAAGGCGTTCATCGTGGCGGGTCTGGAATCGGGCGCGCTCAAGCCGCGGATCGCGCGCACTTTCCCGCTCGACGCCATCCAGGACGCTCACCGCTTCCTCGAATCTAACGACCAGATCGGCAAAGTCGTCGTTACGGTCTGACCGGCATACCGGGGGGAGTGAGCGATCGCTCCCCCCCCTTCCCCGACATAGGATCGGACCCTCGGCGCCCATGCCAAGGCTGCTCGTGGCGCAGGCTTGAGAGCATGACCGGAACCTCGCCCGATTAGAAAAACGCCCGGCTCTGTGCAGGATTGAAACTCCCCCCCTCTATAGTATACTGGAGCGAATTCTCGGGAAAACGCGATGCCACATTCATCAGAGGACAAGAAGCGAGCCATCACACGCTTGCGGCGTATCAAGGGTCAGGCGGACGCTCTGGAACGCGCGATCGAAGCGGGGGCCGATTGCGCTCCCCTGCTGCAGCAAATTGTCGCCATGCGTGGTGCGACAAATGGACTGATGGCAGAAGTGATGCAGAGTCATCTCAGGGAAACATTCGGTGCGGGCGCAGATCGGGCCGTCGGAGGCGCAGGTGGCGATCACGATGACGGCGTGGAGGGCGTAATGAAGATTCTGCGTACTTATCTTAAATGACAATTTCAGGCTCATTTTCTTGCCCGTGTTCTCCCGCACTTAGTCTAATCCTGCACTCCTAAATGGTTCGTCCGGCGAATTTCTGAGGCGGTGCGGCCAGTCTTACGACGTAGCAGAGTGCGGAGAGTGGCTGCATTATCATAGCCGGTGCGGGCTGCGATCTCATCCATTCCCAATTTGGTTGTCCTCAGGAGATAAGCCGCTCGTTCAACGCGCAGGCTCTGGAAATAAGACAATGGAGAGCGGCCCAGCACCATATTGATTCTGCGGGACAGAGTTCGTTCACTTGTCCCGACAAAGGCCGCGGCCTGCTCCAAGGAAAAGCCCGTATCGAGGTTTTCACGCGCCCACTTCTCGAAGAGCATCACCAGGTGGTCGGCGTGGCGCAAATGATCCGGGATGGCATAGGTGGCTTGAGGCGAGCGAGGATCGAGCATTAGGTAGCGAGCGACGGTGTCGGCCAGTTCGGGGCTCCGCTGACGAACGAACCAGAGCGCCAAATCGAAATGTGCGAGCACCGCGCCTGCGGTAACGACCCTGTCGTTACCCACCAGCGCACGGCTGTCATCGAGTGCAACGCTGGGATACCGGGCTCTAAAGAAAGGTGCGAGCCACCAACTGGTGGCGGCCTCTTGTTTGTCTAACAATCCCGTTTCGGCGAGGACGAATGTCCCCGTACAAGCAGCAGCGATAGTCGCACCATTTGCCTGCCAGGTTCGCAATAGTTCGACAGCTCGCTTTACATCGGGATGAGCAAGGGCGTCGGCAATGCCTTCCTCCGTCTTCGCTCCCAATGCCGGCACGAAGACAAAGCCGGGAGTCGGGAGGGCGTCGGCCCGAACCGTAGGGATTGCGAGGCCGTGCGCTGTACGTGTTGCGCGACGAATGCTGGAAACCGACGAGTTCAAACTTTCACGCAAGGCGGGGGGCGCCAAGTCGCGCGCCGTCGCTAAGGTGTCCTGAAACGCCGCAAGCCCAGTATCGAACACCCCATCAAGCGCTAAAATTGTCGTAGCTGTGCTCATGGCGAGAATGGTATCAGGTTTGTCAATTCTGCCAAGCGCTAACGCTCCGCTGCGATGATAGTCTAGCGACGCGGCCGACGATGGCGCGATCAAATAGGGAAGAAAATGAGGACCATTCAAGTGTTCCTGCTCACGGCGGCCCTCGTTGTCGCCACTGGCGCGACAAGCGCAATGGCGGATACGACAGGCAGCTCGAAGTCAACCCAACCACACCCAAAGATGGAGACGATGAAGATGACACATATGGGCTTATTCGTGCGGCTCGACGCCAAGCCTGGCAAAGAAGCGGCTTTGGAAAAGTTTCTGAAGGACGCGCTGCCGTTGGCACAAGCCGAAACGGGTACTCCGGTCTGGTATGCTGTAAAGTTCGGACCAAGCAGTTTCGCGATCTTTGACGCCTTTCAGAATGATGGCGACAGAACCGCACATCTCAACGGTCCGATCGCGGCAGCACTCATGCAGAACGCCGATGAGCTTCTGGCCACGCCGCCGGTCATCGAGCGCTGGGATGTTCTCGCGGTCAAGTAAGCTAGACAGAGCGGTATGTGGCATCGCTGCGACCGCTCTGCCGCCATCGTCGTGGTGAGTTTCTTCTTCCACGTAAGCGATGTCGCGCTAGAGCCGTGCCCGAGCGGTTTGGGACGGCTGGAGGGTCGGGACGTTGAGGGGTGAAGGAGGATGGCGATGCCTTCACCTTTGTCCGTCGATTTACGCGAGCGTGTCGTGTCGGCCGTAGCCGCGGGCGCGTCCTGTCATCAGGCTGCAGCCCGGTTTGGGGTAAGCGTGTCCAGCGCCAGCCGCTGGTCGGATCGGTTTCGCCAGGAGGGACAGCTTGCGCCCAAGCCGTCGGGCGGCGATCATGCCTCGCACCGGATCGAGGCGCAGGCCGACCTGATCCTGACGATCTACGAGGCGCGGCCGGCGATCTTTCTGCGCGAACTGCGTGACGCTTTGGCCGAGCGCGGCCTGCAGACCAGCACGAGCAGCCTATCCCGCTTCTTCGCCCGGCGTGGCATCACCCGTAAAAAGGGGCGATCCCCGCCGCCGAGCAGGCGCGCGAGGACGTAAGGGCAGCCCGCGAGGCTTGGTTCGAGAACCAGGACGCCCTCGATCCCGACAGGCTGGTTTTCCTCGACGAGACTGCCGCGGCCACCAACATGGCACGCCGCTACGGTCGGGCTCCGCGAGGCGAGCGCTGCCGGCTGGCTGTCCCGCACAGGCACTACAAGACCACCACGATCACCGCCGCCCTGCGCAGCGATGGCCTGTGCGCCACTTCCCTGTTCGACGGCGCCACCAACGGCGCACGCTTCCGGGCCTACGTCGCCGACACGCTTGTGCCCGCGCTCAAGCCCGGTGACACCGTCATCCTCGACAACCTGCAGGCCCACAAGGCGTCACGACACGAAAGTGATGAATCTGTCCGACTTTTGAGAACATAGGGTGATCAGGCTGCCAGCATAGATGTTTCGCGTCGCAGTGGCCTGAGGTCGAGGTTGTCTGTCGGGGTCCAGATGTAATCGCCGGTCAGGCTGATGTGCTGCCATCCGAGCGGGGTGATGTGTTTGATCACGTCCGGCGGTGTGGTGACGCCTTCCCGGTTGAGTTCGGCGAACGCCGGTTCGAGATAGAGCGTGTTCCAATAGACGATGGCGTTGATCAGCAGGTTCAGTCCGGACGCCCGATAGAACTGGCTCTCGAAGGTTCTGTCCCGCAGCTCTCCGAGCCGATTGAAAAACAGCGCGCGAGCCAGGGTATTTTGGGCCTCGCTCTTGTTGAGTCCGGCGGTCGCGTTCCTGCGCATTTCCGGGTTCTGCCACCATTGGGGCAGGAAGATGGACCTATCGATGCGTCCGATGTCGCGCAGCGCGAGCGCCAGTCCGTTCTGACGCGGGAATGCGGACAACTTCGCCAGCAAGGTCGAGGGCCGGACCTGGCCGGAACGGATAGTCGTGACCAGTCGCAGGATGTCATTCCAGTTTGCCTTGATCCGCTCGACGTTGATGGGCTCGCCGACGAGCGATGCCAAGTTTTCAGGTGGCGCGTCGCCGGGGAAGAGATACAGCTTGCGATCCTTGAGACCGCGCAGGCGAGGCACAAGCTGGAAACCGACGAGGTGGCAGAGGGCGAAACTCATATCGCTGACCCCGCCGGTATCGACATAGTGGGTTTCGATAGCGAGATCGCTGCCGTGATAGAGCAGACCGTCGAGGACGTATATGGCCTCGCTCGCATTCGCGTTCATGGCGATGATGTGGAACGCCCCATACTGGTCGGAGGTGAAGCGATAGAATTTGGCGCCTGGATTGGGGCCATAGCGGGCATTGAGGTCGCCGATCGCCTCGGCGTGCCCTCCCGCCGGAAAATACTGCCCATCCGAGGACGAGGTGGTTCCGTCGCCCCACAACCCTGCCAGAGGCAATTGCCTCTGGGCATTGATGAGGATTGCATGCGCCGCGGTGTAGCCTTCTTCCCGGATATGCCAGTCGTGTGCCCAGGCGAGCTGGCGCATCGTCAATCCGGGAGAAACATCCGCCATTCTCGTGAGGCCGAGATTGATGCCGTCCGCCAGAACGGCGGTAAGAAGCGCAAGCTTGTTGTCGGCCGTCCGCCCGGTGCGCAGATGTGTGAAGACGTTGGAAAATCCCGTTCGAGCGTCCACCTCAAGCAGCAGGTCGGTAATGCGGATCGCCGGCAGGCGGCCTTCCACCTTCGGTTTCAGCGCCTTCGCGATGTCCGGAAACATGGCCTTGTGTGGCGTGACGCTGAAACCCGCGCCGGTCAATTCGACATCGTCGAGCTCACTGGCTTCCGCCAGATGGGAAAGGTCGCGCAGTCCGTCGTTCAAGGTCTGGCGCTGTTGCTTCAGATAGGTTTCCACATCAGTATCGACAGCGACCGGAAGCGGGCCTTCCTCGCGCATCAACTCGAACGTCGGCGCCGGAATGAGGAAGCTCTCGAAGGACTGGAAGCGCTTGGCTCCCTCCACCCAGACATCGCCGGCATCGAGACGGCGCTTCAATTCGCTGAACAGGCAGAGTTCATAGGCCCTACGATCGATCTTGCCATCCTTCAGGATGAGCGGCATCCAGCCTCTCGGCGCAAAGGATATGGGAGCCCTGTCGGGTATCGGTCTTTTCCCTTTGCGGTACAGA
>Ga0066256_1002218_pt1 | contig 22493 bp, 20 predicted proteins | sample ThiBio_1000_biof_FD_87107 | JGI IMG/M metagenome (GOLD analysis project Ga0066256, IMG submission 87107) | Wastewater bioreactor microbial communities from Cape Town, South Africa - Thiocy_expt_1000_biof (version 2) | ecosystem: Engineered > Bioreactor > Thiocyanate-remediating >... | reverse complement strand
GCGGTTGCCCCGGCCGCCGGCGGGGGCGGTCGTCGGTGACGCGGCACTGGACCCAGCCATAGCCGCCCAGCGGCGCGGGGCCGCCCGCCTTGATGGTGCGGCATTGCCAGTCGCCGGTCATGTCGAAGCCGGAGAAGGACAGCTTCGGCCGCGCGTCGATCTCGTCGAGAAGCTTCACGTCCTGCGGCGCGCCTTCCTTGCGGGCCTCGGCCATCGCCTCCTTGCGCGCCGCGTCGAACTTCTCCAGCCGCGCGCGGTCGGCCTGCGTGATCAGGCTCTCGATCTCGCCGGTGGCGAGCGCGGGCGTGGGCGCGATTGCCGCGAGCAGCAGCGCGACCGTCAGGGCCTTCCTCATGCGGGTTCTCCTTGTGGAAGCAGATGACCGGCCGAATCCGGCCGTTTCGTGATCCGGCCTCAGCGCAGCGCCGCGAGCGCCGGGACGAGGTCGCCATAGCCGGTCGCCCGCTTCTCGTAGGCGAGCCCCAGCATGGCGGCGGCGCGGATCGCCACCTTCTCCAGCTCGGGATCCTCGGTCTGGGCGAGGTAGACCAGCTTCTCGTAATTGCCGAAGAAGTCCGCGATCAGCTCCGGGTGCCGGTCGAGGCCGAGCGGCCTGACGAAGAAGGCGTCGAACTGGCGGCACAGGAAATCCGTCACGTAGAAGGAGGTCATGTCGTCGTCGCCGATGCGGTCGAAGGCCGACAGGCCCTGGTAGAAGGCGAAGCAGTGCGGGCCGGCGATGCGCTCGACGCTGTGCTTCTCGCAGACGCGGTCGAGCAGGCCGCCAGTGCCACAATCGGCATAACCGACGAAGATGCTGCCGTAGCCTTCCTCCTTCGCCCTGGCGATCGCCTCGTCCATCGCAGGCGCGATCCTGTCGGGGTGGAAGTGGTAGTCGGCCGGCAGGCAGGTGAGCTCCAGATGGTCGAAGCCCAGCCGCTGGCGCACGGCCAGCACCTCGCGCGCGATCATGCCGCAGGCGATCACCAGCACGGTGCCGGCCTTCGACCGGGCAGGGGCGTCTATGGCGGCGGTGGCGTCCATCGTTCCCTGCATATAGCACCGGCCGGGCCGGTTTTCCCGCTTCGATTGCGCCGCCCCTTTATCAGGATGCGAAAATGGCCTACACGCCGCGCGTCCAGCAGCCATGCCGCAACCGCCCCAGATGCACTCTCCCGAACTGACCATCGTGCTGCCCACCTTCAACGAGGCGGGCAACCTCGCGATGATGGTGGAGCGCATCGACGCCGCGCTCGCCGGCATCCCGCACGAGATCCTCGTCGTCGACGACGACAGCCCGGACGGCACGGCCGCCGCGGCGCGCGCGATCGGCCGCGACAAGCCGCATGTGCGCTGCATCAGGCGCATCGGGCGGCGCGGCCTGTCGGGCGCCTGCGCGGAGGGCATGATGGCGGCCGCCGCGCCGGTGGTGGCGGTGATGGACGCCGACGGCCAGCACGACGAGACGATCCTGCCGGCGATGCTGGCGCGCATCGCCGCCGGCGCCGACGTGGTGGTCGGCTCGCGCTATGCCGCCGGCGGCTCGGCCGGCGCCGGGCTGACGCGGACGCGGGCGCGCGGCAGCGAGCTCGCCACGCGGCTGTCGCAGCTCGTGCTCAAGCGGGCCGTCTCCGACCCGATGAGCGGCTTCTTCATGCTGCGGCGGGAGCTCGCCGACCGCGTCGCCGGCTCGGTGGCGCGCGAGGGCTTCAAGGTGCTGTTCGACATCCTCTGGCGCGTCGGCCCGCAGGCGCGCGTCGAGGAGGTGCCGTTCACCTTCCGCGAGCGCCAGCAGGGCGAGAGCAAGCTCGGCTTCGTGGTCACCATGCAGTTCCTCGGCCTGCTCGTCTCGCGCCTCACCGGCGGACTGCTGCCGGTGCAGTTCCTGCTGTTCGCGCTTGTCGGCTTCTCCGGCCTGTTCGTGCACCTGGCCGCGCTCTACGTGCTGGCCGAGGTCGGCGGGCTGAGCTTCGTGTGGTCGCAGCTCGCCGCGACGCTGATCGCCATGACCACCAACTTCCTGCTCAATAACTGGCTGACCTTCGCGCACCGGCGGCTGAAGGGCTGGCGCGTGCTCTACGGGCTGGTGACCTTCTGCCTCGTCTGCAGCCTCGGCGCCGTCGCCAACATCAGCGTCGCCGTCTGGGTCTACCAGTTCGACAAGGCGACGATGCTCGCGGGGCTGGCCGGCGCGCTGATGAGCTCGGTCTTCAACTACGCCGTCACCAAGCTGGTGACGTGGCAGGACGTCTGAGGCCGCCGGCCTAGTCCCTGACGACCGGCTGCACGAGCACCTCGAAGACGGCCTCGCCGCCGCGCGTCTCGGTGACGACCCAGGGCTCGCCCGTCAGCCTGTAGCCGCCGGCGGCAGCGATCAGCCGCGTGAGCTCTACCCGCGCGGCCTCCGTCTCGCCCGGCCAGGCGGCGATCATCGCATAGCCCTTGGTCCGAGCGGCAAGGCGCGGGTCGTCCATGAAGGCGAACTGGCGCGGGTCCCATACGGGCGGCGCGATCGGCAGGTCGGGGCCGAGCGCGTGGCCGGCCTTGCCGCCGACCAGCCAGCTCACCGGCACGAGGTAGCTGTCGCCGTCGGCGAGGATGCCGCGCCGGGCGAAGTCGCCGGCGAGCGCGTCCCAGGACAGGATCGTCCAGTCGAAGCCCGGCCGCGGCGGCAGGTGCAGCGCGCGCGTGACGAAGCCGCTGCCGGCCTGCAGCGTGGCGATCAGCGCGGCCGCGCTGACGAGCCCCGCCGACCCGGCAAGGCCGATCCGCAGCGCCCGCGGGGCGACGTCCGCGCACCACAGGCCGACCAGCGGGAAGGCCAGCAGGAAGCCGGGCATCGCCCAATGCGCGAGCTGCTCGCCGCCGAAGATCGAGACCGCGTCGAACAGCGCGATGGGAACCGCGGCGAGGATGGCGAAGACGCGCTCGGCCGGCGCCTGCGGGCGGAACAGCCCGCGCCAGACCATCCACACCGCCGGGGCCCAGATCCACGGCAGCAGGAACAGCGCCTGTCCGAACTGTATCTCGAGGAAGGTGAGCGGGTGCAGCGTCCCACCGAAGGCGCGGCCGGACTGGAAGCCGAGCGACACCCAGCCGTTCCGCGCGTTCCAGACCAGCACGGGCGTGAGGCAGGCGAGCGCGATCGCGCCCGACAGCCACGGCCAGGGCGTGGCGAGAAGCCGCCGGCCGCGCGGGCTCGTGGCGAGGATCAGGAAGGCGCCGAGGCCGAACAGCACCGCCGTGTATTTGGACAGCAGCGCCGCGCCGAGCGCCAGCCCGGCGAGCAGCCAGCGGCCGGCGCGCCCCGGCCGATCCTCCAGGAGGTCGGGCAGCACCAGCCACAGCGTGACGAGTAGGAACAGGTTCAGCGGCCCGTCGGGAACGACGAAATGGGCGGCCGAGACGAAGAAGAACGGCGCCGTCGAATAGGCCGCGACCGCCCAGAAGCCGGCGCGCGCGCCGAAGGCGCGGCGGGTGACGAGGAAGATCAGCCAGGCCGTCAGCGAGCCCATCAGCACGTGCGGCAGGCGCACGGCGAAGGGCGCCTCGCTGCCGAACAGCCAGGCCGAGAGCCGTGCGAAGTCGAAGCCGAGCGGCGGATGGGCGAAATAGGACAGCGTGGGGAAGCGGGTGACGACGACGGCATAGGCCTCGTCGGCGATCAGCGGCATCACCGCCGACATGACGAGCCGCACCGCCAGGAAAGCGAGGACGAGCAGGGCCGCGGCGCGCTCGAAGCTTCCCCGCTGGTGCAGGCACTGAACGACTGAAGGCATGCGAAGCGGCGTTCCTGAAAGCGAAAGGCCCCGGCCGCCCGCCGGGGTTCGGACGCTTCCTATACCAGAGCGACGGGCCGGGCCAAGCCGGTCAGGCGCCGGCCATCTGGTTGTGCTTTCGCTTCATGAACAGCTTGGCGGTCTCGACCGCCACGGCCGCGTCGCGGCAATAGGCGTCGGCGCCGACCGCCTTGCCGAATTCCTCGTTGAGCGGCGCGCCGCCGACCAGCACGATCAGCTCGTCGCGCAGGCCCTTCTCCTTCAGCGTGTCGACGACGACCTTCATGTAGGGCATGGTCGTGGTCAGCAGCGCCGACATGCCGATGATGTCGGGCTGGTGCTGCTCGATGGCGTCCAGATATTTCTCGACCGAATTGTTGATGCCGAGGTCGATGACGTCGAAGCCGGCGCCCTCCATCATCATGCCGACGAGGTTCTTGCCGATGTCGTGGATGTCGCCCTTGACGGTGCCGATCACCAGCTTGCCCTGCTTGGGCGCGCCCGTCTCGGCCAGCAGCGGCCGCAGGATGGCCATGCCGGCCTTCATCGCGTTGGCCGACAGCAGCACTTCCGGCACGAACAGGATGCCGTCGCGAAAATCCTCGCCGACGATGCGCATGCCCTCGACCAGCGCCTGGGTCAGCACGTCGTAGGGCACCCAGCCGCGCCCCAGCAGGATGTTGGTGCCTTCCTCGATCTCCTCCTTGAGCCCGTCATAGAGGTCGTCGTGCATCTGCTGCACGAGCTCTTCGTCGCTCAGTTCGGCAAGGATGATTTCGTCGTCGGCCATGTCGTCGCTCCAGGTCGGCTCCGTCTGGCCGGGCGGGGCCAGCGATGCAGCGCGATAGCTGCAACACAGATAGACTTCGCGCTGGCCCGTGCCATAGCTGATTTGCGACGCGGCGCAAGAAGAAAGCGACTGGCCGCCGCGGCGGCGCCGCGAGGCGGCCGGCGTGTCGATTTTGCGACACGCTCTGGCGCGCTCTGGCCGGTCGCGCGGGGTCGTTGGGCTACAAGTTTCGGGCTATGCTGCCTCGTGTGCGGCGCAAGCAGGATTCAGGGACGATGGCGATGGACGAGATTCCGGCCTCCGGTCAGGAGCAGGGCGCCGGGCGGCGCGGCCGTGGCGAACGCGGCGGCGCGGCGGCGCGGCGCGCAGCACGCAGCGGCGGCGGGCCGGGCCAGTCGCTCACCTATATCCGGCGCAGGATCAAGGTCTACGAGGTGCTCGACGAGGAGGGGCTCGCCCTGATCGAGGGCAATGCCGACACCGTGCTCGAGGAGACCGGCATCGAATTCCGCGGCGACGCCGAGGCGCTGGCGCTGTGGAAGGAGGCCGGCGCCGACGTGAAGGACGAGCGCGTGCACTTCCCAAGGGGGCTTTGCCGGGCGCTGCTCAAGACCGCGCCCGCCGTCTTCACCCAGCATGCGCGCAATCCCGAGCGCTCGGTGCAGATCGGCGGCGACGCCACCGTCTTCGCGCCGGTCTACGGCCCACCCTTCGTGCGCGACCTCGAGGGCAAGCGCCGCTACGCCACGATCGAGGATTTCCGCAACTTCGTGAAGCTCGCCTACATGGCGCCGTCGATCCACCATTCCGGCGGCACGGTGTGCGAGCCGGTCGACGTGCCGGTCAACAAGCGCCATCTCGACATGGTGCTCGCCCACATGACGCTGTCCGACAAGCCGTTCATGGGCTCGGTGACGGCGCCGGAGCGCGCGCAGGACACGGTCGACATGGCCAAGATCCTGTTCGGCGACGATTTCGTCGAGAACAACGCCGTCATCACCAGCCTGATCAACGCCAACTCGCCGATGGTGTTCGACGAGACCATGCTCGGGGCGCTCAAGGTCTATGCGCGCCACAACCAGGCGACCATCGTGACGCCGTTCATCCTCGCCGGCGCGATGAGCCCGGTGACGGTCGCCGGCACGCTGACGCAGGTGCTGGCGGAAGTGCTTGCGGGAGCGGCCTTCACGCAACTGATCCGGCCGGGCGCGCCGGTGCTGTTCGGCACCTTCGCCTCGTCGATCTCGATGCAGTCGGGCGCGCCAACCTTCGGCACGCCGGAGCCGTCGCTGGTGTCCTACGGAGCGGCGCAGCTCGCGCGGCGGCTCGGCCTGCCGTTCCGCACCGGCGGCTCGCTCTGCGCCTCCAAGGTGCCGGACGCGCAGGCGGCCTACGAGAGCGCCAACACGCTGAACTCGACGATCCTCGCCGGCACCAACTTCGTGCTGCACGCGGCCGGCTGGCTCGAGGGCGGGCTCGCCTCCTGCTACGAGAAGTTCATCATGGACGTCGACCAGCTCGGCATGCAGCAGAAGTTCGCCGACGGCGTCGACCTGTCGGAGAACGGGCAGGCGATGGACGCCATCCGCGAGGTCGGCCCCGGCAGCCACTATCTCGGCTGCACGCACACGCAGGCCAATTTCCAGACCGCCTTCTACCGCTCGACGATCGCCGACAACAATTCCTACGAGCAGTGGCTGGCCGAGGGCGAGAAGACGGCGCCGCAGCGCGCCAACGCGCTGGCGCGGCACTGGCTGGAAAGCTATGAGGCGCCTTCGATCGATCCGGGCATCGCCGACGGGCTCAACGACTTCGTGGCGCGGAAGAAGGAGTCCATGCCCGACGCCTTCACGTGAAGGGAGCCCGTTTCAGGCCGGGCTAAAGTGGCCGACATCATCCACAAGGAAGTCTGGCGCAGCGCGTTCCGCGACGGCGCCGGGCAGGATTGAGCGCGCGTCGAAAGGGAGTATAGGCTGGCGGCATCGACACGAGGGAGAAGCCGCATGGCCGCAAGGACGATCAGCATCAGGACCGCCGACGGGACCGCACCCGCCCACCTCTTCGCCGGCAGCGGCGGGCGGGCGAAATCGGGCGTGATCGTCTACATGGACGCCTTCGGCGTGCGTCCGGCGATGGACGAGATGGCCGCGCGGATGGCCGCCGAGGGCTACACCGTGCTGGTGCCCGACCTGTTCTACCGCTTCGGCGCCTACGGGCCGTTCGACGCCAAGACCGCCTTTTCCAACGAGCAGACCGGCGCGCAGATCCGCCAGATGATCGGCGGCACGACGCAGGCGATGACGGTCGCCGACACGAAGCATTTCCTCGACGCGCTGTCGGAAGCCGGCGCCACCGGCCGCGCCGGCACGGTCGGCTACTGCATGGGCGGGGCGCGCGCGCTCAACGCGGCCGCCGCCTATCCAGAGCGCATCGCGGCGGCGGCCAGCTTCCATGGCGGCAATCTCGCCAGCGATGCGGACGACAGCCCGCACCGCAACGCCTCGAAGATCAAGGCGCGCGTCTATGCCGGCGTCGCCGGCGTCGACCGCAGCTTCCCGCCCGAGCAGTCGGCGCGGCTGGCGCAGGCGCTGCGCGAAGCCGAGGTCGACCACGCCATCGAGAACTATGTCGGTAAGCAGCACGGCTGGTGCGTACCCGACCACGGCGTCTACGACGCGGAAGGCGCCGAACGCCACTGGAAGCGCCTGCTGACGCTGTTCGGAGAGACGATCGGGGCGTGAGGCGTGGATGCCGCTGCGGATGTGACGGGTGACCTTGCCGCCTCCGCCGCACGGATGCTGGCGCCGGACGGGCTGATCCTGCGCGGCGGGTTCGATTTTCCGGACGATGAGGCTGCACCTTTGGGGCCTTCGGGGCGGCCGGCCCGTGCGGTGCTGCTGGTCGGGCAGGCGGGGGCTTCGGTGTGGCCGCAGTTTTCGCGCTGGTGGGCGAGCAATCCGGGCGTCGCCGACCCGCTCGACACTTGGTCGCGGCTGGTGATCGGGCGCGTCGCGGAGGCCGTCGGGGGCCGCGCGGCCTCGCCCTCCGACCGGCCGTTCCTGCCGTTCCAGCAATGGGCGATGCGGGCGGAGGGGCTGAAGCCGTCGCCGCTCGGCATCCTGATGCACCCGCGCTACGGGCTTTGGCATGCCTATCGCGGCGCGCTGCTGTTTGCGGAGAGGCTGGGGCTGGCGGCGGTTGAGACGCCGATTCACCTTTGCGACCTATGTCGCGGAAAACCCTGCCTTTCCGCCTGTCCGACCGGCGCCTATTCCGTCTCCGGCTTCGACCACGCCGCGTGCCTTTCCCATGTTCATTCGCCGGCAGGGGTGGTCTGCATGGCGGGCGGGTGCCTCGCGCGCAATGCCTGCCCGCACGGGGCCGGCTTCCGTTACCCGGCCGAAGTCCAGGCCTACCACCAGTCCTGGTTTGCCAGGCGCTGACGGCCAAGCTCGCGCGTCATCCTCGGCCATGTGCCGGGGATCTGCAACGTTGGCGGATGCTCGGGACAAGCCCGAGCGTGACGGGCTGGAGGTGTACCCGGCTTTGCAAATCTCGATTTCTTTCGCGACCGCCCCAAGGATTGCCGAATCCGTTTCGTCGAACGCACAATGATGGCGATGACGATGGCGGATGACGGGGTTGCGCCGGACGGCCTTCTGGCCGCGCGGGCGCGGGACGGCGACAGGGCGGCGTTCGCCGCGCTGGTCGAGCGCCACTACGACTTCATCTTCCGCGTCGCGTTCCGGCTGACCGGCCGGCGCGACGCGGCCGAGGACGTGGCGCAGGACGTCTGCGTGCGGCTGGGCCGCGCGATCTCCGGCTATCGCGGCGGCGCGGCCTTCACCACATGGCTCTACGCCGTCGTGCTGAACGCCGCGCGCGACGCGCTGCGCCGGTCGAGCCGCGAAGCGGTGCGGGCGCACGCCTTCGGCACCCATGTGGCGCTGTTTTCCGCTGACGCGGCCGAGCCCGACGACCCGGCCGAAGCGCTGTGGGCGGCGGTGCGCGAACTGCCGGACAAGCAGCGCGAGGCCGTCACGCTGGTCTATGGCGAAGGGCTCAGCCACGCCGAGGCCGCCGAGGCGCTTGGCATCGCGGAACCGACCGTCTCCTGGCACGTCCACGAGGCGAAGAAACGGCTGAAGGCGCTGCTGCGCCCGGCCGGGGATGAAAGACGATGAACGAGAACGATCCGCTCGATGGCTTGCGCGGCAGGCCCGCGCCGCAACCGACCCGCGAGGCGCGGCAGCGCGCGCTCGAGGCGGCGCTGCGCAGCTACGACGAAAATTTTTCCACCGCTCCCCAAGGATCGCCCGACGGCAAACGTCAGACAGGCCGGATCAGCGAAATCTGGAGAGGTCTGATGCAGAGGAAACTTGCGGCAACCCCGGCGATCGCCGGACTTGTGGCGCTGCCGATCGCCGGCTACGCGGCCTGGCACCTGATGGGCGAGGGGTCTCCCTTCGGCCCGGCGCTCGAAGGCGGCACGCCGCCGCCCGTGACCGAGACGCAGGCGCCGGCGCGGCAGAAGGAGGCCGCTCCCGCACCCAAGCCCGAGGTGGCCGAGGAGCGCGAGATCGACCTGTCCACGCAGCTCGCCGCGCGGCCCGAGGCCGACCAGCTCGCCGCGCAGCCCAATGCGGCTGCGCCGGTGGAGGCGATGCGCAGCGCGCCGATGCCCGCGCCGGCCGGCACCCGCATGGTCCGCGGCCTCTCCGAAGCGCAGTCGAAGCTCTCCGTGCTGCCGCCGGAGCCGATGCCGCCCGAGGCGGTCTCCCAGGACCGGCTGCAGGCCTTCGACACCAATCCGGTGCGCTCGGCGCTGGAAAGCCCGGTCTCGACCTTCTCGATCGACGTCGACACGGCATCCTATTCCTATGTCCGGAGCATGCTGAAATCGGGGGTCATGCCCAACCCGGACAGCGTCCGCGTCGAGGAGATGATCAACTACTTCCCCTATGACTGGAAGGGGCCTGACGCTGCTGCGACGCCGTTCAACACGACGGTGAGCGTGATGCCGACGCCGTGGAACGAGCATACGCAACTGATGCATGTCGCGATCAAGGGCTACGACGTGCAGCCGGCGCAGCAGCCGGCCGCCAACCTCGTCTTCCTGATCGACACGTCGGGCTCGATGAACGCGCCGGACAAGCTGCCGCTGCTGAAGTCGGCCTTCCGGCTGCTGGTCAACCAGCTTTCGGACGCCGACACGGTGTCGATCGTCACCTATGCCGGCTCGGCCGGCGTGGCGCTGGAGCCGACCAAAGGGTCGGACAGGGCGAAGATCCTCGCCGCGCTCGACAATCTCGGCGCCGAGGGCTCGACGGCCGGCGAAGCGGGCCTCAAGGAGGCCTACAGGCTGGCGGAGAGCTCCTTCGTCAAGGACGGCGTCAACCGCATCATGCTGGCGACCGACGGCGATTTCAATGTCGGCCCGTCCAGCGACGAGGAGCTGAAGACGCTGATCGAGGCCAAGCGCAAGGACGGCGTGTTCCTGTCCGTCTTCGGCTTCGGCCGCGGCAACCTCAACGACCAGCTCATGCAGACGATCGCCCAGAACGGCAACGGCACGGCCGCCTATATCGACACGCTCGCCGAGGCCGAGAAGGTGCTGGTGCAGGAATCGCGCGCGACGCTGTTCCCGATCGCCAAGGACGTGAAGATCCAGGTCGAGTTCAACCCGGCGGTCGTGTCCGAATACAGGCTGATCGGCTACGAGACGCGGGCGCTCAAGCGCGAGGACTTCAACAACGACCGCGTCGACGCCGGCGAGATCGGCTCCGGCCATTCGGTGACGGCGATCTACGAGATCACGCCGAAGGGCAGCCCGGCGCAGATGATGGACGATCTGCGCTATGGCGCGGGCACGGACAAGCCGGCCGGGGACGCCGCGGCCGGGGCGCATGGCGGCGAGTACGCCTTCGTCAAGATCCGCTACAAGCTGCCCGGCGAGGACGCGTCCAGGCTGATCGAGACGCCGGTGACGAAGGCCAACGAGGTGGCGTCCTTCGGACAGGCCAGCGCCGACCAGCGCTTCTCGGTCGCTGTCGCCGCCTTCGGCCAGAAGCTGCGCGACACCGACGCCACCGCGAGCTTCGACTACGACAGGATCATGGAGATTGCCACTGCCGCGCGTGGCTCCGACCCCTTCGGCTATCGGGCGGAGTTCCTCTCTCTCGTGCGCCTCGCCTCGGCGCTCGACGGCAAGCGGTAGCGGCAATAGGGGGAGCGCGCGCTTTCTGCATGGGTCCTGGCGCGCCGCTCCCATGGGCGGGTGAGGCAGGCCGGCGAGGGGTTTCCCTCGCCGGCCTTTTTTCATGGGCCCCCTCTTGAAAAGATATATCTCTTGAAAGATATATCGCGATAACGATATATCGTTGCAATGAAGACAATCACAGGAGGTTCTTCCATGTTTCACGACCAGGACAGACACGATCACGCCGGGCGCGGCTGCGGCCCGCGCTGGCACATGAAGGGCAGGGGCGGCGGCGAGCATTTCGGTCGCGGCGGTCCCGGCGGCCCGTTCGGGCGCCATCGCGGCGGCCCGTTCGGCGGACGCGGCGGACGCATGTTCGACCCCGGCGCGCTGCGCCTCGTCGTTCTCGGCCTCATCGCCGAGGAGCCGCGCCACGGCTACGACATCATCAAGGCGCTGGAGGCGAAGTTCCAGGGCGCCTACAGCCCGAGCCCGGGCGCGATCTACCCGATGCTGCAGATGCTGGAGGAGGCGGACCTCGTTGTCTCGCAGGCCGACGGCAACAAGCGGCTGTTCTCGATCACCGAGCAGGGCAGGGCGTATCTCGAGGAGAACCGCGCCGACCTCGACCGCATCAACGAGCAGGTCCAGCACGTGGCCGGCCGCATGGGCGGCGCCGCGATCGGCGACGAGCTGCGCGCGCTTGCCTGGGCGATCCGCTCGAAGCTGCGCGGCGGCGGCTGGAGCGCCGAGCAGGCGCAGAAGGCGCGCGACATCCTCAAGACCGCCCGGCGCGAGCTGGAGGATCTGTAAGGGCGCCGATTTCCTTCTCCCCGTTCACGGGGAGAAGGTGGCACGAAGTGCCGGATGAGGGGCGGCGCCAGTCTTGCAAGGCTGGCGCCCTGGTGTCTCATAGGCGTCGGCGCACGGCCGCGCGGACCCCACCCGACCGGCTTCGCCGGCCACCCTCCCCTCAAGGGGGAGGGAACTGGCCGCTACCCTCGCGCCCGGCGCCGTTCGCGGCGGCCGCCGTCGGCGGCGGCGGCCGCGCCGCTCTTGTCGGCGGTCTTGTTGCGCAGGGGGCCGACGCGGGCGACGCCGTCGTCGACGCTCGGGCGCGCCGCGCGGGCGTGGCTGTCCAGTGCCTCGCGCATCGCCTTCAGGTGCACGAAGGAGGTGCCGCAGCAGCCGCCGACGATGCGGGCGCCGCTGTCGACGGCGAGCCGCGTGTATTCGGCCATCAGCTCCGGCGTGCCGGAATAGTGGATCTCGGAGCCGCGGAATTCGGGGATGCCGCAGTTCGCCTTGACGATCAGCGTCGCATCATCGTGGCCGGCGCTCATGTCGAGCAGCGAGGCGAGGATGTCGGGCGCGCCGACGCCGCAATTGGCGCCGACCGCGATCGGCGCCTGCGCGAGACCATCCGCCACGGAATGGATGTTTCCCGGCGCGAGGCCCATCATGGTGCGTCCGGCCGTGTCGAAGGAGGCGGTGAAGGTGTAGGGCATGCCGACGCGGATCGCGGCCTCGGCCGCGGCGCGGATCTCGTCGGGCGAGGACATGGTCTCGATCCAGGCGACGTCGGCGCCGCCGGCCTTCAGCCCCTCGATCTGCTCGGCGAAGGCCTCGACCGCCTCCTCGTAGCTCAGCGCGCCGAGCGGGATCAGCAGCTCGCCGGTCGGGCCGACCGAGCCCGCGACGATCACCTCGCGGCCGGCCGCGTCGGCGACCGCGCGGGCGAGCTCGGCCGCGCGCTTGTTGATCGGGAAGACCCGGTCCTGCGCGTCGTGCAGCTTGAGCCGGTGGCGCGTGCCGCCGAAGGAATTGGTCAGCACGATGTCGGCGCCGGCGTCGACGAAGCCCTTGTGCAGGGCGGTCACCTTCTCGGGCGCCGTCTCGTTCCACAGTTCGGGCGCCTCGCCGGAAGCGAGGCCCATGGCGAAGAGGTTCGTGCCCGTCGCGCCATCGGCGAGAAGCACGCCCTTGCGCGCCAGCAGGGCTTCCAGTCGGTTTTCCATCGTCGTTATCCAGAGGGGGCAGGGAAGATAACGATATAAAGAAGTCTTTATATCGGGTCAACCGATGCGGGCGCAGCCTCCGTCAACAATGGCGGCTTCCAATTCACCTGCCGTGATCGGGCAGGTCAGCCGGACGAAGCGGCGAGGAAGACCGCCCGCTGCGCGTCGAAGGCCCGCTTGTAGGCGGGCCGCGCCTGGCCCCGGGCGACGTAGGCGCAGAGATTCGGATATCGCTCCCGTATGCCCATGCCATCCAGTCTGCGCAGCACCATCACCATCATCAAGTCGCCGGCGCTGAACGTGCCGTCCAGCCAGTCTGCGGCGCCGAGCCGCGCGGACAGCGCATCGAGCCGGGCGTGAATGCGATCCTCGAGGAGCGGCAGGCGGTCCCTGTACCAGAGCCTGTCGCCCTCCGAAAAGGGAACCTGCTCGCGCTCGACGATCGGAGGCTCCACCGTATTGAGCGCGGCGAACATCCACATGATCGCCCGCGCCCGTGCATTCGCGTCTTCGGGCAGCAGGCCGGCGTGGCGCTGCGCGACATGGAGCACGATCGCCCCCGACTCGAACAGGACGAGGTCGCCTTCCTCGTAGGTGGGGATCTGCCCGAAAGGCTGGAGCGCGCGGTGCGCGGCTTCCTTCATGGCACGGAACGAGACGAGGCGAATGTCATATGGCTGCCCCACCTCTTCGAGCGCCCAGCGCACGCGCATATCGCGCGCCAGGCCCTGACCGCGATCCGGAGATCGCTCGAAGGCAGTGATCGTCGGGATCATCGCAAAAACTCCCTCGTGACCGATTGTTCGGGTTTATCTCACCCGAGGACGAACGGCCGGGGCGATTGCCGACAGGCCCGCCCGATTTCCTGCTACGGGACTTCCACTGTGAACCCCGGGGGCGGCTTATGCCCGGTCGCGAGCCGGCATCTCGGCAAGCTGCCGTGCATGGCCCGCGGCTTCGTGGGCGTTGACGATGGCGGCGCGGATCAGGTTGTCGAAGTGCCGCGTCAGCTTCTGCACCGGCTCGGTGGCGTTGAGCACCAGGTACATGTCGCCGACATAGATGGCGGCGCGGATCGAGCCGAAGATCGTGTAGGGGATCGAGAAGCGCAGGCGGCCGTCGTAGAGGTAGAGCCGGAACGCCGGGTAGAGGTCGTCGAGCAGGGTGGCCATGTGGTCGAGCTGGCGGCGGCGCGCCGCGGCCGGCAGGCCGGACCAGACGCCGCGCCCCTCGGCGAAGATCGCCAGCGTGTGCAGCGGCATGCAGGCTTCCATGTCGGTCTCTGGCCGGCGGTTGTATTCGAGCCGGTAGAGCGTCTCGTCGATCTGCGCCTCGGCGCTGCGGTTGGTGATGCCGGCCTCGTAGTCGATCAGCTCGTCGGTGCGGAGCAGGTCCGGGATGCCGGCCGGCACGTAGCGGATCTTGGTGCCGGCCGCTTCCGCGTGCCAGCGGGCGAGCAGCGTGCGGTCGAAGCCGCCCGGGCCTTCCTCGATCTCCAGGCTCTCGTGGAACTCGCCGGCCAGACCCTCGTCCTGGCTCAGCCCGAGCAGCCAGTCGAGCGAGACCTTGTGCCCGGCCGCGATGTTGAGCAGCGTCTCGGCGCGCGGCAGGCGTGTGGTGACGCCGGACAGGAGCTGCGACAGCGCCGAGCGGTCGATGCCGATGCCGGCCGCGAAGGCCGCCTGATTCTGGCCGGAGCGCGCCAGCAGCAGCCGCAGCCGGTCGCGAAACAGCGTCGAGAGGTCCCGCTTGTCCATGGCGAAGGCCTTTTCCTGCCCGAGTTGTTGCGCTCAGTAAACACCTGATGATCTTGCGACGCAAAATCAACTTTTGGTGCCCATTGTCGCATTGCGAGAAACGCCGGCTCCTGACAACGTCCTGTCAGGAAGAGGGGACATGGACCGGCCGTCTCGGGCAACACCGGCGGCCATGATGGGACTGCCGGGGGCGACGGCAGCTTGAAAGGCATGAGCGAGCAGGCAGGCAGGCGGCGCAGCGGGGCGCCGCGTATCGAATGGCCGACGGTCGCGCTGATCGCGGCCTGCTACGGCCTCTGGGGCGTGGCGGCATGGCCGCTGTGGGGCGTCGCCCCGCTGATCGCCTTCCTCCTCCTGGTTCTGACGATCGCGCTGCAGTCCTCGCTCATGCACGAGGCCTCGCACGGCCATCCGACGCGCAACGCGCTCGCCAACGAGGTGCTCGTCGGCCTGCCGATCGGGCTCGTCTATCCGTTCCGCCGCTTCAAGGCGCTGCACCTGCGCCACCATGCCGACGAGCGGCTGACCGACCCGTTCGACGATCCCGAGAGCTACTACCGGGCGCTGTGGAAATACGAGGAGCTGCCCGGCTGGCTGAAGGCGCTGCTTTCATTCAACAACACCATGGTCGGCCGCTTCCTGATCGGCCCGGCGATCGCCAATGTCGGCTTCGTGCTGACCGAGGCGAAGCTGGTGACGGATCGCGACGCGGCCGTGCGCAGGGCGTGGCTGCACCATGCGATCGGGCTGGCGCTGGTCGTTCCGCTCGTCCTGTTCGTCTTTGCGGTGCCGGTCTGGGCCTATCTGGCGGCGGCCTATCTCGGCCAGTCGCTGATCTCGATCCGCACCTTCGCCGAGCACCAGTGGTCTGAGCGGCCGGACGGGCGCACGATCATCGTGGAGCGCTCGCCGCTGTCCTTCCTGTTCCTCAACAACAACCTCCACCTCGTGCACCACAAGCTGCCGGCGGTGGCGTGGTACAGGCTGCCGGCGCTGTTCCGCGAGCGGCGGGCGGAGTGGGTGAAGCTCAACGACAACTACGTCTATCCGAGCTATTTCGCGCTGTTCCGCGATTTCGCCTTCCGCCGCAAGGAGCCGGTGGTGCACCCGGTCCTGCGCCGCGCGCCGCAGCCGGGCATGGCGTTCCGCCCGCGCGTGCGCCAGCGCAACGTGTCGGGGCTGGGCACTGCGCCGGTGCCGGCCGAGCCGCCTAAGGAATGAGCGCCGGGGCGCTTGCGCCGCACGGCATATGCGCCGAAATGGCCGGATGAGCGACTTCATCGCCGCGCTGCCGATGTATGACTGGCCCGAGATGCGGGGACAGTCCGACGAGGCGTGGGCGTCGATCCGCGCGGCGCTGCGCGGGCAGGGGATCGACGCGCCGGAGCGGCTGGCGCGCCGCAACGCCGACATGCCGGCCGTGCCGGGCGGCATACGCGACGGCGAGGGCCGCCCGATTGCGCCGGACCCGGCGAGCCTGCCGCTGGACGAATTCGACCTGCAAGTCCTGTGGCGGCACCCGAGGCTGCTGTTCGCGCAGACCTGCTGGGGGCCGTTGGAGCAGGGGCTGGCCAACCATGTCCGCGTCGTCGGCCAGCCGGATTATTCGGCCTTCGAGGGCGGCGACGGGGCGCTCTATTCGTCGGCGATCCTGATGCGGCGGGACGGGGGCGCCGAAGCGCCGGCCGACGGACGTGCAGCCCTCCCGCTCGACCTGCTGCGCGGCGCGCGGCTCGCCTACAACGGCCCGGACTCCATGTCCGGCATGCTCGCGCTGACGCGCGACCTGGCGGCGGCGGGCGAGGGCCTCGACATCTTTTCCCAACGCATCGAGACGGGCGGCCACCGCGCCTCGATCGTCGCGGTGGCGCAGGGCAGGGCGGACGCCTGCGCCGTCGACTGCCGGAGCTGGGACATGGCGCAGCGCTTCGAGCCGGCCGCGCGGGCCTTGCGGCCCGTAGGCTGGACCGCACGGCGCAAGGGCCTGCCCTACATCACGGGCCGCCTCGCGCCCGCCTTCGAGCTGCCCGCCGGGCTGCTTGCCGGATAGACCGCGGGAACACCTGGCCCCGCGCGGCGTTCCGTTCCGAAGCGTGTCGCGTTGCTTTCGCCCACGCGTCGAGACGCAAAGGAGAACGCCATGCTTGCCGATGCCGGCTGGCTCCTGGTGCTGATCGCCTTCCCGGTGCTGATGATCGTCGCCGTCATATACGCCTATTCGCGGCGCCGGCGGCTGACTCCGGTCGAGAAGGCGCGCCAGCACGAGGCGGTCGAAGAACTCTACGAGGACACGCCCGCGGACCGGGCCGCCCGCGGCGAGGCGCCCGTCGCTCAGCCCGCGCCGAGGCGCGCGTCCAACGGATAGGAGGTCAGCTTCTCCGCGCCGGTGTCGGTGATGAGAAGCTGCTTCTCGAGCTTGACGCCCTCGCGGCCGCCGAGGCGGCCGATATAGCTCTCGGTGCAGATCACCATGCCCGGCTGCAGCACCTCGTCGGGCGCGTTCGGACCCCAGTCCTCAGGGTGGTAGACGGACGGATATTCGTCGCACAGGCCGACGCCGTGGAACAGCACGCCGTAGCGGTTGGGCCGGCAGTCTGGAGGCGGCAGCACGGCCGTCTGCGACAGCTCCTTCAGCGAGACGCCGGGCTTCAGCAGCTCCATGTTGGCGGAAATCTGGTCGGCGGCGATGCGGTAGAGGTCGCGCTGCTCGTTGGTCGGACGGCCGTCGCCGGCGAGCCATGTGCGCGAGACGTCGCAGCAATAGCCGTAGGGGCCGATCAGGTCGGTGTCGAAGGCGACGAGGTCGCCGTCCTCGATCACGCGGGCCGAGCATTCCTGGAACCACGGATTGGTGCGCGGTCCCGATGCCAGAAGCCGCGTCTCGATCCATTCGCCGCCGCGCACGACGTTGCCGTGGTGGAGCTCCGCCCAAAGCTCGTTCTCGCTGATGCCGGGCTTCAGCGCGGCCTCCATCCCGCGCATGGCCTGCTCGCAGGAATGGATGGCGCGGCGCATGCAGCGCAGCTCGTGCTCGGTCTTGACCATGCGCACGCGTTCCATCACCGCCTCGCCATTGTGGACGCTGATGCCCAGCGCTGCGAGCGCCGCGACGCCCTCGGCGTCGAGATGGTCGACGGCCAGCCGCCGGTTGCCGCCGCCATGGGCGAAGACCAGGTCGGCGATCTCGCCCGCCCAGGCGCGCGCCTCGCCCGGCGTGAGGTGGCCGCTGAACATGTAGATCCAGCTCCGCGCCGGGCGCACCTCGTCGACCATGCCGGTGTGGTCCGACAGGTGGAAGCAGTTCTGGAACTCGAACAGCACCGCCGGCCCCTCGGTCGCGAGGAACAGGTAGCGGCTCGCATTGTGCGCGGTCCAGAGCTGCATGTTGGTGTGGTCGCCCGCGTAGCGGATGTTGAGCGGGTCGTAGAGCAGGATGCCGCAATAGTCCTGGCGCTTCAGCTCGGCGCGGATGCGCTCCAGCCGCGAGCGGCGCATCGCCGGCAGGTCGGGCTCCGGCAGGCCGGTGGCCTGCCACTCGGCCTCGGCGAGCGCGCCGTAGCCGATGGCGTGCTGGTTCTGGCGGGCGGCCTTGGCGCGCGCCTGCGCCGACAGCTCGGCGAAGCGCTCCGGCGTCCACGGGGCCGCGCCCGGCTCGATCGGCGCGATCTTGCGCTGGTGCCGCCCGAAATTGCCGATCCCGCCGTTATCCATCGCGCCGACCTCTCCGCCGCTACGGCATCAACTGCCCGCCATTGACCTCGATGATCTGGCCGACGACGTAGCCGGAGAGCGCCTGCGAGGCGAGGAAGAGGTAGGCGCCGGCGCAGTCGTCGGCGATGCCCAGCCGGCCCTGCGGGATCGTCTTCTGCATCTCGTCGAGCTGCTCCGGCGTCGAGTAGCGCTCGTGGAAGGGCGTGGCGATGACGCCGGGCGAGACCGCGTTGACGCGGATGCCGTAGGCGATCAGCTCCTTGGCCATGCCGCGCGTGACGCTGGAGACGAACGCCTTGGACGAGGCATAGAGGCCGGAGCCGGCGCGGCCGCCGTTGCGGGCGGCGATCGAGCTGGTGTTGATGATGAAGCCGCCGTTCTTCTTCATGTGCGGGATCGCCGCATTGGAGGCGGTGACGACCGAGCGGGCGTTCAGGTCCATGATCGCGTCGTAGTCGGCCTCGCTCGCCTGCTCGTAGGCGACGCGCTTCAGCAGCCCGCCGGCATTGTTGATCAGCCCGTCGAGCCCGCCGAGCGCGGCGGCCGCCTCCTCGACCGCGCGGCGGACTTCGTCGGATTTCGAGAAGTCGGCCCGCACGAGATGGGCGGTGCCGCCGGCATCCGCGATCTCGCGGGCCAGCGCCTGCGCGGCCTCGGCGCTCTGGTTGTAGTGCAGGGCGAGCCGCGCGCCCTGCGCGGCGAAGGCGCGGGCGAGCGCGGCGCCGATGCCGGTCGAGGCGCCGGTGATCAGCACCGCCTTGCCGGCGAGGTCGGGGATCGTCAGGCGCGTCTCGGTCATACGAAGGTCCTCATCTGCATGGTCCGGCCGGCATCAGCTCCGCATCTTCTCGCCGGCCGGGTCGAACAGCGGCTCGGCATTGATGCGGGCGGGGCGGCGGTGGCCGAGGATCTCGATCTCGAACAGGCCGGCGCTCTCGTCCTCGGCCAGGGCTGCCGGCACGTAGCCCGGCGCCATCGACTTGCCGACATGGTGGGCATAGCCGCCTGAGGTGATCCAGCCCACCACGCGCCACTCGCCGTCGACGATGCCGCGCACGGCCGAGGCGCCGGTGGCGGCCCTGGAGCCGCGCGCTTCCTTGCCGCTTTCGTCAAACCGGGGCGCGCCGAAGCCATGCGGCTTCTCGACCGTGCCGTGGTCGGTCGACACCTTCGCCCAGACCGGCTCGTCGCCCATCACGTCCGCGTCGAGCGCGTCGACCACGAAGGAGACGCGGCGCAGCTTCGGGCCGTCGGCCCTCTCCTTCGCGGCGGCCTCGCGGCCGACGAAGTCGTTCTTCTCCAGCTTGATGAAGCGGTCCATCGCGCCCTCGAACGGGCCGTAGATGGGCCGCAGCTCGCGGAACCATGTCGGGAAATTCTTTTCGAGCCGCATAGAAAGCAGGGCGCGCATGCCGAAATCGACGATGCCGAATTCCTCTCCCGCCTCCTTGATCGCCTTGTAGACGAGGCGCTGGTAGGCCGGCTGCATCCAGATCTCGTAGCCGAGGTCGCCCGTATAGGTGATGCGGTTCACCATGCAGGGCGCGCCGCCGACCGCCATCTCGCGGAAATCCATGAAGCGGAAAGCTTTCGAGGACACGTCCACGTCGGTGAGCTTGGCGAGCAGCGCCTGCGCCTTCGGCCCCGCAATGGAGAGGCCGACGAGCGTCTGGTCGTAGCGGTGGATTGTTACCGTCCCTGTGGCTGACCCGTCCTTCGGCAGGTGCCGCTCGAACCAGCGCATGTGGTATTTCTGCGCGGCCGACGAGCCCCAGATGATGAAGCGGTCGCCACCCGCATTGGCGATGGTGAAGTCGCCGATCAGCTTGCCGAATTCGTTGAGCATCGGGGTCAGCACGATGCGGCCGGCCTTCGGCATGCGGTTGGTCATCAGCCGGTTGAGGAAGGCTTCGGCGCCCGGTCCGGTCACCTCGTATTTGGCGAAGTTGGCGATCTCGGTGACGCCGACGCGCTCGCGCGTCGCCTTCACCTCGGCGCCGACATGGGCGAAATCGTTGGAGCGGTGGAAGGACACCTTGTCCTTCGGCTCTGTGCCCTTCGGCGCGAACCAGAGCGGCGTCTCCAGCCCCCAGCTATCGCCCATGACGGCGTTCTGCGCGACCATCGTGTCGTAGAGCGGCGTCGTCTGCGCCGGCCGTGCGGCCGGGAGTTCTTCATTGGGGAAGCGGATCGAGAAGCGCCGCGAGTAGTTCTCGCGCACCTTGGCGTTGGTGTAGCGCAGGCTCGCCCATTCGCCCCAGCGGGCGACGTCCATGCCCCAGACGTCGAAGCCGGGATCGCCGTCGACCATCCAGTTCGACAGCGCCAGCCCGACGCCGCCGCCTTGGCTGAAGCCGGCCATGACGGCGCAGGCGCACCAGAAATTCGTCAGGCCCTGCACCGGGCCGACCAGCGGGTTGCCGTCCGGCGCGAAGGTGAAGGGGCCGTTGATGATCTGCTTTATCCCCGCCTTCTCGATGCCGGGGAAATGGCGGAAGCCGACCTCCAGCGAGGGCGCGATGCGGTCGAGGTCTGGCGCCAGCAGCTCGTGGCCGAAATCCCACGGCGTGTTGACCGGCGACCATGGCTTGCACGCCTTCTCGTAGGTGCCGAGCAGAACGCCGTTGCGCTCCTGCCGCGTGTAGATCTCGCCCTTGAAGTCGAGCACGCCGACCATCTCGCGGCCGGTGCGGGCGTTGAACTCCTCCACCTCCGGCATCGGCTCGGTGAGCAGGTACATATGCTCCATGGCGAGCAACGGCAGCTCCAGCCCGACCATGCGGCCGACCTCGCGCGCCCACAGGCCGCCGCAGTTCACCACATGCTCGGCCTTCACCGTGCCCTGCTCGGTGACGACGTTCCAGGTACCGTCCGGCTCCTGCGTCAGCTCGACCACGCGGTTGCGCAGGACGATCTCGGCGCCGAGCTTGCGGGCGGCCTTGGCATAGGCGTGGGTGGTGCCGGAGGGGTCGAGATGGCCTTCGACCGGGTCCCACATGGCGCCGACGAAGTTCGTCTCGTCCATCAGCGGGAACATCGCCTTGGCTTCCGAGGGCGTGATCAGCTCGGTGTCCATGCCGAGATAGCGGCCCTTGGCGTGGGCCAGCCGCAGGAAGTCCATGCGCTCGGGCGTGTCGGCCATCATCACGCCGCCGGTGAGATGCAGCGAGCAGGACTGGCCGGACAGCTCCTCGATCTCCTTGTAGAGCTGCACCGTGTAGGCCTGCAGCTTGGCGACGTTGGGGTCGCCGTTGAGCGTGTGGAAGCCGCCGGCGGCGTGCCAGGACGAACCGGAGGTGAGCTCCGAGCGCTCGATCAGCATCACGTCGGTCCAGCCGGCGCGGGCGAGGTGGTAGAGCACCGAGCAGCCGACCACGCCGCCGCCGATCACAACCGCTTTTGCATGGGATTTCATGGAGAAACGTTCCGGTGTTGAGATTTTGATTCGGGAATTCTGGTGGGACGGGCGAAGACGAAGCGGAGGTCGGGTGCGGTAACGTTCCCGTTCAGCCGTCCGTCGAGGGCAGCGAGGATGGTGTCGCAGACGGCGGCGCGGCGCTTCAAAACGTCATGATTCCAGAAGCGGAGCGTGCAGTAGCCGAGGGCGCGGAAATGGTCGTCGCGGCGACGGTCGTAGGCGGAGTCGGCGTGCTGCGAGCCGTCGATTTCGACGACGAGACGTTTCGTACGACAACAGAAATCGGCGAAGTATGGGCCGATAGGGAACTGACGGGTGAACTTGTATCCGCCAAGCTTGCTACGCTTCAGTTCCAACCAAAGGAGCGCTTCCGTCTGATTCTCGCGTTGACGAAGATTTCTCGCACGCGCGGTCGTTCCCGGCTTTCTGCGGGCTCGTGTGGCGGCAGTGCCTTCCCCCACTCCGTCGCCGCTTCGCGGCGCCACCTCTCCCCCGTCGATCGGGGGAGAGGTGGTCGGCGAAGCCGATCGGAGTGGGGGTCGACTGGCGATCATCGCGAGGCTGTCGGAAGCACGGGGTCGGCCTTCTCAGAAATCCGTCGGCGCGCCGCCTTCGGCGATGCGGCGGGCGACGAAGTCGTTGAGCTCTTCCTCGATCGCCGGGTCGATCGGGGGCTTTTCCCACGCGGCGAGCCGTTCCTTCCAGACGCGGTTGGCCTTCTCGATGGCGGTCGGGGAGCCGGCCAGCGGCCAGGGCTCGAAATTGCGCCAGTCGGACAGGGTGGGCGAATAGAAGGCGGTCTTGTAGTGGGCCTGCGAGTC
>Ga0066256_1002217_pt1 | contig 22498 bp, 25 predicted proteins | sample ThiBio_1000_biof_FD_87107 | JGI IMG/M metagenome (GOLD analysis project Ga0066256, IMG submission 87107) | Wastewater bioreactor microbial communities from Cape Town, South Africa - Thiocy_expt_1000_biof (version 2) | ecosystem: Engineered > Bioreactor > Thiocyanate-remediating >... | reverse complement strand
AAGCCATGGCCAGCGCCGTGCCTGTGGTCGCGACCGATATCGGTGCCTTCCCGGAACTGGTGATTTACGGTAAATCGGAGATCGGCGCCGTCATTCCCGCCGCCGATCTCGACGCCATGGCAGCGACAAGCGCCGCCTTCATGGATGACGACGCCCGCCGCGAACAGGCGGGCGCGCGCGGACGCGATCACGTCATCGAGAATTTCAGCATCGAGGGCGAGGCCCTGGCGATCGGCGCCATCTATGAAGCGCTGCTGCGCGGAGAGCCGTTACCGGCCCTCACTCCGGCCTAGATTTCCACCAGCCCGATCTTTTTGACCTGGCGGATGGTCAGCATGGTGCGCACCGTGTCCACATGCTCGTTGGCGGTCAGCACCTCGATCACGAAATCCTGGAAATGCGTCAGGTTTTCGGCCACGCAATGCAGCAGGAAGTCGCTGTCGCCCGAAACCATCCACGCCTGGCGCACCAACAGCCATTCGGTGGTCGCGGCCGCAAAGGCCTTGAGATTGGCCTCGGACTGGTGTTTAAGCCCGACCATGCAGAAGGCAACGAGGTCGAAGCCGAGCGCCGGCGCATTCAGCATCGCGTGATAGCCCTCGACGATGCCCGATTCTTCAAGCTTGCGCACCCGCCGCAGGCAGGGGGGCGCGGAGAGGCCGACGCGCTCGGCCAGTTCTACATTGGTGATCCGCCCGTCGCGTTGCAATTCGCGCAGGATTTTAAGGTCAATGGCATCGAGTTCGGCACGCACCGGAAAGGTCTCCAGAATCTTTTCGTTTCTTTTAAACGAAGTCGCGAGATACGCAAGAATGTGTCCCTGTTGCGACCGATTATTACCGCGTGCCAAAAGCCCTGTTATTAACGCAACCCTGCCCTTGAATATTTGCATGGAGCAATCGTAAACTGAGCCCCATATACGGGCGGCTTCATGCCTGACGCGCCGGCGCGAGCGCGCGACGAATTCGAAAGGAACGATTATGAACGCCCGTCATACCAAGGTCCTGATCATCGGATCCGGCCCGGCCGGCTATACGGCCGCCATCTACGCGGCGCGTGCCATGCTGAAGCCGGTGCTGATCGCTGGCATGGAGCAAGGCGGCCAGTTGATGATCACCACCGATGTCGAGAATTATCCGGGCTATGCCGAGCCCGTCCAAGGTCCGTGGATGATGGAGCAGATGCTCAAGCAGGCGACCCATGTCGGTGCCGAGATCGTCAACGACCTCGTGACCTCGGTCGAACTCTCCCATCGCCCCTTCTCGGTGAAGACCGATTCGGGTGAAAACTGGACCGCGGATACGCTGATCATCGCCACCGGCGCCAAGGCCAAGTGGCTGGGAATCGAAAGCGAGCAGCACTTCCAGGGGTTCGGCGTTTCCGCCTGCGCCACCTGCGACGGCTTCTTCTATCGCAACCGCGATGTGATCGTGGTCGGCGGTGGCAATTCCGCCGTCGAGGAGGCGCTGTATCTGTCGAACATCGCCCGCAGCGTGACGGTTGTGCATCGCCGAGAGGGCTTCCGCGCCGAAAAAATCCTGCAGGAACGGCTGTTTGCCAAGGAGAACGTCAAAATTCTCTGGAACACCGAGATTGCCGAAATCACCGGCACGCCGGCCAAACCGCCGATGCCGCCGTCGGTCACCGGCGCCAGGCTGCGCGATACGAAAACCAGCGCCATCACCGAAATGCCGATCGACGGCGTCTTCGTCGCCATCGGCCATGCGCCGGCGGTCGAACTGTTCAAGGACCAGATCAGGCTGAAATCGAACGGCTATATCTGGACGGCGCCGGATTCGACGGCGACCACCGTCGAGGGCGTTTTCGCCGCCGGCGACGTCACCGACGACACCTTCCGGCAGGCGATCACCGCCGCCGGCATGGGCTGCATGGCGGCGCTCGAGGCCGAGCGCTATCTCGCCGGCATCGAAACCGTGGCCATCGCGGCCGAGTAGAGTTGCGCATTTCCGGGGTGGAAAACCGTTAAACACTTTTCCAGGAAATGCTTTAAGGGGGAATCATGAGGGGCGCAGGAATGCCGCTGGACTGGGACAAGCTGCGGATTTTTCATGCCGCGGCGGAGGCCGGTTCGTTCACCCATGCGGCCGACAAGCTGCACCTCTCGCAATCCGCCATCAGCCGTCAGGTCAGCGCGCTGGAGCAGGATGTCGGCGTCAAGCTCTTCCATCGCCATGCGCGCGGCCTGATCCTCACAGAACAGGGCGAACTGCTGTACCGCACCGCCCATGAAGTGCTGCTCAAGCTTGAAACCGTGAAGATGCAACTCACGGAAACCACGGAGAAGCCAAGCGGCCGCCTGCGCGTCACCACGACGGTCGGGCTCGGCCAGGGCTGGCTGACCGACAAGATTCAGGAATTCCTGCAGCTTTACCCGGATGTGCAGATCCAACTGATCCTCGACAACGAGGAACTGGACGTCAACATGCGCCATGCCGATTGCGCCATCCGCCTGCGCCAGCCGCAGCAATCGGACCTTATCCAGCGCAAGCTGTTCACCGTGCATATGCACGTCTATGCCGCCCCCTCCTATATCAACCGCTATGGCGAGCCGCAGTCGATCGAGGACCTGGACAATCACCGGATCATCTCCTTCGGCGAACCGGCGCCGAACTATCTGCTCGACGTCAACTGGCTGGAAGTCGCCGGGCGTTCGTCGGACAACAAGCGGGTGCCGCACCTGCAAATCAACAGCCAGACTTCGATCAAGCGCGCCTGCCTGCTCGGCATCGGCATCGCCTGCCTGCCGGATTATATCGTCGGGCGCGATCCGGGCCTCATCCAGCTCGCCATCAATGCCGATGTGCCGTCCTTCGACACCTATTTCTGCTATCCCGACGAAATGAAGAACGCCGCCAAGCTGAAGGCATTCCGCGATTTCATCGTTTCCAAGGCCCGCAACTGGAATTTTTAAAAAGCAGGTTTGCGTCGCCTCCGCAGCACGGACGCCCGCGACACAACCCGATATTATCGATTGATAACATGGATTTATCGCGGTTTTCCGAGGCTGAAAACAACTTTCGCGACAGTTTTCATCGATCGCCACGCCTAGAGAGTTGCAGTTTCCGCATGACAGCCATGCGCAAATACCTCTTGAAACCTGCCTGAATACACACCATATCACCCTCAGCTGATGCATATGGCGGCTTTTTCCTCCCAGTGCCGCCGCAGCAGCTGTTCCCCTCTGGAGGTTGAAGAACCTTCACACTTACGGGCCGCGGAGTTTTCCGGCGGCCCATTTTTTTTGCTCTCTGGCGTTCAGTCTGGCTTGCGCTGCCGTCCGCAATGCGAATGCCTATTTTACCAGATGGTCAAAAAATGCATGGCCGCCCTGCGTTTTCGTTCATTGTGCCCTGCACAAAAATCAACCATATTGCACCCAGCTAATGCACATGGCGGTTTTCCTCCCAGTGCCGCCGCACTAGCTGTTCCCCTCTGGAGGTTGAAGAACCTTCACACTTAAAAGGGCCTTGGAGACACTCCAACGGCCCTCTTTTTTTGCCAGCGATGCCAGTTTCTTTACCAGCCGGTTAAAAATGCATGGCTGCCCTGCGTTTTCGCTCATTGTGCCCTGCACAAAAATCGACCATATGAAACGCAGCTAATGCACATGGCGGCTTTTTCCTCCCAGTGCCGCCGCACTAGCTGTTCCCCTCTGGAGGTTGAAGAACCTTCACACTTAAAAGGGCCTTGGAGACACTCCAACGGCCCTCTTTTTTTGCCCGCATTTCTTCTGTGCCATCCATCGATCACGCTGTCGTGAGTTGCCATATCGAAGTTCATCGATACATATATCGATAAATCGCGATATATCATTGAGCCGCATGATGAACACCGACGACATTCTCAAGGCGCTCGCCCACCCTGCCCGGCTGCAGATCCTGCTGTGGTTGCGCGAACCGGAACTGCATTTTTCCAGCCAGACGCATCCGCTCGACCTCGGCGTGTGCGCCAGCCAGTTCGAGCGTTGCGGCCTGTCGCAGTCGACGGTGTCGTCGCATCTGGCCGTGCTGCAACGCGCCGGCCTGGTGACGTCGCAGCGGCTCGGCCAGTGGATTTTCTATCGCCGCAACGAAGCCACTATCGCCGCCTTTCTGGCGGAGCTGTCGAGCCTCCTCGAATCCGGCGAAAGCCGGCCCCTCCCAACCCGATCCGAATGACCAACCGAATTTCAATGAAAGGTCAGACAATGACGAGCCTTTTCGATCCCATCACCATTGGGGATATCGCCCTTGCCAACCGCGTCGTCATGGCGCCGCTGACGCGCAACCGCTCTCCGAACGCCATTCCCAACGATCTGCAGGTGGAATATTACCGCCAGCGCGCCGGCGCCGGCCTGATCATCACCGAGGGCACGCCGATCACCCAGCAGGGCCAGGGCTACGCCGATGTCCCCGGCCTCTACAAGCCGGAAGCCATCGCCGGCTGGAAGAAGGTAACCGACGCCGTGCATGCAGCGGGCGGCAAGATCGTCACCCAGATCTGGCATGTCGGCCGCGTCTCGCATGTCAGCCTGCAGCCGGGCGGCGCCCAGCCGGTCGCGCCCTCGGCGATCACCGCCAAGAGCAAAACCTATGTCATCGACGACCAGGGCAACGGCACCTTCACCGAGACTTCGGCGCCGCGCGCGCTCGGCACGGAAGAAATCGCCGGCATCGTCGATGATTTCCGCAAGGGCGCCCGCGCCGCCATCGAGGCCGGCTTCGACGGCATCGAACTGCATGCCGCCAATGGCTACCTGATCGACCAGTTCCTGCGCTCGGGCACCAACCACCGCACCGACCAGTATGGCGGCTCGATCGAGAACCGCGCCCGCTTCCTGCTTGAGGTGGTCGAGGCCGTGACCCGCGAGATCGGCGGCGGCCGCGTCGGCATCCGCCTGTCGCCGGTAACGCCCGCCAATGACGCCTCCGAACCCGATCCGCAGCCGATCTTCAATCATGTGGCTGAAAAGCTGGCCGCTTTCGGCCTCGCCTATATTCATGTAATCGAAGGGGCGACCGGCGGTGCGCGCGACTACCAGCAGGGCGACAAGCCCTTCGATTACGCCGCCTTCAAGCAGGCCCACCGCGCCGCCGGCGGCAAGGCCGCCTGGATGGTCAACAACGGTTATGACCGAGAAAGCGCTGCGGACGCCGTCGAAAGCGGCCGCGCCGACCTCGTTGCCTTTGGCAGGCTGTTCATCGCCAATCCCGACCTCGTGCGCCGCTTGCGCGAACATGCCGCCCTCAACGAGCCGAACCGCAATACCTTTTACGGCGGCAAGGAAGCCGGCTACACCGACTATCCGGCGCTGGCCTGAGATTTCCAGATCTATTCCACGCATGCTCGGGCGTGTCCCAGCATGACGTGGAAAGAGACGAAAGCTTTACGATCAATCCAACCGGCCCTGAAAACAAGGGCCGGTTTTCATTTGCAGGCATCAAGCGGGCAGCCGCAGCGAAGGCTGGCGGCCTGCGTGCGCCGGGGGAGCCGGCGGCAGGCAATCGAGTGCGGTGAGCGTCGTGCGCATGGCCTCGTCCAGCGGGGTGCGTGGTTCCTGGCCGAGGAAGGCGACGAGCCTGTCGTTGCGCATCCGCACCGGCATCTGCCAGAGATAGCGGATCTCGCGCAATTCGTGGAAGAACGGCACGAAGGGTGCGGCAAGCGGCAGCAGCCACCACGGAAAGGATTTGACCCTGGGCGGCGCGCCGGCCGCCCGGCCGATGGCGGCGATCAACTGCGTACCGTCCGCATCCCAGAAACCTTCCATCTGGAATTCGGCGAAATCCGGCAGTTCGGCACGGCGATCGACCAGGCGCATCATGGTTTCGGCGACATCCGGGAGGTATGCCCATTGGTGGCCGACGCCCTTGCGGCCGGGATAGGTGACGGAACGCACCGGCTTGCCCGGCGTCACCAGCAACTGCCCGAACCAGTTGTTGGCGGCATTCGGCCCAAAATAATCGCCGGCGCGGACGATCAGCACCGGCACGCCGGTGGCCGACGCCGCCCGCAACCGCTTTTCCATGCGGGCGCGCACCGCGCCCTTGCCGGTCACCGGATGCTGCGCGCTGTCCTCCGTCAGGTTCGGCAACGCATCCGGCCCGAAATTGTAGATCGTGCCGGGAAACAGGATGCGGGCGCCGACGGCGCGCGCCGCGGCGATGGTGTTTTCCAGCATCGGCAGCGACAGCTTGTCCCAGTCGCGATAGCCAGGCGGATTGACGGCATGGACGATCAGGCACACGCCCTCCGCAGCCGCCAGCACCGCGTCGGCATCCATGGCATCGCCGGAAACCCATGAAATCTCCGGCCGCTTGCGCGCCATTTCCTGTGGCGCGCGGCGGGTCAATGCCCTCACCTGCCAGCCCCGAGACAGCAGCGCCCCGGTGACCGCGCCGCCGATGCCGCCGGTCGCGCCCAGGACCAAGGCCGTTGCCACCTGTTGCGTGTTCTGCGTCATGACCGTCATCTCCATTGTCGATGAAGCCAGTATCGTCCAATCCGCGATAAACGAAATTGCGGAAAATTCTGGCGCTGCTATACAAAAATGCATGGCAACGGATCTTTCGAACTGGGACTGGTATCGCACCTTTCTGGCGGTGCTGGAGGAAGGGTCGCTTTCGGCTGCCGCCCGCGCGCTCGGCCTAACTCAGCCGACTGCCGGCCGCCACATCGAGGCGCTGGAGCGCCATCTCGGCCTGCCGCTGTTTACCCGCTCGCAACAGGGCCTGCTGCCGACCGAGGCGGCACGTCGATTGCAGCCGCAGGCGAAGCTGATGGCGACCACCGCCGCCTCGCTCATGCGCATGGCGAGCGGCGAACGCGACGGCATCTCGGGCACCGTGCGCATCAGCGCCAGCGATGTCGTCGGCGTCGAGGTGCTGCCGCCGATCCTAGCCGCGCTGCAGGGCGAACACCCCGGCCTGACGGTCGAATTGTCGCTCTCTGACAAAATCGAAGATCTGTTGCGCCGCGAGGCGGATATCGCCGTGCGCATGACCGCGCCGAGGCAGGAGGTGCTGCTGGTGCGCACTGTCGGCCCTGTTGCGCTCGGCCTGCATGCGCGCCGGGATTATCTCGACCGGCACGGCATGCCTGAAACCCCCGACGATCTCGCCCGCCACCGGCTGATCGGCTTCGACCGGGAGACGGCCTTCATCCGCGCGGCGATGGACGCGCTGCCGATGCTGTCGGGCCTGAGCTTCGCCTTTCGCAGCGACAACAATCTGGCGCAGCTTGCCGCCATCCGCGCCGGCATGGGTATCGGCCTGTGCCAGGTGCCGCTGGCGCGCCGCGAGCCCGATCTGGTGCGCCTGTTCGCGAAAGAAATCGACCTGCCGCTCGAAACTCATGTCGTCATGCATGAGGACATGAAAAGCGCGCGCCGCTGCCGGCTCGTCTTCGATGCCCTGGTTCAGGGACTGAAGACGTTCATCGCGTCCTGGTCAGGCGTCGGTGGACCCGGCGCGAAAGGCGCGGCCGCGGAACATCGCGTCGACGATCTCCGGCTCCGGCCGGTCGCTGCCGTCGTCATATTCGCGCTTCCAGACGCCGTCCTTGTCCTGGTAGCTGATGACCGAAGCCTCGCCGGCAACGCTCTGCTCGGCCGCGACGATGCGCACTGCTTCGAGCGCCTCCGCATGCGAGCGAAACGCCTCCGAATAAACGTCGCCGAGCCGATAGGCCCAGCCACCGTCATGCGGCACCACTTCATAAACCACTTTAACCATTCCGTTCACCTCCTTCGAACCGGTGACGCGCCGCGCCGGATCCGGCGATGGAAACACGCGACCTCATCGCCCGGCATCCGCCGTCCACGATCCGGGCACTCCGATCCCGGACAATGCGCCAAAAGCCCCATGACGGCGTGGAAAGGCCCGCCATGGCGTCCGCCCGGGCGGCCACGCCAGGGATGGAGACGCGGGCCGCGAGGGCTCGACAGCGCCCGCCGCTCAGCGAAGCGGGCAGAGTGCGATCGGCCTTGTCCGCCGACGGGTAAGACCCACCGCGAACGGCCTGAACGAGACCGACTATCTCATCAAAATCCGACAACTGCAAATACTCCCCGCCCGGGCTTGCAGCGACCCGCCCGTGCCTTACATTGCCGGACACAAGAGAGGACCGACGCCACATCATGCTGACTATCGCCAGACAGGAACGCCTGCTTCTCCTGCCGGTTCTCGGCGCCATCCTTGCCATGCTGTTCGAGCACCAGCTCGTCGAGGCCGGCCGGCTGGTGGCGCTGCTTGCCGCGGGCGGCCTGATCGTGCTGATCGTCATCGCTTCGATGCGGGTCGCCCATCAGGCCGAGGTGCTGGCCGTCAAGGTCGGCGACCCCTACGGCACCATGATCCTGACGCTCTCAGCCGTGCTGGTCGAGGTGATCATCCTGGCGATCATGATGAACAACCAGGAGTCGCCGACGCTGGTGCGCGACACGATCTACGCAGCGGTCATGCTGGATATCAACGGTATTCTCGGCCTCGCCGCCCTGCTTGGCGGCATCAAGCATGGCGAGCAGCCCTATAACGACGACAGCGGCAAGACCTACAGCGTCATGATCCTGACGGCGATGGGCATTTCCATGGTGGTGCCGGAATTCGTACCCGTCGACAAATGGCATTACTATTCCGCATTCACCATCGTCGCGATGATCGCGCTCTACACCCTTTTCCTGCGCATGCAGGTGGGGCAGCACAGCTATTTCTTCTCCTATGCCTATCCGCGACGCGAAAGGACCGGCGCAGGCCCACATGAACAAGAAGAGGAAAGCTCGACGACGGCGGCTGTCGCCATCATCCTGTTCGGCGTCATCCTCATCGGCGTGCTGGCGGAAACCATGTCGGCGCTGCTCAATCACGGGCTGGAAGGCAGCGGCGCGCCGCCGGCGCTGATGGCGATCGTTGTCGCCGCCATTTCCGCCGCCCCCGAAATCATGACCGCGATGCGCGCCGCCTTGCGCAACCGGATGCAGGCCGTGGTCAACATCGCGCTCGGCGCGTCTTTGTCGACGGTGATCCTTACCGTTCCGGTGATGGAGGCGATCGCGCTCTATACCGGCCAGCCCTTCGTCATGGCCATGACCCCGACCCAGACGGTCATGGTCGGCATCACCCTGATCGCCGCCGCCATCAACCTCAACGACGGCGAGACCAACGCCATCGAGGGCATGACGCATTTCATCCTGTTCGCCACCTTCATCATGCTGACGGCCATAGGGTTGTAATCAACAAAAAAGCGGGCGGGACCGATGGGCCCGCCCGCCTGAACGATAAAAAAGACGGTGCTTACTTGCAGTTGGCGCAGAAACGCTGGATGCGCTTGCAGGCTTCTTCCAACAGCTCTTCCGAGGTGGCGTAGGAAATGCGGAAGTTCGGACCGAGGCCGAAGGCCGAGCCATGGACGACGGCGACGCCTTCCGATTCCAGCAGTTCCGAAACGAAATCCTCATCCGTCTCGATGACCTTGCCGCTCGGCGCGGTCTTGCCGATCAGGCCGGCGCAGGACGGATAGACATAGAAGGCGCCTTCCGGCGACGGGCACGAAATGCCCTTGGCCTGGTTCAGCATCGAGACGACCAGATCGCGGCGGCCTTCGAACACCTTCTTGTTCTTCGGAATGAAGTCCTGGGTGCCGTTCAGCGCCTCGACGGCGGCCCACTGGGCAATCGAGGTGGCGCCCGAGGTCTGCTGGCCCTGGATCATGTCCATGGCCTTGATCAGCTGCAGGGGACCTGCGGCATAGCCGATGCGCCAGCCGGTCATGGCATAGGCCTTGGAAACGCCGTTCATGGTCAGCGTGCGGTCGTAGAGCTTCGGCTCGACCTCGACCGGGGTGGCGAACTTGAAGTCGCCATAGGTCAGGTGCTCATACATGTCGTCGGTCAGGATCCAGACATGCGGATGCTTGAGCAGAACGTCGGTCAGCGCTTTCAGCTCGTCATGGGAATAGGCCGCGCCCGAGGGGTTGGACGGCGAGTTGAAGACGAACCACTTGGTCTTCGGGGTGATCGCCCTGTCCAGATCCTCGGCCTTCAGCTTGAAATTGTTTTCCTGGGTGGTCGCCACGAACACCGGCGTGCCGCCGCACAGCGAGACCATTTCCGGATAGGAAACCCAGTAAGGGGTCGGGATGACGACTTCGTCGCCCGGGTTCAGCGTCGTCATGAAGGCGTTGAACAGGATCTGCTTGCCGCCGGTGCCGACGATGGTCTGCTCCGCAGTATAGTCGAGATTGTTCTCGCGCTTGAACTTGGCGGCAATCGCCTTGCGCAGTTCCGGGATACCGGAAACCGGCGTATACTTCGTCTCGCCACGATTGATCGCGTCGATGGCCGCCTGCTTGATGTTGTCTGGCGTATCGAAATCCGGCTCGCCGGCACCGAGACCGATCACGTCGCGTCCCTTGGCTTTCAGCTCGCGCGCTTTCTGGGACACGGCGATGGTGGCGGAAGGCTTTACACGAGAAAGGGCGTCGGCAAGGAAGGCCATGATGATCGATCCTGGATCTGTTGAAAACCGCCGGATTGTCTGGCTCGGACGCCAGGGCCGGCGTGATGCTCTATGTCGGACTTGGCCCGGTCTTTCAAGCATAAACGCGTTACAGTGACAGGATTTTCGCCCCCGCCCCGAGGCCGGCGCGCTGCGCCGGCATTCGGCGATGCGGAAATCGACCCGCGCGCGGCGAAAAAATCCTATCCGATCTGCGCATCTGGACCGGTGCCTGAAGCTGGCCGCCGGACAGTCGCATTTCGCGCCCTGATGGATAAGGGCCTGCTGGCCAGCGGCCACAACTACGGCCAGTCAGCCCGCTGTAAACGCACCGGTTTTGACCGAAATCCTGTGGAATTTTACGGTTAAACAATCCTCCGCCCCGGTCAGCGTGATTTTCTGGAAAACACGCGTCGAGGGTGGGAGACGCGATTTTATTGCGTTTTCGGGACAGAAATGCATCGCTGGCGATCGTTTTTGTCCCCTTGCGCGGCAATTTTGATCCGTGCAGTGTAGAACCGTTGAAAACATCGCCATGGCGAGGCGCCCTCCGCACAGGGACATCGTAAAAGTTTTGCTTGCCAATTTTTAATAATGGCCTCACTGTGCGACTGTTCGGGCATTTTACGAACATTGGGAAGACCTTAACAATGAATGCGCGCCGGAGACGCAAGAAGATCCGGGCGATCCAGTGAAGACGATCCCATGGGAAAGTCGTTTCACGGTTCGCGGTAACACGGGACCCTTTCCTCACATTTCGAGAACTGCCTGCCCCACGCCCGCTAGGGCAAGATAGTAATGCTGCCCGGTCTGACACGGGCAGAGAGAAAAGGACCTGACGCATGGCCGAGACTGGCACTGTAAAATTCTTCAATACCGATAAGGGCTTCGGCTTCATCAAACCGGACAACGGTGGCGCCGATATCTTCGTGCATATTTCCGCCGTTCAGGCTTCCGGCCTGTCGGGACTGTCTGAAAACCAGAAGGTAAGCTTCGACACGGAACCGGATCGTCGTGGCAAGGGCCCGAAGGCCGTCAATCTGCAGATCGCCGGCTGAGCCTCCGCCGAGGCATTTTATTTCGAGTTGAAGCCCGGCAGAAATGCCGGGTTTTGTCATTCAGGCTTCGTTCAGGATGGCGAGCATAGGGTTGGCTTCATCGAAAGGGCCGACACGGTCGCCCGCTGAACGAGGAAAAGAATGATGCATGCGATGATCAAATCCGCCGTTCTGTCCGTTGCCGTCGCGGCGGCGACGTTGACGTCGATCGCACCGGCAACAGCTGGGGATTATTACCGCCGCCATCATCACGGTGATGGCGTGGCGCTCGGCGCGGCAGGCCTTGCCGCCGGCGTGCTGCTCGGCTCGGCGCTTGCCAGCCGCCCGCGTTATGTCGAGGAAGGCCCCGTCTATGTCGAGCCCGACTACGTGGAGCCGGTTCCGGTCTATCAGCCCCGCGCCCGCGTCTATGTCGAGGATCCCGGCTATGTTCAGCCGGTGCGCGAATTGCGCCCCTGGTCGCCGGCCTGGCGCCGGTACTGCTCGCAGCGCTATCGCAGCTTCGACCCCGGCACAGGCACCTTCATCGGCTATGATGGCCGTGAGCACTTCTGCACCGTCGGCTGAGCCGAAACGGAGCGACGACGATCCCAGGCGCCGGCCGAAAGCCGGCGCTTTTTGTTTGTTCATATCCCACGCAGGAAAGGATTGGTGCGGCGCTCCTCGCCGATCTGGCCGCCGGGGCCATGACCGCAGATGAAGCCGACCTGATCGCCGAGTGGCAGAACCTTGTCGCGGATCGAATCCAGCAATTGCCGGTGATCGCCGCCGGGAAGGTCGGTGCGGCCGATCGAGCCGCTGAACAGCACGTCGCCGAGATGGGCAAAGCCCTGTTTGCGGTTGAAATAGATGACATGGCCGGGCGCGTGACCGGGGCAATGATAGACCTCGAAGACATGATCGCCGAAGGACACCGTGTCGCCGTCGTCAAGCCACTGGTCCGGCACGACGTTGCGCACCGCCATCGGCACGTTGAACATCTTCGACTGCTTTTCGAGGCCGCTGAGCAGCGGCAGGTCGTCCTTGTGCGGGCCGATGACCTTGACGCCGAGCGCCTCGCGCAATTCGTCGGCACCACCGGCATGGTCGATATGGCCATGGGTCAGCCAGATCGCCTTGACGTCGATGCCGTTCTCCTTGAGCACTTGCAGGATGACCTCGACATCACCGCCGGGATCGACGACGACGCCTTCCTTGGTGTCGGTGTCGAACAGCACCGTGCAATTCTGCTGGAAGGGAGTAACCGGGATGACCCCGGCCTGTAGCATGCCCATACGCCTCTCCTTTGGGAAAACTGAAGAGGCATATAGGCATTGATGCCGGCTTTAGACAGTAGAAACTCAGAAATCGCCTGCAACGACCGTCTGATCGGCATGAGCCGAGGGGGTCGGCAGGTTGACGGCGGCGACCAGCAGGCCAGCGACGACGAGTTTCGCCGCAAAGACGGTATAAAGCACCGGTTTCAAGGCGGCGTTGACCTGCGGTTCGCGCGTTGCGGCGGTGGTGATGGTCGTCATGATCCTCTCCTGTATCGATCCTGTTGTCACCCTCGATGGCTTAACGTTTAAAGGTTCGATTTCGATCCCGCTGTTTCCGAAGAAACATGCGAAGCGGCTTGCGGCTGCCCGGTTACCGCAAAACCTGCTATTTTCGTTTGAGTTTTCAGTCACGTTGCATAACGTGCAACCGCCGCAGCTTTCCTGGATATGCTGCGGACGAACAAAGACGAAAGGAAACGACAAGGTGTCAGCGCAGGTGCGGGCGAAAGCCCTGAAGGACGAGCTGCTGGAAACGGCGCAGCAGGACACCGACACGATCGATTTCGAAATCATCGAGCAATTCTTCTTCGCCTATCGCGATTTCGTCTCCGATCCCGACGCGATTCTCGCCCATAGCGGCTTCGGGCGCGCCCATCACCGCGTCGTGCATTTCGTCAATCGCGAGCCGGGCATGACGGTGGCTGCGCTCCTCGATACGCTGAAGATCACCAAGCAGAGCCTGGCGCGCGTCCTCAAGCAACTCATCGACTCGGGCTACATCCGCCAGGTCGCCGGGCCGGAGGACCGCCGCCAGCGCAAGCTCTATCCGACGCCGAAAGGCCGGACGCTGGCGCTCGCGCTCGCGGAGCCGCAATCCCGCCGCATCGCCCGGGCATTCGAGAAGGTGCCGGTGGCGATGCGGCCGGGCATCAAGCTTTTCCTCGAGGGCATGCGCGATAAATAACCCGCTGGACATCATTCTTTTTCCGGTCAGGCCATGACGACGACACAGAAGACACCCCTTTCCGACGACGCCGCCCATCTGCTGGTCGTCGATGACGACAAGCGCATTCGCGCCCTGCTCAACCGTTACCTGGTCGAGCAGGGTTTTCGCGTGACCGTTGCGGCGGATGCCGCCGAAGCGCGGCGCAAGCTGAACGGCCTCGATTTCGACCTGATCGTGCTCGACGTGATGATGCCCGGCGAAACCGGCCTGTCGCTGACCCAGAGCCTCGCCCAGATCAAGAAAGTGCCAATCATCCTGCTGACGGCGCTGGCCGAGGCCTCCTCGCGCATCGCCGGGCTGGAAGCCGGCGCCGACGACTATCTGCCAAAGCCCTTCGATCCGCGCGAACTGGTGCTGCGCATCAACAATATCCTGCGCCGCAACGTCCCGGCCAATACGCCGAAGATCGAACAGGTGATGTTCGGCCCCTATACCTTCTCGCTCTCGCGCAAGGAACTGAAGAAGGGGGCGGAAATCATCCGCCTCACCGACCGCGAGCAGGATATCATGCTGTTGTTTGCCATGCGCGCCGGCGAGACCATTCCGCGCCACGAACTGGTCGGCAACGATTCCGATGTCGGCGAACGCACCATCGACGTGCAGATCAACCGCCTGCGCCGCAAGATCGAGGACGATCCGGCCAATCCCGTCTGGCTGCAGACGGTGCGCGGCATCGGCTACCGGCTGAGCATCGATTGAAGGAGCAACCATGGCGTTGACGGACGTCTTGCGCAGGGAACAGGAACGCGGCGGCAGCGCCCTGCGCACCATGACGCGCTGGCTACGCCGCCGCCTGCCGACCGGCCTTTATGCCCGCTCGGTATTGATCATCATCCTGCCGATGGTGCTGTTGCAAACCGTGGTCGCCTTCGTGTTCATGGAGCGCCACTGGCAGATGGTGACCGAACGCCTGTCGACGGCGGTGACCCGTGACATCGCCGCCGTCATCGATCTCATCGGCGTCTATCCCGGCGAGAAGGATGTCGGCGAAATCATCCGTATCGCCCGAGAGCGACTGAACCTGACGATCTCGATCGAGCCCGGCGGCGAACTGCCCGCACCGCGCCCGAAACCCTTCTTCTCGATCCTCGACGAAATCCTGTCCGACGAGATTACCCGCCAGATCCACCTGCCCTTCTGGATCGACACGGTCGGCGATTCGCGGCTGGTGGAAATCCGCATCCAGCTCGAAGGCAAGGTGTTGCGCGTCTTCGCCCGCCGCAGCCAGACCTATGCCTCCAACACCCATATCTTCATCCTGTGGATGGTCGGCACTTCGCTGGTGCTGATCCTGATCTCGCTGCTGTTCCTGCGCGGCCAGATCCGGCCGATCCTGACGCTGGCGCGGGCGGCGGAGAGCTTCGGCAAGGGGCAGAAATCGCCCGACTTCTCGCCGCGCGGCGCCGACGAAGTGCGCCGCGCCGGCCTCGCCTTCATCCTGATGCGCGAGCGCATCGAGCGGCAGATCGAGCAGCGCACCGCCATGCTGACCGGCGTCAGCCACGATCTGCGCACCATCTTGACCCGCTTCAAGCTGCAATTGGCGCTGGCCGGCGACAATCCCGACCTGCAGGGCATGAGCGAGGACGTCGAGGACATGCAGAGCATGCTGGAAGGCTACATGGCTTTCGCCAAGAGCGAGAGCGAAGAAATGGTCGGCATGGTCAGCCTCTCCGCCCTGTTCGACAAGCTGCAGGCGGATGCGCAGATGCATGGCAAGACGCTGACCTATCGTATCGAAGGCGAGGACGACGTGCAGGTGCGGCCCACCGCCTTCTCCCGCCTCGTCACCAACCTTGCGACCAACAGCCGCCGCTATGCCGGCCGGCTGGACATGGAGGCGCGCCACAGTGCCAAATGGCTGACCATCACCTTCGACGATGACGGCCCCGGCATTCCCGAAGCTGCCCGCGACGACGTGTTCAAACCGTTCTTCCGCCTCGATGAGGCCCGCAATCTCGATGCCTCCGGCACCGGCCTCGGGCTTGCCATCGCCCGCGACATCGCCCGCAGCCATGGCGGCGACATCACGCTCGGCGATAGCCCGCTGGGGGGGCTGCGCGCCATCATCCGTATTCCCGCGTGAAAGACGAAGGAGATCCCCATGAGCGAACCGGCTTCCCACCTGATCGACGTCCGGATCGCCGAGCTTGGCGACTGGCGTGGCAAGACGCTGGCGCGCATGCGCGCCCTCATTCACGAGGCCGTGCCGGAGGGGATCGAGGAATGGAAATGGCGCGGCGTCCCGGTCTGGTCCTTTGCCGGCATTCTCTGCACAGGCGAGACCTACAAGGCGGTGGTGAAGCTGACCTTCGCCAAGGGCGCATCGCTGGACGATCCGGCCAAGCTGTTCAATGCCAGCCTGGAAGGCAACACCCGCCGCGCCATCGATATCCGTGAGGGCGAGACGATCGATGCGGAGGCGTTCAAGACGCTGCTCCGCGCCGCCGCCGAACTGAACCATGCCGGCCGCGCTGCAAAGACGGCGAGGAAGGCCTGATCTCAGATCGGTTTTCCGGCTGCCAGCGCCGCCAGCGTCTGCCGTACCGCCTCCGGCGAGGCGAGGCGGCCGAGCGCCGCGGTTTTCACCTCGCCCGAGCCGACGCGGATCGAATAGCCGCCCATTGCGTTGACGGCGGAAAACATCGATTCGTCGGTCAGGTCGTCGCCGAGCGCCAGCGCCCGCCGGCCGGCAAATACCGGCTCCTGCAGGTAGCGGGCCACCGCCTCGCCCTTGCTGGATTTTGCCGGGCGGATTTCATAGACCATCTTGCCGAGTTGCAGCACCCAGCCATCGCCGGCCTGCGCGACGAAATCACGCATGAGATCGCCGAGCGGTTCATCGAATTCCGGCGCGAGGCGATAATGCGCGGCAATCGCCGCCCCCTTGTCCTCCACGACAACGCCCTTCATCACGGAGGCGCGTTCGGCGAGGCTGCGCTTCAACGCCGCGAAGGCCGGCGTCACCAGGGCCGGCAGGATGGTGCCGTCGGAGCCGCGCATCTCCGCCCCGTGCAGGCCAGCGATGGGAAAATGATACGGCTGGAACAGGCTGTCGGCATAGACCAGCGCCCGGCCGGTAACCAGTGCCAGCGCCCCGTTCAAATGCGCCGAGATATTGTGCAGGTCGGTCGGCAGGCTTGTGGGCACCTGGATGGTGTCCGGCGTCGGCGCAAGGTCGAGCAGCGTGCCGTCGATGTCGAGGAACAACGCCCAGCGGCCGGGGTTCCGGCCGAGATCGTGGAAGACCGCTTCCGGTGAAGCAAGGGCGCCGATGGGAAAATCGGTTGCGTGCATGACAGCCGATCTAGGTCAGCGCCCCGTGAGGGCAAGGGCAAAATCGCTTTCTTTCCGCCGGGCGGCGATGCCACGGAACCACCGTCCTCTCCACGCGTTTCTCGTCACCGATCGGGGTTGCAAACGCGGGGGACGCATGGCGAAAATCAGAAAGAAGCAGGTCGAAGAGGTTGCCGCACCGATCGTCCACGGGGCGGCCGAATTGCCGGCGGTAACGGTCGACGACTACAATCTCGAAATCAAGGATGGCGACGGCTTCATCGGCGACCGCGCCTGCAAGTCCGCCTTTTCCGATAGGCTTGAGGACTGGCGCAAGCGCGTGCGCCGCGCCGGGCCCGATCCGCTCGGCGAGACCCCGACCCGAGATTTCTCCAAGAAGCAGCTCGACGCCCTGTTTTCCGGCGAGGAGCCGCTGGCGACAGCGCTGATCCTCGGCGCGATCGATGATTACGCCGCCGCGTTCGCCGGCGTCATCCAGCGCTTCATGAAGGAGGATCGCTGGAAGAAGACCGAGCGCATCGCCATTGGCGGCGGTTTCAAGCAAAGCCACATCGGCGCGCTCGCCATTGCCCGCACCCAGCTTTTGCTGCGCGCCGAGGGCATCCGCACGGAGCTGTCGATCATCCGCCAGCATTCCGACGATGCCGGCCTGATCGGCGCGGTGCAGTTGATGCCGCCCTGGATGATGAAGGGCCACGACGCCATCGTCGCCGTCGACATCGGCGGCACCAATATCCGCGCCGGCATCGTCGAGCTTCGCCAGAAGGATGCGGCGGATTTTTCCCGCGCCCGCGTGTGGAAATCCGATATCTGGCGTCACGCCGACGACGATCCGCGCCGGGGCACCTCCATCGAGCGGCTGGTGGAGATGATCGACACGCTGGTCTCCAAGGCCGACAAGGCGAAACTCGTGCCCGCTCCAGTGATCGGCATCGCCTGCCCCGGCATCATCGACGCCGATGGCTCGATCCTGCGCGGCGGCCAGAACCTGCCCGGCGGCAACTGGGAAAGCGAGCGTTTCAACCTGCCCGAAGCGCTGACCAAGGCGATCCCGCAGATCGGCGGCCATGATACCTTCGTCATCATGCACAATGATGCGGTCGTGCAAGGGCTTTCGCAGGTGCCGTTCATGCAGGATGTCCAGCATTGGGCCGTGCTGACCATCGGCACCGGCCTCGGCAACGCCCATTTCAGCAATCGGCCCGCGCCAGAGGACAAGAAGCCTCAGAAGAAACCGAAGACCCGGACCGAGCGCAAGTGACGCCTGAAACACGCCGAAACCGCTTTCCTCAAACGGCGATCTGCGCCTGAAGCGCGTCGCGATCCCCTCAGATCCGATCGTGCGTTTCAGGTCTTTGATTTTTCGCATGCCGTTGTCGCAAAACCGCTGCACAGTTTTGCGCGACATGCTTTAGAGTTCGCCCATTGCGAAAGGAAGGAATTGCGATGTCATCCGATTTTTCCGCCATGAGCTGGCTGCATGAACCGCCCCATAGCGAAATGCGCGACGGCACGCTGACCCTTCGCACCGCCCTGCACACCGATTTCTGGCAGAACACCTATTACGGCTTCGAACACGACAACGGCCATTTCCTGCATGAGACGCGTCGCGGCGATTTCATGATGGAAGTGCGGTTTTCCGGGCAATACGAGGCGCTCTACGACCAGGCCGGGTTGATGATCCGCGCCGATGCCCGCCACTGGATGAAATGCGGCATCGAACTGACCGACGACCACCAGCACGTGAGCGTCGTCGTCACCAATCGCCATTCCGACTGGTCGGCGATCCGCCTGCCCACGCCGCCGCAGGCGATGCGCCTGCGCGTCACCCGCATGTTCGACGCGCTGTTCATCCAATATCGCGGCGACGATGCCGACAACTGGACCATGGCGCGGCTCGCCTATTTCCCGCCGGAATTCGAGACGCTGCAGGCCGGCATCATGGCGTGCTCGCCTCAGCGCGAAGGCTTCGAAGCCCGTTTTTCGGAGTTTTCGATCGGTGAGCCGAAAAGCCGCGACATTCACTAATCGCGGCCAGCAAACATCACATCAGCTTCCTGCCGTTCGGCACCGAGCGTTCCAGCGCGGCCAGCACGATGGCGCCGGCCTCGTCCTCGAAGCCGAGGGTCAGCACTTCCGAGCGCATCGGCCCGATCTGGCGCGGCGGGAAATTGACGACCGCCATCACCTGCCGGCCGACAAGCTCTTCCGGCGTATAATGCACGGTGATCTGCGCCGAGGACTTCTTCACGCCGATCTCGGGGCCGAAATCGATCAGCAGGCGGATCGCCGGCTTGCGCGCTTCGGGAAAGGGCGCCGCTTCGACGACCGTACCGACCCGGATATCGACGCGCTCGAAATCGGAATAAGCAATCTCTTCACTCATGAAAATCTTCCACTCTTTCCAGCTCAGCCCGCCAGTTCCTCGGCGCGGCGGCGGGCAGCGGCAAGCGCTGCGTCGAACAGCGGCTGCATGCCGTCCTCGGCCATCAGCACCGAGAGCGCGGCGGCGGTGGTGCCGCCGGGAGAGGTGACGTTCTGGCGCAGCCGCGACGCGTCGTCGGGGGACTGGTGCAACAATTCACCAGCCCCCGAGACCGTTTCCCGCGCGAGTTTCATGGCGAGGTCCGCCGGCAGGCCGAGCTTGCGCCCTGCTTCCGCCATGCACTCGACGAGATAGAACACATAGGCCGGGCCGCTGCCCGACAGCGCCGTCACGGCATCGATATCGCCTTCGCCGGTCACCCATTCGACCGGGCCGCTGACCTTCAGCAGCGCCTCGACCTGCGCCTTCTGCTCGGCATCGACGCCGGCATTGGCATAGGCGCCGGTGACGCCGCGGCCGATCATCGCCGGCGTGTTCGGCATGGCGCGCACCATGGCGGCCTGGCCGAGATGTCTTTCGAGATAGGCGAGCGTCTTGCCGGCGGCAACAGAAACAACCACCGTCTTCGGCCCGACCAGCGTCTTCAAGGGCGGCAGCACGGCATCCATCGCCTGCGGCTTCACCGCCAGGAACAGCACGCCGGCGACCATGTCTGCGGGCGCGGCGGTCATGTGGCGGGCACCGGCATCGGCCATGATGGTGCGCATCGCCTCGGAGGGGCCGGGATCGATGACGACGACGGAGGAGCCGGGCACGCCGTTGCGCAGCCAGCCGGCCAGCATCGCGCCGCCCATGTTGCCGGCGCCGATCAGCACGATCGGACCGTTGGTGGAAGAAATGCTCATGGTCATGCCTCGCCTACGGTTTCGAACAGAACGGCGGCCAGCGCGTTCTTGGCGTCCATACCCGACCAGACGACGAACTGGAAGGCCTGATAATAGGCCTCACAGGCTTCCGCCGCGCTCGACAGCAGCCGCTCGACCTGGTGATTGTTCGGCTCCGCTCCGCCGCACAGCAGCAGCGACTGGCGGAAGATCACCGCCTCCTCGTCGCGCCACAGGTCGAAATGCCCCATCAGCACCTGGCCGTTGATCTGCGAAAGGAGCCGGATCACCTCGTTGACCCGCGCATCCGGCACCTTGAGATCGAAGGCGCAGGCGACATGCAGGGCTTCGAAATCGGCCATCCAGGAAAAGGAAACGTGGTAATCGGCCCAGCAACCGGCGACGGTCATGGCGATCTCGTCCTCGCCGGACCGCTCGAAGGTCCAGTCGTTGTTGGCGGCCACGAATTCGATCATGTCGACCGGATTCGACTGGCGTTGAACTTCCATTTCCATCAGGCTCATGCAGCACCTTTTTGACCGGCGCGAAAACGACGCACCCGGCTTTTAAAAACCCGAGACACGCAAACGCCATCTGAACCGGAACGCGATCACTGACGACCCGGTCACGAGAGACGGGAATACACGGCTACAGCCCGCCGGAACCGCAACGGCCCCGTTTCGAATCATCATTTAAAATCAGTGTATAACGGCAGAGTCTCAAGACCAGCCCCCGAGGCGCGATTTGGCGCGGGGCCCTGTGGAAAGGTGCTGTGAATTTGATTCAGCACAAGAGTTTAAACGACTCTGGAAATTGGCTTTTTTGGGCATGTCCACAGGCCCAAAAAAATCTTGGATTCTTGATGATTTCGCCCGGCGAAACCATCGCCGGGCACCCCCGCGGCACTTACCTGCCGTCGGCGGCGAGGCGGGCCTCCAGGGCGTCGATGCGGGCGCGCAGCGCGTCGTTCTCGTCGCGGGCCTTGATCGCCATTTCGCGCACCGCTTCGAACTCCTCGCGCTTGACGACGTCCATCTTGTTCAGCCAGCGCTCGGCCTGGACGTTGAAGGCGGTTTCCATCTCGCGGCGCACGCCCTGGGCAGCGCCGGCCGCATCGGTCATCAGCTTGGCGAATTCATCCAGAACGCGGTTCGATCCGGTGGTCATGACGGGCTCCTTGCCTGTTGCCTGCGCCGCTCGAAATGTCGGGAAAGGCGGCCTGGAACGTGAGGTAGGGTGTGGATAGTAAGGATGCAAGGAGAATCGTCGCCGGCCGCCCTTCAAGCTTTGATGATCGACCAAGTTTCGGCTTGACCCTCAAGGATTTGGCCGCCATTTTCCGCCGGACGAAACGGAACCGGACCCTTGCTGCTCGCGCCTCAACTCCTGTCGATCATGCCCTTTCCGGATATCGATCCGGTGGCGTTGCAAATCGGGCCGCTGGCGGTCCATTGGTATGGCCTGGCCTATGTCGCCGGCATTCTTCTCGGCTGGCTCTATGCCCGCCGGCTGGCGCTGAAGGCGTCGCTATGGCGCGGCGACGCCTCGCCGATCACGCCAACCCATCTCGACGATTTCCTCGTCTGGGCTGCGGCCGGCATCATTCTCGGCGGCCGCATCGGCTATATCCTGTTCTACGATCTCGGCCCGGTTCTGGCAGAGCCGGTCCGCGCCATCCAGATCTGGAACGGCGGCATGTCCTTCCATGGCGGCCTGATCGGCACGACGCTCGCCATGATCCTGTTTGCGCGCCGCAACGCCATTCCGATGTGGAGCATGTTTGATATCGTCGCGGCGGTCGCACCCATCGGCCTGTTCTTCGGCCGCATTGCCAATTTCATCAATGGCGAGCTCTGGGGCCGGCTGTCCTCCATGCCCTGGGCGGTGATCTTCCCCAATGGCGGTCCCTTCGCGCGCCATCCGAGCCAGCTTTACGAGGCGGCGCTGGAAGGCATCGTGCTGTTCGTCATCCTCAACCTCCTGATCCGCTTCGCCGGTGCGCTGAAACATCCCGGCATGGTCAGCGGCGTCTTCGTCGCCGGGTATGCGGTGGCGCGCATCACCGTGGAATTCTTCCGCGAGCCGGATGCGCAGCTTGGCTATCTCGCCGGCGGCTGGCTCACCATGGGCAGGGTCCTGTCGATGCCGATGGTTCTCATCGGCATCGCGATTGCC
>Ga0066256_1002211_pt1 | contig 22567 bp, 20 predicted proteins | sample ThiBio_1000_biof_FD_87107 | JGI IMG/M metagenome (GOLD analysis project Ga0066256, IMG submission 87107) | Wastewater bioreactor microbial communities from Cape Town, South Africa - Thiocy_expt_1000_biof (version 2) | ecosystem: Engineered > Bioreactor > Thiocyanate-remediating >... | reverse complement strand
CCGGTGACGTCCGCGTGGCCGGCAACAAACCCGAGTGGCTGGCGAAGATCGATGTGAGCCGGGTGCTCACTCATCTCGCCCTCCTCGTCCTCGTCATCATCTGGACGATCCCGACGGCGGGCCTGCTGATCTCGTCGCTGCGCGACAAGGATCAACTGGCGGTTTCCGGCTGGGGGACGGCGCTCACCACCTCGACCAGCCAGGAGGTCGTGCGTCTGCCTGTCGGCACCGCGGCGGCCGAGGAGAACGGCAGGTTCGTCATCCGCGGCAACATCTTCGGCACCGCAACCAACAAGGCCCTCGCCAGCTATGGCCCCAGCGCCAATGAGCTGGCCGCGGCCGTGGCCGGCCAGCCGCTCGAAATGCGCGACGGCGGCACCATCACGGTGCAGTCGGATGGCAGCTACGAGTGGGTCAAGGATACCCCGTTCGATCACACCCGTGGTCCTCGTGTCTTCTATGTTTCCGAGATCGCGCCGCGCTTCACCGTCGAGAATTACGCCGAAGTGCTGAGCGCTAGCGGCGTCGGGCGCAGCTTCATCAACTCGTTCACCGTGACCATCCCGGCGACCATCATCCCCATCCTGATGGCGGCGTTCGCTGCCTACGCGCTGGCGTGGATGCGCTTCCCCTTCCGCGGCATCATCGTGGCGGTGGTGGTGGGGTTGCTCGTCGTGCCCCTCCAGATGTCGCTGATCCCGCTTCTGTCCATGTATAATGGCATCGCCCGCACCTTCGGTGCCGAGGATGGCAAGACCTATCTCGGTATATGGCTCGCGCACACGGCCTTCGGTCTGCCGCTCGCCATCTACCTGTTGCGCAACTACATGGCCGGCCTGCCCAAGGAGATCATGGAATCGGCGCGCATCGATGGTGCCTCGCACTTCAAGATCTTCACCGGCATGGTCCTGCCGCTGTCGTTCCCTGCACTTGCCAGCTTCTCCATCTTCCAGTTCCTCTGGGTGTGGAACGACCTGCTGGTGGCCATGGTCTTCCTTGGTGCTCAGGATCGCCAGCTGGTCCTCACCGGCAAGCTGGTCTCGCTGCTCGGCTCGCGCGGCAATAACTGGGAGATCCTGACGGCCGGCGCCTTCATCACCATCGTCGTCCCGCTCATCGTCTTCTTTGCCCTGCAGCGCTACTTCGTCCGCGGCCTGCTCGCCGGCAGCGTGAAGTAGGTATCTCTGAGAGATACAGAAACTTGACAATGCCCGCGTATCGTTTATAGATACATGAAGGCTCAACGTGATCCGTTCGTATCGGGATCGCAAGGTCGAAGCGATAGCGGCGGGGAGGACGCCCAAGGGGTTCCCCGCCGAGCTCGTGAGGGCGGCGCGGCAGAAGCTGAAGTATCTCGATGCGGCGCATTTGCTTGGCGATCTGTCATCTCCGCCTGGCAATCGTCTTGAGGCGCTGCGGGGAGATCGCGTTGGCCAGCATTCGATCCGCCTCAACGATCAGTGGCGCATTTGCTTTCGCTGGTCCGATGGCGGAGCCGAAGACGTCGAGATTGTTGACTACCACTGACTGTCCCGGAGGCCGTGATGCCATCGCTTCATTTTGATCCGCCGGTGCATCCGGGCGAAATCCTCCGCGAGCAGTTCCTCGAGCCTCTGGGGCTGTCCGCGGGCGCGCTGGCCAAAGCGCTCGGCGTGCCACGTACGCGTATCGAGCGGATTATTCGCGAAGAAATGGGGATCAGCGCCGATACCGCGCTCCGCCTGGGCCGGTATTTTGATACGACACCCAATGTGTGGCTCAACATGCAGACCGACCATGACGTTGCGGTTCGTGCGCGCGAGTTGAAGCGAGTGCTGGAGGCGATCCGGCCTCGGGCTGCTGCCTGACGAGTGCTCTCAGCGCCGGTTCAGCGGCAACGGTTCGCTGAGCACCCGCCCATCCAGCTTGGGCAGCAGGTGGAACGTCGAAGGCACGATGTGGCCGCGCGCCGGTGCACCGCTCTCGCACTGGTTGAGCAGTTCGGCGATGAGCACGCCGCCGGCTTCGCGCAGCGACGATCGGACATAGGACCAGTCGCCGGCAAAGCCTGACAGGTCGATGTAGTGCAATTCGTCGTCCATGGTGGCGATCTCGACCCGGCGGTTCTCGGCCTCCGCCCGAACCACGGCCGCGTGGCCTTCCACCGCCATCAGCGTCGATGAGTAGAGGATCGCGGTGATGCGCGGGTCGGCGAGCGCCAGCGTCGTGAGCTTGAAGCCCGCGTCGCCCATCGGGTGCAGCGTGTTGAGTACCGTCAGGTCCGAAATGCTGCGCCCGGCGTCGAGCAGGGCGTCGACGACGCCACGGCGGCGGTAAAGCGCATAGGTGAAATGCTCGTCGCCGTTGATGAAGGCGATATGCCGGTGCCCGTTGGCGATCAGCAGCCGCGTCAGGTTGTAGAAGTTGGCGTAGTTGTCGATGTCGACCCAGCCGTACTGGGTCGAGCGCGCCTCGCGGCCATGCACCACGAACGGCCGCCGCAAGGCGAGCAGGTAGGAGATGCGCGGGTCGCCCTCGCGCGGCGGGTCGACGATGAATCCATCCACCGAATTGTCGTTGACGTAGCGGTCGTAGATGGCGAGTTCGCGGTCGGGCGTGTCGCCGCTCATGACGATGTCATAGGTGCCGGCGCGCGCGCCGCGCAGCCCCCCCGCCATCACCTCGACGAAGTGCGGGTCGACGAACTTTCGGTCGTTGTCCGATTGCACCCAGGCGATGTTGTGCGTGCGTCTGGTCACCAGCCGCTGCGCATTGCGGTTGGGCCGGTAGCCCATCTGCTGCGCCGCTTCGGCCACCCGCTTGCGGGTCTTTTCGCCGACATCCGAATAGCCGTTGAGCGCGCGCGAAATGGTGGTGATCGACAGGCCAAGCTCGGCGGCAAGGTCCTTGATCGTCACGCTGCGCCCGGCACCTGTTCTGGCGCTGCCGGCCGGTTTCAGAACGCTGTCCATAGGTCTTTGAATCGTATGGTCTTTCCGGCGTCCGTCGATCGACGTCGCCGCTCCCCTCAGAGTTGACCGTCGCCCCTTCGCAACGCTAAGAATAGCCAACTAAAACGTTTTGGCAAATGCGCGTCGGGCGATCCGTTCCCGGCACGCCGCCAGCAGTGTGGGAGAGCCGCTTGAGCGTCGTTCCGGGTGTGATCGGTGTTCCTCCGATGACGGAGCAGAAGACTCCGCCGGGCCCGCCCGTCGACAGTGACTGGTGGCGCGGCGCGGTGATCTATCAGATCTATCCGCGCTCCTTTCAGGATCACAATGGCGATGGCATCGGCGATCTCGTCGGCATCACCGAGCGGCTCGACTACGTGAAGGATCTGGGCGTCGATGGCATCTGGCTCAGCCCCTTGTTCACCTCGCCGATGAAGGATTTCGGCTACGACGTCTCGAACTACCGCGACGTCGATCCGACCTTCGGCACCCTGGGCGATTTCGATCGCCTGCTCGAGAAAGCCCACTCGCTCGGCCTCAAGGTGATCATCGATCAGGTCATCAGCCACTCGTCCGACAAGCACCCCTGGTTCCAGGAGAGTCGCCAGTCGCGCACCAACGATCGCGCCGATTGGTATGTCTGGGCCGATCCCAAGGCCGATGGCACTCCGCCCAACAACTGGCTCTCGATCTTCGGCGGCAGCGCCTGGACGTGGGACAGCCGTCGCATGCAGTACTACCTGCACAATTTCCTCGCCAGCCAGCCCGATTTCAACTTCCACAATCCGGCGGTGCAGGATGCGCTGCTCGCCGACATGCGCTTCTGGCTGGAGCGCGGCGTCGATGGCTTCCGCCTCGACACGGTGAACTTCTATTTCCATTCGACCGGGCTCGAGTCGAACCCGGTGGTGAAGCCGGAGGATTTCAACGCCTCCACCGCGCCCGCCGTGAATCCCTACAACTTCCAGGAGCACCTCTACGACAAGAGCCGTCCGGAGAACCTGAAGTTTCTCGAACGGCTCCGTGCCTTGATGGACGAGTATCCGGGCCGCACCACGGTCGGCGAGATCGGCGACAGCCAGCATCAGCTGGAAGTGATGGCGCAGTACACCTCCGGCACCAACCGCCTTCATATGGCGTACACGTTCGATTATCTCGGTGGCGTCTTCGATGCCGAGCATTTTCGGAGCTCGATCGCGGCAACCGAAAAGAACGCGCCGGATGGCTGGATCTGTCTTGCTTTCTCCAACCACGATGTCGTGCGGCATGTGAGCCGCTGGGCCACGCACGGCCAGCAAGATGCCTTTGCCCGCCTCGCGGCGGCGCTGCTCCTCACCATGCGCGGCTCGGTCTGCCTCTATCAGGGCGAAGAGCTCGGCCTCACCGAGGCGGAGCTTGCCTTCGAGGATCTGGTCGATCCCTACGGCATCGAGTTCTGGCCCGAGTTCAAGGGCCGCGACGGTTGCCGCACGCCCATGGTGTGGCAGTCTGCCTCGCACCTCGGCGCGTTTTCCACCGCGCCGCGCGCGTGGTTGCCGGTGCCGGCGGCACATCTGCCCAAGGCCGTCGATGTCCAGCTCCAGGGCAATGACTCGGTGCTCGGCTACTATCGCTCCATGCTCGCCTTCCGCAAACGCCATGCGGCGTTGAGCAAGGGCTCCATCGAAACGCTGGACATGCCCGAAGGCGTCCTCGGCTTCGTGCGGCGCGAGCAGGATGAGCAGATACTATGCATCTACAACATGACGGGCGACGCCGTGGTGGTGCCCCTGCCGGCCGGGCTCGATCCGCGGCCGCTGGATTCGCCGCTCGATGCCACGCAACCGGCGGGAGGCGCATTGAGCCTCGCGCCATTCGGTGCCTATATTGGTGCATTATAGGCCGGACCAGCGAACCGGCGGGGAGGAATAGACAATGTCGGACCTGAAGATCACCAATCTCTACAAGCGCTATGGCAGCGTGGAGATTCTGAAGGACGTGAACCTCGACATCAAATCGGGCGAGTTCGTCGTCTTCGTGGGACCGTCGGGTTGCGGCAAGTCCACGCTGCTGCGCTGCATCTCCGGTCTGGAGACCATCACCGCCGGCACGCTTGAGATCGACGGCCGCGTGGTGAACGAGGTGGCGCCGTCCAAGCGCGGCATCGCCATGGTGTTCCAGAGCTACGCGCTCTACCCGCACATGAACGTCTACGACAACATGGCCTATTCGCTGAAGCTACAGGGCCTGCCCAAGGATGAAATCCGCCGCAAGGTCGAAGAGGCGGCGGGCAAGCTGCAGCTGACCCAGTACCTGCATCGGTTGCCCAAGGCGCTCTCCGGCGGCCAGCGCCAGCGTGTCGCCATCGGCCGTGCCATCGTGCGCGATCCCAAGGTCTTCCTGTTCGATGAGCCGCTGTCCAACCTCGACGCGGCGCTCCGCGTTCAGATGCGTATCGAGATCGGCCAGCTCAAGGAGCAGCTGCCCAACACCACCATGGTCTACGTGACGCACGACCAGGTCGAGGCGATGACCATGGCCGATCGGATCGTGGTGCTGAAGGATGGCGTGGTGCAGCAGGTCGGCACCCCGATGGAGCTCTACGAGAACCCGCAGTCGCTCTTCGTCGCCCAGTTCATCGGCTCCCCGAAGATGAACCTGTTCACCGGGGTCCATGCCGAAAAGTTCGGCGCCTCGACCGTCGGCGTCCGCCCCGAGCATCTCGAGGTCAAGCCCGCAGACGGCCCCTGGACCGGCAAGGTGATCTATTCGGAGAACCTGGGTTCGGACAGCTACATCTATGTCGATATCGGCGCCGGCGAGCCGATCATCGTCCGGCAGGAAGGCAAGTCCAACTACCACTCGGGCGAGCAGCTGAGCTTCGGTCCGCGGGACCAGATGTTCCATCGCTTCGACGATGCCGGAAAGCCCCTGATGCACTGACCGGACGAGGGCCCTGCGGGGCCCTCTTTCGTTTCCGGCGTCCTGCGCCTCCGCGCCGTCAGCCGAACGCGGCGGCAGTCGTCGCGATCCCCACTTCGGGCAGGCGCGCCGCAACCAGCGCTCGTGTGGTGGCGTGTTGCGGCGCCTCCAGCAGCTGGCTCGATGGTCCTTCCTCGACCACGCCGCCGCCGTCCAGCACCAGTGTCCGGTCCGTAAGCGCGCGCGCCACGTCGAAGTCGCGTGTCGTCACCACGAGCGTCAGGCTGTAGTCGGATCGGACACGGTCGATCAGGTCCACCAGCACGCTGCGGCGTTCGGGGTCGAACCCGTCGGCCGGGTCGTCGACGATCATCAGCTTGGGGCGGGCGATCAGCGCGCGCGCCAGTGCCAGCCGATAGAGCTGGTCCGGTGCCAGGGTGCGCGGCAGCGCCCGCAGCAGGTCCGGCGCCAGCCCGACCGCGCGAACCGTGTCGATCAGCCGGTCGGCCTGTTCTTCGATGGTGCGGTGCGGTTCGAGCCGCAGCGGCTCGCTGAGCGACATGCCGACAGGCAGGCGAGGGTCGAAGCTGTGCTCCGGCCGCGCGAAGACCATGGCGATTTCGCGCCGGCGCGATGGGGGCAGGTCGTCGCCGTGATAGCTGTCGTGGTCGAGAACCAGCAATCCCGCGCGGGCGCGTTCGAGGCCCGCAATGATGCGCGCCAGCCGTGTCTTGCCGCTCCGCGGCGGCGCGACGACCGCAAGCGCCTCGCCCCGGCGAATGGCAAAGTTCAGCTTGGCCGTCCCACCCGCCGGCACCGCAAAGCTCACATCGCGCAGCGTCAGCAGTTCCGTGCCGATGGGCGAGCGCGACAGCGTGCGCGGCCGCAGCCGGCCCGCAGCCACCAGCGCCCGCGAATAGTCGTGCTGCGGCCGGCCGAAGATCTCCGTCGGCGGCCCGAGTTCGACGGCCCGTCCGTTGCGCAGGATCATCGCCTCGCCACAGCAGAGTGCGATGGCCCGGTGGTCGCGCGACAAGAGCAGCAGCGCGAACCCGAGGCGCTTCTGCAGGGTCGCGAGGCGATCGAGCAGCGCGCGCACGCCGATCGCATCGAGGCCATGCGTCGGCTCGTCGGCCACCAGCACGTCAGGGTCTCGGGCGAGGGCTATGGCAAGTTGCGCCTGCCGCTGTCCCGCGGCGTCGAGCGCGTGGGGGAAGGCGGCCGGGTCCAGCCCGGCCTCTGCCAGCAGTTCGGCGTTGCCTGCCTGCTGCCCGAGGGGGCGCAGCGGATCGAGGCTCATGCGGCCATCGCCGAACAGGAAGGCGATCCGCTGTCCGCGCAGCCGGGCGACCTGGTCCTCATGGGTCGGCAGCCTCGTTCCATCGAACCGGATGCTGCCCGAGTGTTGCGAGGTTGCCGGAAGCAGGCCGCCCAATGCCAGCGCCAGCGTGGTCTTGCCCGCGCCGGTCGCGCCAGCAATGCCGAATGCCTGCCCCTTGGTGATGTTGAGCGTCAGCGCGCTCAGCGCGGGCCCCGTGCCATGGTCGACGCTGAGGGTGTCGATCTCAAGCAGCGCCATCGTCGTCCTCCAGCGCCAGCGCTTGCGAATCCCGCCCCGCTGCCAGGCGGTCGCCGATAAGGTGCAGCAGGCCCGCCATCAGCCCGATGGCGATGCCCGGCGCCAGCACCAGGTTCGGATTGAACATCAGGTAACTCTGCGCCTCCCGGAGCATCAGCCCCAGGCTCATGGCGCCCGGCTGCGCCGCGAGGCCGGCAAACGACAGCGCGGCTTCGGCGACGACGGCGGCGCCCATCGCCACCGCCGCGCGCTCCAGCAGAACGCCGCGCAGTTCCGGCACCACGTGGTGGCTTGCGGCCTCCCACAGGCTCATCCCTGCCAGCCGGGCCGCCGCGAAATAGTCCGAACGCAACAGGCGCGTCCCCGCATTCCGGCTGGCGCGTGCGAAAATCGGGATGCTCGCCACCCCGATGGCCAGCATGGCAGCTGCGGCGCCCGGTCCCGATAGGGTCGCCATCAGCGCCGCGATTGCGAGCGCGGGCAGGGTGGCGAGATAGCCGCCTGCCCAGCCCACCAGCCGGTCGGCGAGACCTCCCCGCCACGCCGCGAACAGCCCCAGCGGCACACCTATGAACAGGCCCACCGCGCTCCCCACGGCAGCCACGACATAGCTCGTCAGCATTCCCTTTAGGATCAGCGACAGCACATCGCGTCCCTGCGCATCGGTCCCCAGCAGGTAGCTGCCCCCGGGGGCGATCAGCTGCTGCGTCAGGTTCGGTTGCTGCACGGCATGCGGCGTCCACACCAGCGACCCGAACGCGGCCACCAGCAGCACCAGCGTCGCGATTATGGCGACCCGCAGCGGCAGACCCACGAGCCCTGCGGTGAAACGCGAAGCCTTCGGCACCTGGGGGGCTGCGATGGCGCTGTCGTCGCTCATGCGGCCCTCGCGGGGGGGCGCGGGTAGAGCGCGGCGCGGCCGAGGCCGCCGGCGAGACGGCCCAGCGCCGAGAAGATCACCAGCAGCAGGATCGCCGCAGCGACGACCGGCATGTTGCGCATCGTCACCGCCTCGAACAGCAGGCGGCCGAGGCCCGGCAGGTAGAAGACGTTCTCGATGATCATCGCGCCTGCCAGCAGCGGCCCCAGCAGCCGGCCCACCCGGGCCGCCAGCGAGGGCAGCAACGCGAGCGCCTGTGCCAGTGTCGCCTGGTCGGCGCCCAGCCCGTTCCCGCGCCGGGAAAAATGCTCCGCCGATACGATGCGGTCCGCCAGTTCGAGCTGCACCCGTCGCATCAGTGTCGCCGCAAGCGGCAGCGCCAGCGCCAGCGCCGGCAGCATCAACGAGGAAAACGCGCCACCCGCATCCTGCCCCCAGGGCACGAAGCCGCCGGGCGGCGAAAGCCCGAACACCCCGGTGACGATCAGGATCAGCACCATGCCGATCCAGAACGGAGGAAAGATCACCAGCACCCGGCCCAGTGCCGATAGCGGTGCTGCTACACCGGGGATGTGGCTCGTCGCGGCGACATAGCCCAGCACCACGCCCGCCAGCGTTCCAATCAGCAATGCGATGAAGGTCAGTGGCAGCGTGACGCCAAGGCGCTGGCCGGCCAGCGCCAGTCCGTTGGCGTCGAGGCCGCCGCTGCTGCCGGGCAGCAGCGCCAGCACGCCGATGGTGACGATAATGGTCGCTCCGGCACCGGCGAGTCGCAGCAGGGCATAGCGCAAAAAGCCCGTGCGCAACGTGGCCATGGCAGCTGCTGAAACCCCCGAAACCCGCACCGGCTACGGGCCTCAATACTAGGGCCGAGTCCAGAGAAAACAATGATTCGACGCCGCTACGATGAATAGCGCCGGTTGCTCAGCTGGGTGGAGAGGATCATTGGCACCATGCCCGCGATGACGATACAGAGCGCCGGCAGCGATGCCTCGGCGAACAGCCCCACATTGGCCCGGCCATAGACCACCGTTGCCAGCGTCTCCACCCCCAGCGGCCGCAGCAGCAGCGTGGCCGGCAACTCCTTGACGATCTCGACGAAGACCAGCGTTGCCGCCGACAGGATCGCGGGGGTCAGTGTCGGCAGGTCGACGCGCAGCATCAGGTCGAGCCCGCGCGAACCCAGCACCTGGCCCGCATCCAGCATGCTGTCCCCGCGCTTGCGCATCGCCGCGTCGAGCGTCGAATGCGACACCGCGAGGAAGCGGATGCAATAGACGTAGAGCAGCGCCGCGATCGATCCCGACAGGATCAGGCCCGGCCGCCAGTTCATCGTCCACATCGTGAAGCGGTTGAACCACAGGTCTGCCTGCCCGAGCGGCTGCATCAGGCCGAGCGCCAGCACGGTGCCTGGGATGGCATAGCCGAGCGTCGCCAGCTTGATCGCGCCCCGGGCCGGTGCGGCAACGCGCGGGCTGCTCTGCCGGGCCGCGAACAGGCCCACGGCGACGGTCAGCAGCGACCCCGCGAGCCCCAGCGTGATCGTGCTGATCCCCGCCGACAGGGTAAGGTCGATTGCGGCCGGCCGTAGCGTACGCACCGCCAGCACCGCCAGCTGTCCCGCCGGAATGGCGAAGCCGATGAATAGCAGCAGCGTGCAGAAGCCGCTCGCGACGCCCGCCCGCCATCCCTCGAGGCGTGCCCGCACCGGCGCCACGCGACTGTCGCGGTTGAGCGTATAGGCGCGCGATTGCCGCGCCCGCTGTTCGGCGAGGATCAGGAAGGCGATGACGAGGACGATGGTGACGGCGAGTTGCGCCGCGCCGGGAAAGTTCGCGCGGTTGATCCAGGTCGAGTAGATCACCGCCGTCAGGCTGTTGACGCCAAAATACTGCACGGCGCCGAGGTCGTTCACCACTTCCATCATCGCCAGCGTCATGCCCACCACCAGCGCCGGCCGGCTCAGCGGCAGCGTCACGGCGAAGAACGTCCGCGCCCCGCTAGCGCCCAGCGTCCGCGCCGCCGCGCCGATGGTGCCCGATTGCATCAGGAACAGCGCCCGGCAGGCGAGGTAGACATAGGGGTAGAGCACCGAGGTGAGCACGATCACCGCGCCCCAGTTGGAGCGGATCTCGGGGAACCAGTAGTCCTTGAGCGTCTGCGCGCCGATCAGCGAACGCAGCAATCCTTGCACCGGACCGGTGAAGCCCAGCACCTCTACCCAGCCATAGGCGGCGAGGTAGGTGGGAATGGCGAGCGGCAGCACCAGTGCCCATTCGAGCAGGCGGCGGCCGGGGAAATCGAAATGGGTGACGAGCCACGCCGCGACGAGCCCGACGCAGCCGCTGAGCGCGGCCACCGACAGCAGCAGCATCCCGGCCTCGCGCAGCGCCGTCGGCAGCATGGTGGCGGGGAGCCCGTTGCTGCCGGCCGCGATGCCGCCGATCGCGGCAATGGAAAGCCAGATGATCGGCAGGCCGGCAATCGCGGCCAGCACGAATGCAGCGACCGGCAGGGGGCGTCCCCTGCCGGTCTTGGTCGATCCGCTGGTGGGTGCGGTGCTGAAGGTCAGCTCTGCGGGCCTTCGTCGAACTTGATCTCGTCGACGAGCGCAGCCGCCGCGGCGCGGTTTGCCGCGATGTCGGTCAGCGTCACCTTCGAGGCGGTCAGCGCGCCCCAGCTCTGCGTCAGTTCCGACGGCTGCACCGAGGTGACGGCCGGGAACTCGTAGTTGGTGTTCGCATAGGTCTGCTGCGCTTCGTCCGACAGCAGGAACTCGATCAGCTTGTTCGCGTTCTCGGCGTTCGGTGCGTGCTTGGCGATGAAGGCGCCGGCAGCGTTCACCTGGGTGCCGTCGCCGTCAGTGCTGGTCGGGTAGATGATGTGGGCGGAGGCGGCCCATTCCTTCTGCTCCGGCTCGGCTTCGTTGTTGAGCATCACACCCATGTAATAGGTGTTGGTGATCGACAGGTCGCAGGTGCCGGCGAGGATGTTCTTGACGCCTTCGCGGTCGCCACCGGTCGGGGCATAGGCGAGGTTGTCGCGAACGGCGGTGAGCCAGGTGCGGGGATCATCGAGACCCCAGAGCGCGATGCGGCTGGCGATCAGGCCGATGTTGTAGGCGTGGCTGCCGGAGCGGGTGCAGAGGCGCCCCTTCCATTCCGGCTTCGCAATGTCCTCATAGGTGAGGGCAGTGGCGTCGACGCGCTCGTTGCTGACGTAGAACACGCGGGCACGCAGCGACAGCGCGGCCCAGTGGCCTTCGGCGTCGTGGAACTGCGGCTCCGGCCGCTCGGTCAGCGCCGGGGTGGTGATCGGCTGGGTCAGGCCCTGGTCCTTCGCACCGACGAGGTTGCCCACGTCGACGGTCAGGACGACGTCGACCGGCGACAGTTCGCCTTCGGCGGCAACGCGCTCGAGCAGGCCGTCACCCGCATACAGGACATTGGCTTTGATGCCGGTGTCTTCGGAGAACTTGTCCAGCAGCGGCTGGATCAGGCCCGGTTCGCGGTAGCTGTAGATGTTGACTTCGGTGCTCTGCGCGAGCACGGGAATCGCGGCGCCGGCAAGGGCGACGGCGCCTAGCAGCACGCCGGTCAGTCGCATCGTCGGTGTCATTTGAATCTCCGAGTTTGGCTTTGTGCCATCTGTTGACGGCTGCGTTGTCAATTTTCGGAGTGGCAACGTCAACAAAGCGGTCGTGCGAAACAACCCATTGATCGATCAGTGGTTTGGAACGATTCCAAAGGGGGAACAAAAACCGAGCCGGAACATGCGTCTGGCGCCGTCGCCGGGATTTTCCCCTGCGTCAATTGGTCCACCCCGGTCGGGTCAGGATGCGGCGGCGACGAGGTCGGGGGGAATCGCAATCGAGAACAGCGTGCCCACGGCGCCCGCTGGATCGACCGAGAGCGTACACGCATTTACGCTGACAAGCGAGCGGGTGAGTGCGAGGCCCACGCTGGAGCGCACCGGTGCCAGCGCTTCACCGTCCTTGCCCACGCCGTCGCGGAACACCACGAAGCGCTCTCCGAGATCAGCACTGGCCGTGCCGCTGTCGCGCACGTTGACGAGGATACCACCCTGTTCGTCGGGCTGCGCCGACAGGATCACCTGTCCGCCCGCGGGAGTCTGGTCGATGCCGCTGGCCAGCAGGTTGAGGATCGCCTGGCCCAGCGAGGCGCGGTCGGCGCGGATGCGCGGCAGTCGCTCCGAGATGGCGCTGCGGACCAGCACACGGGCCGCTCCTGCATGGCCCCGCACCCGCACCACGCAGGAGTCGAGCAGGGCCGCGAGGTCGAGGTCGGCGAGCCGCGCCGCATACTTGCCGGATTTGAGCCGCGAGTAGTCCTCGAGCTCGTCGATCAGCACCGCGATTTCCTGCCCCGCGGTTTTGATGTCCCGCGCATATTCGACATAGCGATGGTTGTCGACGGCCCCGAACGAGGCCGAGCGGATCAGGTCCGCGAACCCCACGATGGTATTGAGCGGCCGCCGCACGCTCCGGCTGATCCGCGCCAGCATCGAGGGATCGGCATCGTCTTCGTCGCTGGGTGTGGGGGCCGGCGTCGCCGCGGGCGCAACCACTGCCTTCCGCAGGAAGCCGAAATAGCCGCTCACGATACCCGCCTGACCCTCGGCATAGAGCAGCAGATCCGCCCCCGCAACGAGCGTGCGCAGCACGATGCTCGGCCGCGCCGTTTCGGCGAAACGGGCAGGGCGCTCGAGGAATTCGCGGAAGGACGCGAGGTCGTCGGGCTGGATCAGCGTCGCCAGCGGCGTGCCGGTCAGGTCGTCTTCGATCCGGCCCAGCACCACACGGGCGCGGCTGGAGACCAGGGTGATGACGCCGTTGCGGTCCGTCGCGACAAAGCCGTCGGCGCGAGCCTCGGCTTCTGCCTCCGCGAAACTGCGGACCGCGGCCTCGTGGCCGGTTCGCACCTCGGCGGCGCTGGCCGACAGCATCAGCGCGGGGCGCCCCTGCCAGGTGATCGATTGCAGGCGCGCCGTCACCGGAATGCGCGCGCCATCGCGGCGGACCAGTTGCGTCACCGGGCCGGCATTGCCGCTGTCGTCTCCCGGAAAGATCGCCGCAATTCCCGCGGCCCGCACCCCATCGATGCTCTCGTGGCCGACAAGGTCGGTCAGCGACCGATTGGCGAACAGCACCTGCTGGTCGCGAAACACCAGGATGCCGAGCGGCAGCCGATTGAGGATGAATGTCTCGGCAGCGATGTTGATGAGCGCGCCTTCGCTGACCGCCATGGGCAGTGCACGCAGCGGCTCGGCAGGCGTCTCGGGCTTTGCTTCCGCCTCGGTTGGCGTCACTGGCTCGCCGCCGACCCGGTCGGTCAGGATGCGACTCAGCTCATCGAAATTGTAGCGCGACGTGCGATCGACCTGGGCGATCTCGGCCGGCGTCGGCGGGCTTGGCTCGCCCGCGTCCTCGGCGGGGGCAACCGTCTCCATCTCGACGGTCGGCGGCTCAGCTACCGGTGCCGGCGTTTCCAGCGGCGTGAAGCCGCGACCGATAACGCGGAAGGTCGTGCGTCCGACATCGTCGAGATCGTCCTCGAAGGCGATCACCGCGGCAATCACGTCCGGCTCGGTCGAGGCCGTCGGGGCCGAGGTTATCTCGTCGCCCCCTGGCAGGTCGCTGCTCGCGTCAGGTTCGGAGCTGAACGTTGCGCTTTCGTCCGGCTCGGTCTGCGAGCCAGCTTCTAGTGCTGCGGCGGCGCTCCCCTCGCGCGGGAAGACCTCGTCGGCTTCGGTGAGCTCGCCGTACAGCGTTTCGTTGTCGGCCAGCCTGTCGAACAGTGACGACAGGGATTCGCCGGCCGGCTCCTCAGCGACTGGAGGCTTCGGCTCAGGCGGCTCCATCTCGGTCACCGGCAGCTCCATCGGCAGATGCGGCTCGGTGTCCGCTTCTGCCCTTGGCGCAGGTTCGGCGACGATGCCGTCGTCGAGGCGAACATCCGCGATCGTCGGATTGGCCCCTTCGAGCAGCGCCAGCTGGTGTCCCTGCGGGCTCGCCTTCAGCCGGATCGGCGTGACCATCCGGCCATCAATCTCGATGCTGGACGCCTCGGTCCCTGTCGCAGGCAGCAGCGCTTCGGCGAGATCGGCTGATCCCGCGACGGCCTGGCCGTCCGGATCGAGCAGGAGATAGGGCACGCGTGGCGGCAGCAGGGCCTCGACGATCGGCTCCGCGTGCTCAGGCAGAAGTCCGAGCAGCTCGGCCTCGATCGGGTCGACCGCCACGATCAGGACGGCCAGCTGGCCGGCCGAGAGCTCCAGCGGCGTCACTGTGCAGGTGGTGGAGATCGGCCTGTCGCCGACCAGGAACTGGATTCGCGACAGCGATGACCGGCCGGGCGCGCCCAGCCGGACCAGTCGCGCCACCTGGCCCTTGATGGGGATCGCTTCGGGCGACAGCCGGGGGCCGGATTTCTTGACCTTGGCATTGAAATAGCGGGCTGCGGCATTGCGCCAGATCAGCGTCGTGACGTCGGCGGACCACAGCCATGCCGGACGCGGATCGGCCCAATGCACGAGGATGCGGCGAGCGGCCGACGATGTCACCCAGTCTGCATCCAACGCGCACTTACCTCCGGAGCGTGCCATTTCGGCACAATCCGCACTCGAACTTTAACGGCTCATCAATATCCCGCGCCAGACGACGGGTCCATATCGCCGGCTCTCCAGCTGCGGGCAAACGCAGGGAATGGTTAAGTCACAAGGCCTTAACAAAGCCACGTCGACATGGCGAAATCCGGTATTGCCTCGCGCGGATCATATGCCTATGTTCCGCGCGCTTTCCGGGCCGCCTTAGCTCAGTTGGTTAGAGCACTAGATTGTGGATCTAGGGGTCCCCCGTTCGAACCGGGGAGGCGGTACCATTTTCCTTAGCGCTGCACGTGGTTGCGATCGCTCCTCGAAGCGATCGAGGGGCTGGCGTCTCCGCCCGCTCCCGACCAGTCCCTTCGCGCGATCCCATCCATTTCGGAACCGTTCCACTTGGTACATTTGTCCCATGCGCGGCTGACGATCGTCGGCTCGCTCGCCTGTGGATTGTGTGCAAAGTGAGCGAAGACGCGACGAAATTCGCTGCATTCGCTTAAGCTTAACTCGTCAAGCGCCGTTGAACCAAATGCCCGCCGCGCTACCAGTGGCTGTGGAAAAGTTGCAGGACGCCGACATGAAGACCGCCATCTATATCGTCATCTTCGCCCGCGGGTCATGGTGGATCGATCTCGATGGCGAGGCCGATGGTCCCTTCGGCACCGAGGATGCGGCCACGCCTCAGGCGATCGCGGTCGCAGCGGCACGGGCCGGCAATGGCGGGCGCAGCGAGGTTCGCGTTGCTGGCGTCGGCTACAACAACGAGTTGGTCTACCAGAGTGCCGAAAAGAGCCTATTGAGCCGCGCTGTGGCGATGGCCCACGCCGCCGCCTAGAGGCCGGTCCGGCGCCGGCGCGACCACACCATCAATCCCCACGCAATCCAGCTGCCCGCCCAGACCAGCGCCAGCACCCCGAGCGCCGTCGAGGCAAGCACCGCATTGGGTACTTCGGCCACCTCGACATTACCGCTGTTGCTGACAAGGAACGCGACAAGCGCGGCCGCCACCACCAGCGCTGCGATGTTGAATGTCGCAAAGCCGAGCCGCCGCGGATGTTTCACTGCGGGCGCGTTCATGCCGCCGCCCCGTGCTGAACGTGCCGCACGCTCGTGTCCGTGCCCAACGGCTGCCGGGCGGGTGGCGTCGCTCCCGGCCGGAACGTCCAGGCGAGTTCGAGCGGACGATCCGGCGTCGTTTCCACCATCACGTCGGCGTCGTGGTGCATGGCGCCCATCAGGTCCGCCATCACGATGGCAGCCTCCAGCGCCTCGGTGCGCGATGAGAACCGGCCCATCGCCATCCCGTCGAAAGTGACGAGCCAGCGCGATCCGGCGCGAAGCACGAAATAGGGGGGGTAGTCCTTCAGGGGCCCCTGCGCCTTGTTTTCCCGGGCCCACAACGGCGGAGGGCGGCGGGGGGGTCGCCGCCACAGGGATGAACAAAATCGGAGCGGGGGGTTGGGGGGCGGTACAACGCGGCCGGGCTGGGGCTCGGTCACAAGATTCCCCGCCTGCGTGTGAAAACGGGTTCCCACCTAAAAGCGTTACGACATCTGTACCCACGACCGGCCCCCGCCGGTCCGCAACTGGGAGGACCACATGGCGAACCGTGCCCTCAACGGCATCATCGAGCCCCACCAGACAACGCTCTGGCTCGCGGCACGCGATGGTACGCGGTTGGCCGGTCCGGACCATGCCGTCGCCCCGGTTGGCGACCCTGAAACGTTGCTCGAGGTCGAGTTCATCGGCCTGACAGAAGCCGAGCAGCGCGCCGCGCTTGCCGCCTTCCCCGGCGGCAAGCGCTTCATCCTTAAGCATCCGCACTGAACCGCGCTACTTCGCCAGCCGCAGGTCCGACAGCTGGGCCGCGATTTCGCGGAACACCGTGATCAGCTGCGATGATTGCGTCGGGAAATACGCGAGGTCGTTGGTCGACGCGCATGCCTTCAGCATGTCCTTGGTCGTCTGGTTCGGCGCGTTGAGCCCGATGGTGTAGATCGTGATCCCCGCCGCCTTGGCGTTGTTGCAGGTCTCCACCGTACGCGCGTTCATCGCCGCCAGCACTTCCGCCTCGTTGGCAGGCGCCGGGAAGGCGCTCGAGAAGATGCGGCCGTTGTAGGTCGTGCCGGGGTAGCCATACGCCATGTAGCCGGCGGCGCTGTTCATGTCCGATGCGCTGTAGCCGTCGACGGTGTTCTCGCCGTCCGTCATCACGATCATCACCTTGTAGGTGGCGCTGGTGACCGGCCGCGCCTCGGTGAGCGGCGCTCCCGAGGTCAGCATGTGGAAGCCCCAGATCGTCCCCTGGTGGATGTCGGTATAGCCCTGCGGATACATCGCGGTGATCGCCGCGGTGATGTCCGGCTTCTTGTTGGTCAGCGGCAGCAGGGCATTGGTCGGGCAGTCCCAGTTCGGGCCTCGCCCGCTGCTGGTCGAGATCGAGCCGGTGTACTTGCACAGCCGCTCCTGCAGCTCCCGGTTCGACAGCCCCGTCGGCGTGACGGTCTGGAAATCCTGGCAGCTGTAGACCTCGGTCTTGCGATAGTTCTTGCCGCTCACCAGCGTGATGCTGGTGTTCGGCCCCGTGGTCGTCTCGCCCGTGCACGAGCAGACCGACGAGCCGGTGCTCACCATGCCGTTCGGCGCCGTCAGCTCGTACGTGTTGGACCAGCTGCCCGAGCAGCTGTTGCCGGCCGAATTGCAGCCCGTCCGCGTCCGCGTCCACTTGCAGGTGCCCAGGAGCACAGTCTTGTTGCAGGCTGCCGGCGAGTCGCTGAGGTAGCTGTTGGTGTGGCCCGAGGGCGTATCGGGCGCGAACTGCGGCACGAACAGCGTGTCGGGCACCGAGGGGTCGGGCGCCGTGTCGTTGGTGTCGTAGGGGTAGGGCCGCGACTCGACGCAGCCGCGCCAGGTGACATTGCTCAGCTGGTCGTAGAGCGCGAAGCGGTCCACGTTCCCGCTGAACGGCGTCGAATCATCATCGTCGTCGTCGAAATTGTCGTTGGCGATGCTGCTGGCACCGGTCTGGTCCATCCAGGTTGCGTTACGGTAGCCCGTGCCCACGTTGACGAACTCGGTGAACGGCACGATCCCGATCTTGATGGAATCGACCGCGGCCGCGGTGGCGGTCGAAGCACAGTCGCTGTTCATCAGGATGCCGACGGCGCAGTTGGCGGCCGCCTTGAGGTTGGTCATGCGGTTCGAGCTGTTCATCGAGCCCGAATTGTCGAGCACCATGGCAACTTCGATGTTGAGCCGCTTGCGCGTCGCCTCGGACACCAGCCGGGAGGTGAGGGAGGGCACGCCCACCAGCGCCACGAAGGCCGTCGGCACCTCGACGGTGGCCTCGAGCCGCAGCATCCCGTCGACGGTGTTGATCTGCACATCGACGATATTGGCGTCGATCCCGGCGTCGCTCAGCCGCTCCTGCAGGATCGCCTCGGCTTCCGGGGCGATCGTCGTGGTGGTGACGCCGGTGTCCCAGATCGTCGGTTGCAGGCCCAGTGCCGCCGAGTCCAGCGCGTCCTGGGCTCGGGTGCGGTACTGCTCGACGGTGGTGAAGTCGACGACGGCACCGGCCGTGACGACGAGGACGATGGCGAGGATGGCGAAGACGACGGCGAAAACACCGCGTTCGTCGCGATGAAATCTCGCGAACAAGTCGAGGGGCTGGCGCATGGACTGGCGGCTCGCGTTTTTTGCGAGCCGGCAGTCTGATCCAAAATCCTAACTAAAGAACCACCACTTTGGCACCAACTTTGACGCGCTCGTAGAGATCGATCACGTCGTCGTTGACCATCCGGATGCAGCCGGACGAGACATTGCCGCCGATCGTCCAGGGCTCGTTGGTGCCGTGGATGCGGTAGAGGGTCGAGCCGATATAGAGCGCGCGGGCTCCCAGGGGGTTGTTCGGGCCGCCTTCCATATAGGCGGGCAGGCCCGGCTGGCGCTTGCGCATCGCCGCCGGCGGCGTCCAGCCCGGCCACTCGCGCTTGTTGGTGACGCGGTGCGAACCGCTCCACTCGAAGCCGTCGCGGGCGGTGCCGATGCCGTAGCGCAGGGCCTTGCCCTTGCCCAGGACCAGGTAGAGAAATTTTTGCCCGGTATTGACCACGACGGTGCCCGGCGCTTCCGAGGTCTTGTAGGGCACCACCTGGCGCATGAATTTCGGGTCGAGCCGCACCTTGCCGCTGCTCGTGCGCAACTGCAGGCCGTTGCGCGGCTTCTCCTGGGTGATCTGCATCCCCGAGGGCGGGTTGAAGAGCTGGTCGAACAGGTTGGCGTTGCGGGCCTGGGCAGGCCCGACAAGCATCGACAGCGACAGAACTATTCCGACAACGCCTTTCACGGCATTGGTCCAACGCGGCATGTTACGCACTCGCTACTGATTGAGCCGCCCCGCGACAGGCCGGAGCGTGCCCGAAGTATTGCGTGCAATGCCGAACGGCCCGTGAAGGAGCGTGGTTAAGCATTTGCTGCGCGGTCGGCTCGACCATGTTCAACGATCGAACGACGTCGGCACGAACATTCGCTACACTCACGCGCACGCGCCGGTCGGGTGCTGCCAAAGCCCCGCGGGCGTCGGTCGAAAACAGGATGGGATGATGGAAGCGCCGGTGCGCTGTTCGTGGGCGGGAAGCGATGAGCTCTACCAGCGCTATCATGATGAGGAATGGGGCAGGCCGGTCACCGATGACGACCGGCTGTTCGAAAAGCTCTGCCTCGAAGGTTTCCAGTCGGGCCTCAGTTGGCTGACCATCCTGCGCAAGCGCGAAAACTTCCGCCGCGCCTTCCACGGCTTCGTCATTGCGCGCGTCGCCGCGATGGGCGAGGCCGATATCGAGCGGCTGCTGCAGGATCCGGGCATCGTCCGCCACCGTGGCAAGATCGCCTCGGCCATCAACAATGCCGCGCGAGCGCTCGACCTGCAGCGCGAATTTGGTTCGCTCGCCGCCTATGTCTGGCGCTTCGAGCCCGAGCGCGACGACAGCCGCCCCCTCGTCACCACCGGCAGCATTCCGGCCCAGACCGAGGCCTCGGTCCGTCTCAGCAAGGACCTCCGCAAGCGCGGCTGGAGCTTCGTCGGCCCCACCACGGTCTATGCCTTCATGCAGGCCATGGGGCTGGTGAACGACCACGTCCACGCGTGCTTCTGCCGCGAACCCTGCACCACCGCCCGCCACCACCTCCCCCGCCCCTGAATCCCACCCGCATCCCACAGTCACCCCCTCCCTTCTCCCCTCCGCGGGAGAAGGTGGCGCGCAGCGCCGGATGAGGGGGGCTCTCAGTGAGCACAAACGACTCCACCGCGCCCCAAGTCACCCCTTCTCCCTTGATGGGAGAAGGGGCCCAAAGGCCGGATGAGGGTGGGGCCACATCCCGGATGCAGCCCCACGTCCGGCTATTTGTGGATGAACTGCCACCAGTCCGGCAGCCTCGGCGGCAGCGGTTCGAGGCCGATGTCTTCCCGCAGCCATTCCGGCACGGGCGGTGCCTTGCCGGAACGGTAGCGCCGGCTGGCACGCCGCAGCCGCAGGTTGGCGAGGAACGCCGCGACGGCAGAGAGTAGCGACGCAAGAATGCCCTTGCGGCGATAGACCGGCGCCAGCGGCGGCAGCGAGCGAACCGAGACATTGCTGTCGATATCGTATGACATATCGTGTTCCGGACGCGCTGAAACGCGCCGGCTCCTTTGAAGCGGATGGGAAAAATGGACGGCCAGGGCGCCGTGCCGGACGCGATGGCGTCAGGACGGGGCGGTGGTTCGTCGTGTCAGTGCTGGCTGGGCCGGCGTGGGCGCCGGGGCGGGACTAGGCCCGTCGTACGCCGCGCGGTGAAGCCAGGCAGATCAGGGCGAAATGAAACGGGGTCATCGTGCCTCCTCTGGCAGGCGTTGCGGGAGCCGCGCTTGTAGACACGCCCTTTGAGAATGCCAACCCCTCCTGCGGCAGGCTGTCGCACTTCCTGTTCTCTGTGGCTGCAAAGCAACAGGAGCCTTTGCCTTGCCCCAAAATCGGCTTTCCGCTAGGAACGCCGCAGTTCGCGAACTGCCTGAATTCTCGGGGCCAATGACCCAAAAACCAAAGCTCATCGAACCGCGCCTTCCCCGCGGCTTTGAGGACCGTTTGCCCGGCGAGATCGCCGCCGTCGACCAGATGATTCGCAAGATCAGGAAGGTCTACGAGCGCTATGGTTTCGATCCGGTCGAAACGCCGCTGCTCGAGTACACCGAGACGCTCGGGAAATTCCTGCCTGATACCGACCGGCCCAATGCCGGCGTGTTTTCGCTGCAGGATGACGACGAGCAGTGGCTGAGCCTGCGCTATGATCTGACAGCGCCCCTGGCCCGGCATTTCGCCGAGAATTTCGACCGCCTGCCCAAGCCGTATCGCAGCTATCGCCAGGGCTGGGTCTTCCGCAACGAGAAGCCCGGCCCGGGACGATTCCGTCAGTTCATGCAGTTCGACGCTGATACCGTCGGTGCGCCCGGCCCCGAGGCCGATGCCGAAATCTGCATGATGATGGCCGACACCATGGATGCCCTCGGCCTCGCCGGGAAGTACGTGGTCAAGGTCAACAACCGCAAGGTGCTCGACGGCGTGCTTGAGTCGGTCGGCCTGGGCTCTGCCGATCCGGCGCGCAGCCTTGCCGTCCTGCGTGCCATCGACAAGCTCGACCGGCTGGGCACCGAAGGCGTGGCCGCGCTCCTCGGCGCCGGCCGCGAGGACGAGAGCGGTGATTTCACGAGGGGCGCTGAGCTTTCCGGCGAGGATGTCGCCAAGGTGCTCCGCTACGTTCGCGCCGAAGGCGAGGGCGATCCGCTGTTTGCGACGTTGACCGAACTGGTCTCCGAGAACGACCGCGGGCTCGAGGGCGTCGCCGAACTGCAGCAGATCGCCCGGCAGATCGGCGCCGCCGGCTACACAGGTAAGGTCAGGATCGACCCGTCCGTGGTCCGCGGCCTTGAATACTATACCGGCCCCGTCTTCGAGATCGAGCTGACCTTCCCCGTCACCAACGAGAAGGGCCAGCAGGTTGTCTTCGGCTCCGTCGGCGGCGGCGGGCGCTATGATGGTCTGGTGTCGCGCTTCCGCAACGAGCCGGTTCCGGCGACCGGCTTTTCCATCGGCGTCTCGCGGCTGGCGCATGCGCTGAAGCTGACCGGCAATCTCAATGCCGCCGAGCCGGTCGGGCCCGTCGTGGTGCTGGTGCTCGATCGTGACCAGACGCCGCGCTATCAGGCAATCGTCACCCGGCTGCGCCAGGCTGGCATCCGCGCCGAGATGTTCCTCGGCGCGACGAAGAGTTTCGGCAAGCAGGTGCAATACGCCGACCGGCGCAATTCGCCGGCCGTCATCATCGAAGGCAGCCAGGAGCGCGAGCAGGGCATCGTCCAGATCAAGGACCTGATCGCCGGCAAGGAAGCGGCTCAGGCCATCACCGACAATGCCGAGTGGAAGGCCGAGCGGCCCGGCCAGTTCGAATGCACCGACGCCGAGATCGTCGACCGGCTGAAGCAGCTGCCGGCGATCCGCGCCTACCTGGAGGCCGACGCGTGAAATCGGCCTCGGCGCGATACGCGGCGCTGGTCCGGCTGGGCGAGTTGCGCGCCGTCACGCGCGTCGCTCCGCCGCCACTGCCGCCCGCCGGTCCCCT
>Ga0066256_1002206_pt1 | contig 22606 bp, 30 predicted proteins | sample ThiBio_1000_biof_FD_87107 | JGI IMG/M metagenome (GOLD analysis project Ga0066256, IMG submission 87107) | Wastewater bioreactor microbial communities from Cape Town, South Africa - Thiocy_expt_1000_biof (version 2) | ecosystem: Engineered > Bioreactor > Thiocyanate-remediating >... | reverse complement strand
GCCCTCGCCCGAAGGCGGCCCGCCGGCCCTCGCCGGGGGGCGCGCCCGGGGTGCGAAAACGCGCGGCAGCGAGCTGCGGGGGGTCGTGCGCCGTCGCCCCCGCGGCCTCGAGCGGGGCGGCGGCCACCGCCCCCGGCGCGGACGGCGATTCCGCCGGAGCGGCATAGGCCCGATGCGCGCCGGCGACCCCGGCTTCGAGCTTCGCGACCCCCGCTCCGCCGCTCTCGACTCGCTCCAACCGGCCTGCCAGTTCCTCCAGCAGCACCGGCAGGTCGTCGGGCTGTACCCGATGCTTGCGCGCCAGTCCGCGCAGCTCGAACAGCCGCGCCTCGTCCGCCTCCAGCGCGGCGGGATCGAAGGCCAGCGCCTCGGCCGCCATGTCCACCCGATCCTGCGCCTCGGCCGCCTCGCCGATCGCGCGGTCGATCGCGGCAAGCGCTTCGGCAAGCGCCTCGTGATCGCCGGCGATCCGCTCCAGCACGCGCGCCGCCTGGCGGAGCTGGCTCAGCCCCCCTTCCGAGCCGTCGAGCAGTTCGGCGATGCCCTGCAGCTCGCCCGCGACCTTCTCGCCGCGCTGCATGGCGGCGCGGCGCTCGGCGAGCACTTCCTCCTCGCCCGCCCCGGGTGCGAGCGCCTTCAGTTCGGCGACGGCATGTTCCAGCCATTCGCGGTCGCGTTCGGCCAGGTCCTGCTCGGCCCGCGCCACCGCCAGCGCCGCCTCGGCATCGCGCCAGGCCTTGTGCGCGATCGCCGCCGGGCCGGGATCGCAGCGCCCGAAGGCGTCGAGCAGCGCCCGGTGGCCGCGCGGATTGAGCATGCCGCGATCGTCATGCTGGCCGTGGATCTCCACCAGATGCGGCGCCAGCTCGCGCAGCAGGCCGGCGGAGGCCGGCTGGTCGTTGAGAAAGGCACGGCTGCCGCCATCGGCCTTGACGATGCGCCGGACGATCAATGGCTCGCCCGGCTCCAGCTCCAGCCCGTTCTGATGGAAGAGGTTGGCGACTTCGCCGTCCCGCGCCGGCACTTCGAAGGTCGCGGTCACCACTGCCTGCGCCGCGCCCTGGCGCACCAGCCCGGTCTCGCCGCGCGCGCCCAGCGCCAGCCCCAGCGCATCGAGCAGGATCGACTTGCCGGCCCCGGTCTCGCCGGTGAGCACGCCCAGCCCGGCCCCGAACTCCAGGTCGAGCGCCTCGATCAAGACGACGTCGCGAATGGCCAGCGCAGTCAGCATGCGCCTGCCCCTATCGCAGGAACTTAACAGGAACGAAAGCCCCGAGCATCAGCTCGCGGGCTTGGCTACCACCTGGGCCTGCTTCAGCTTGCCCTGGTTCTCCTGCATCAGCTTATAGGCATGGTTGTACCAGTCGGTGCCCGGATAGTTGGCACCGAGCACGGCCGCCGCCTTCTCCGCCTCTTCCGGCACGCCGAGCGCGAGATAGGATTCGGTGAGGCGCATCAGTGCCTCGGGCACGTGCGTGGTCATCTGATACTGGTCGACCACGGTGCGGAAGCGCAGCGTCGCCGAGAGCCACTGGCCACGCGTCTCGTAGAAGCGGCCGATCTCCATCTCCTTGCCCGCCAGGTGGTCGCGGACGAGGTCGATCTTCAGGCGCGCATCGGCGGCATATTTGGTGTTCGGATAGCGGCGGGTCAGCTCGCCCAGCGAATCGAGTGCCTGCTGAGTGATCTTCTGGTCGCGCTGCACGTCGCTGATCTGCTCGTAATAGCACAGGCCGATCAGATAATAGGCATAGGGTGCGTCGCGGTTGCCCGGGTGGACGGCGAGGAAGCGCTGCGCCGACGAAATGGATTCGGTATAGTCGCGGTTCAGATAATAGCTGAACGCGCCCATCAGCTGCGCACGGCGGGCCCAGACCGAATAGGGATGCTGGCGCTCGACTTCGTCGAACAGCGCCGCGGCCAGCTTGTACTGATGCTGGTCGAGCTTCTGCTTGGCCGTGGAATAGAGCGTGCCGACGTCGCGCGCGACATAGGGAAGATCCTTGCCGCCGCCCTTCTTGGCGCAACCGGCCATCGAGAGCGCGAGAACCGGGAGAAGAGCGAGCGCGAGCGCGCGGGTGGTGGGAGTACGCATGGGTGGGGGTCTTAGCCCGGTCCAGTGGCGTCAAACAATCCTTTTCGCGGCGGGATTGCGGCGGACCCGCGACAGGCGCCGCGCGTTGCGCTAGCGAGCGCTGATTCAGGAGGAAATTCGTGACCGCCACCTTGCTCGCCACACACCGCGTCGACAAACCCTGGGGCCGCCATCGCCTGTGGCCGGGCTTCGCCGATCCCGCGGCGGACGGCGAGCCGGTGGGCGAGATCTGGTTCCAGACGCCGGGCGACAGCGCGCCCGACCTGCTGATCAAATATCTCTTCACCAGCGAGAAACTGTCGGTCCAGGTCCATCCGGACGACGCGCAGGCGCGCGCCGCCGGGCTGCCGCGCGGCAAGGACGAATGCTGGGTGATCCTCGACGCCGAACCCGATTCGACGATCGCGCTGGGCACGAAGCGGCCCGTCGACCGCGAGACCCTGCGCGCCGCCGCGCTCGACGGCTCGATCGAGGATCTGCTCGACTGGAAGCCGGTCAAGGCGGGCGATTTCTTCTATTCGGGTTCGGGCACGATCCATGCGATCGGCGCGGGGATCACGCTGGTCGAAGTGCAGCAGAACAGCGAGACCACCTATCGACTCTCCGATTATGGGCGCCCCCGCGAGCCCCATCTCGACCAGGGCATCGCCGTCTCCGATCCCGTCCCCTACACGCCGCATCCGATGCCGGGGCGCGTCGCGGACGGCCGGGAGATACTGGTCGAGGGGCCGAAATTCGTGCTCGAGCGCTGGGAAGGCGGTCCGCGCATGCTGAGCCTGCCCGAAGGCGTCACCGGCTGGCTGATCCCGCTGCGCGGCGAAGGCGTGGTCGACGGCGTGGCCTTCCGCGCCGGCGAATGCGTTACGCTCCAGGGCAGCGCCAGCCTCCACGCCGAGGCGGGCAGCGACCTGCTTTTCGCCTATCCGGGCGAGACACGTCTCTGAAGCATGGCCATGCGATGAACGGGGGGTAGTTTCCCGTTCACGCAACTCGCCTTCTTGCGGTACGTTGGACGGCAGGAACCATAAGGAGAACTCCCATGCGTATCCTTCTTGCCGTTGCGATCGCCGGCGCGGGCCTTGCCGCGACGCCTGTTGCCGCAGCCCCCATCGCCAATGCGCCGCTCGCGATCGCGGCCGTGACCGCAGCCGCTCCGCAGGACTGGCGCGACCGCGACCGCAATCGCGACCGCTACGATCGCCGGGACCGTCGCGACGACCGCCAGTGGCGCAGCGATTGGCGCCGCTATCGCAACTATGACTATAACCGCCTGCCCCCGGGCGAGCGCTATTACAATCCGTCGGACTATTATCGCGACGGCCGCTATTATCGCGAACGCCGCCTGACCCGGAACGACCGCATCTATCGCGGCAATGACGGCCGCTATTATTGCCGTCGCTCGGACGGCACGACCGGCCTGATCGTGGGCGGCGTCGCGGGCGGCCTGCTCGGCAACGCGCTGTCGGACGGCCGCAACGCCACGCTGGGCACGCTGCTCGGCGCGGCCGCGGGCGCGGCGCTGGGCTCGTCGGTCGATCGCGGCGAGGTTCGCTGCCGCTAAGGGCTTGCCACGCAGGCAGAGAGGGGTCCGGCGGAAACGCCGGGCCCCTTTCTCATCCGCGAACGGCGCGGATCAGAAGATGAAGCCGCCCAGCCAGAGGCGGACGATGCCGACGATCGCGACGACGATGTTGAGGTTCCGCCCGGCATTGGAATCGGACAGCGCACCCAGCGCGATGCCGACCACCGCGACCGGGACCACCATGTAGTTGAGCAAGCCGAGGAACGGGATCAGCCCGATCAGCATGAGCGGCAGGGCGATGATACCGACGAGGATCGAGAGCAGGTTCAGCATGGCCGCCGCTATATCCCATCCAAGGTGTATTATCAATATATAACAGTTACGCCACGAGCGGGATCAGCACCTCGATGCGCTTGAGGCGCGCCGGCGTGAAGGGCGAATTGTAGAAGGCATGCTCGACCGGCCCGGCGGGGCGGAAGCCCATGTCGCCGATCCAGGCGCGCAGCTCCGCCTCATGCGCGTCGAGCTGGCCGTCACTGTCCACGCCGGTGAAGCGCAGCGCGGCGATCCGCCGGGCCGGAAGCGCGCGCAGCCGCACCCCGGCGGACGGATCGGGCAGCGTCTCGAGGCTCGCATCGGCGGGCATCACGAAGCGCGTGCGCCAGCCGCGCCCGTCCTCGTCGCCGTCGGACAGCACCGGCACCGTCATCGGCAGCCGCCCGCCCGCGCGCCCCCTGCCGAACACATAGTCGGCGAGCCGGGTGAAGCCGACGGAGAGCGCGGCCTGGCGAAGCCCCGGCACCACCGCCTCGGCGACGATCAGCCGGGGATAGTCGCGCACGCTGAACGCGCCCTCGCGCGTGACGGTGCTGAACGCGGCCTCGTCCTCGGGCCTGAAGAGCAGCGCATATCCCACACCGGCGGCAACCGCGGCGGCGACGCCGGCGCCGACCATCTTCGCATTGAGCTGCATGAAAACCCCATCTGATCGCTCGTGCAGATACGCATATGGGCGGCCGGAGTTCCGCTTGCCGTCGCCCCGGAGGCCGGCCGGAATTCGCCTTGGCCAAGGCTTCCTTAACCTTCCTCGGGCATGAAAACGGCCCAAAGGAGCGTTCGAGATGGTCCGCCGACAGTATTTCCTGATGCTTGCCCTGCCCCTCGCCCTGGCGGGGTGCGGCAGCCGCGGGAGCCTGGGCGACGTCGCCGAGACGGAGAGCGGCAACGCGGCCGATCCGGCGCTGGCCAGCGCGCTGCAGGACCAGATCATGGTCGACCCGCAACTCGGCCGCCAGGCCAATGGCGACGCGATCCGCCCGCCGGGCCAGCCCTATTCGGGCGGCGTGCCGAACGACAATGTCGCGGCGAACAGCAGCAAGGTCGACAGCGGGCCGCTGCTCAAGACTCCGGCCCCGACCCAGGCGACCAAGGAATGCACCCAGTGCACCGCCGCGCGCGAGGCAGTGACGCTCGGCGGCCTCGCCGCGCGCCAGAAGGATCCGAAGTCCAGCCAGTGCGCCGCCTCGCTGCACTATGCCGCGGCCTGGGCGCAGCGCCTGCCCCGCGACCTGCCGCTCTATCCGCAGGCGCGCGTGACCGAGGCGGCGGGCAGTACCGCCGGCAAATGCCAGCTGCGCGTGGTGAGCTTCTCCTCGCCGCAGCCGATGCAGGTGATGCTCGACTGGTATTACACCAAGGCGATCCGCGGCGGCTACACCAGCGAGCATCAGGTCGACGGCCAGGAGCATATCCTGGGCGGCACGCGCGACAAGGACGGCAGCGCCTATGTGCTGTTCCTGACCAGGCGGCCGGACGGCGGCACCGATATCGACATGGTGGCGAACAACGGGATCTGATCCCCGGAACCCGTCGCCCGCGGGGAGAGGAATTACCAAGGTTCCCCTGACCGCCATTCCGCGCTAACCGCTCGGGATGCCTGCCCTTCTCCTCGTCATGCTCGGCGGCGCCTTCGGTTCCGGTGCGCGCTATCTCACCGGCAAGCTCACGCTCGGCTGGCTCGGGCCCAACTATCCCTGGGGCACGCTCGCCGTGAACCTGATCGGCGGGTTCCTGATGGGCACGCTCGTCGGCACGCTGGCGCGGATCGGCCATGGCGGCGAGCAATGGCGCCTGCTGATCGGCGTCGGCGTGCTGGGCGGCTTCACCACTTTCTCGGCCTTCACGCTCGACCTGATGAACATGGTCCAGCGCGGCGACTGGGGATCGGGCTTTGCCTATGCGCTGGTCTCGGTGATCGGTTCGATGTTCGCCCTGTTCGCCGGGCTCGTAGTTTTGAGGGTCCTGCCATGAGCGATGCCGTCCGCCAATTCCTGGTCAAGGCCGATGACGACGGCATCCGGCTCGATCGCTGGTTCAAGCGGCACATGCCGGACACCAGCTTCAACACCGTCTCGCGCTGGGCCCGCACCGGCCAGCTGCGCGTCGACGGCGCGCGCGCCAAGCCGGGCGACCATGTCAGCGAGGGCCAGGTGATCCGCGTGCCTCCCGCCGAGCCGGCCAAGCCCGAAAAGCCCGGCCGCCCGAAGCGCGAACGCATCAAGCTCAGCGACGAGCAGATCGACTTCGCCCGCAGCCTGGTGATCCACCGCGACGACGCAGCGCTGGTGCTCAACAAGCCGCCGGGCCTCGCCACCCAGGGCGGCACCAAGACCACCGAGCATGTCGACGGCCTGCTCGACGCGCTCCAGTTCGAAGCGGAGGGCGGCCGCAAGCGCGCCGACGGGCGGGACAGGGACGGGTGGGGCGCGCTGCTCGCCGCCCGCCCCGCCCGCGCCGGGGCGGCTTTCTCGAAGACATTTTCCAGCCGCACCGCGCGGAAAGTCTATTGGGCGCTGGTGGTCGGCGTGCCCAGCATCGAGGACGGCATCATCGACCTGCCGATCGGCAAGCAGCCGGGCACCGGCGGCGAGAAGATGCAGGTCGACGAGAAGGAAGGCCAGCCCAGCCGCTCGCGCTACCGCGTGATCGGCCGCGCCGGCAACCGCGCCGCCTGGGTCGAGCTCCAGCCCTTCACCGGGCGCACCCACCAGCTGCGCGTCCACATGGCGGCGATCGGCTTCCCCATCGTCGGCGACGGCAAATATGGCGGGCCCGAGGCGTTCCTGACCGGCGGCATCAGCCGCAAGATGCACCTCCATGCACGCCGCATCCGCGTCGACCATCCCGATGGCGAGAAGATCGACGTGCGCGCCGCGCTGCCGCATCACTTCGCCGAATCGCTCGCCACGCTGGGCTTCGAGGAAGCCGAAGGCGACGCGCTGCAGCTCGACGACGGCCCCGCCCCGCTCACCAAGGAGCAGCAAAAGGCCAATGCGCGGGCCCATGCCAAGACGGTCCGCAAGGAGCGCCGCGGCGAACGGCGCGGCCGCGGCGAAGGCCCTAGCGGCGACAAGCCCGCGCCTCGCAGCGGCGGCAAGCCGAGCACGCGCAAGTCGCCCGCCGCCAAGCCGGGCGGCAAGCCGGCGGCCCGCAAGCCTGCGCCGCGCGGCGCCCGGCCCGGCCCGCGCGCCGGCGGCGACAAGCCCCGCGCGCCGCGGAGCCGCTGATGCATCCGCACCCGGCCTTTCGCTGGGAGGATCGCCCGGCGATCCGCGACCTCGTCCGCGACATCGGCTTCGGCGCGCTCTTCGCCGCGACGCCCGACGGGCCGCGCGTGGCGCATGTGCCGGTGGTGTGGCTGGGCGACGACACGCTCGGCTTCCACCTTGCGCGCGGCAACGGCCTCGCCCGCCATCTGGACGGTGCCACCGCCCTGTTCAACCTGCAGGGGATGGACGCCTATGTGAGCCCGGACTGGTACGGCGCCGGCCCGGATGAAGTGCCGACCTGGAACTATGTCGCGGTCGAGCTCGAAGGCCAGGTGACCCGCACCGACGAGGGCGGGCTGGTCGCGATCCTCGATGCGATCAGCCATGAGCAGGAACGCCGCCTCGCGCCAAAGCCCGAATGGACGCTGGCCAAGGTCGATCCCGCCCGGACCGCCAAGCTGCTCACTGCGATCATCGGCTATCGGCTGGAGATCCGGGCCTGGCGCGGCACCCGCAAGCTTGGCCAGAACAAGCCCGACGCCGCCCGCCTGGCCGCCGCCGACGCGCTGGCGGCGCGGGGCAGCGACGGGATCGCCGCGCTGATGCGGGGGGCGAAGTGAACCGTCTCGCCGTATTCGATTGCGACGGCACGCTGGTCGATTCGCAGGCGAACATCTGCCGGGCGATGGAAGCCACCTTCGCCGCGCACCGGCTCGATCCGCCGGATCGCAGCGACATCCGCCGCATTGTCGGGCTCAGCCTGGTGCCGGCGATCGCCCGCCTCCTGCCCGAGGCCGGTGCCGATCTGCACGAAGCGATGGCGGCCGAATACAAGCGCGCCTTCTTCGCGATGCGCGCCTCCAACGCGCTCGATCCCGAGCCGCTCTACGACGGCATATTGGAGACGATCGCGGCGCTCGACGACGCCGGCTGGCTGCTCGGCGTCGCCACCGGCAAGTCGGACCGCGGGCTGGGCCTGATCCTCGAGCATCACGGCATCCGCCAGCGCTTCGTCACGTTGCAGACCGCCGATCGCCACCCCTCCAAGCCGCATCCCGCGATGCTCGAACGCGCCATCGCCGAAGCCGGCGCCGCGCCGGAGACCACGGCGATGATCGGCGACACCAGCTTCGACATGGCGATGGCGCGCGCCGCTGGCACCCATGCCCTTGGTGTGCTATGGGGATACCACACGTCCGGGGAGCTGCTCGGCGCCGGCGCGCACCACGTCGCCGATCATGCCGACCAGCTCTTCGCGCATCTGGAGACGCTATGACAGACGCCGAACGCCTGGCGATGAAGCGCTACTACATCATCGTCGCGGTCAACATGCTCGGTACCGCCGGCGCCGTGATCGGGCTGCTGGTGGCCGGCCGCGCGCAGCATTACGGAGTCACCGTGTTCGGCGGCGCGATCCTGTTGTCGTCGCTCTATTTCATGGCGGTGGGGCCGCGCTTCCTCGCGCGCCGCCGGAAGACTCCCGGGGAGGCGGCGCCCAGGCCGGGGCGCGCTGCGGGGCCGCTCCGGGCGCCAGGGCGTGCCGGGGGCGCGCCGCCGGAACGCCGGCGCGCACGGCCGATCGCGCGCCCCTCGCCCTGCCCCCCCCGGCGCCGGCAGCGGCGGTGGCGGCCGAATGGCCCGCCGTGGGCGAGACGATCGATCCGCGCGCGATGACGCTCCCCGGGCTCGCCAATGCCGCGATCGACAAGATCTCGCCGGCTTCCGCACCCTTCGCCCGGGGCCTCGCCGCCTATGGCGAGAGCGACCTGCTCTATTACCGCGCCGACGGCCCCGAGCCGCTGGTCGTGCGCCAGGCCGAAGCCTGGGATCCGCTGCTCGACTGGGCGCGCAACCGCTACGACGTGCATTTCGAGACGGCGACCGGGGTGATGCACAGGGCCCAGCCCGAAGCGACCGTCGCGCGACTGGCCGAAGCCGTATATGCGCTCGACGCCTTTCACCTCGCCGGCCTCTCGCCGGTGGTGACGGTGAGCGGCACGCTGGTCGGCGCGCTGGCCCTGCTCGAAGGCGCGGCGGGTGCCGAGACGCTGTGGCAGGCCGCGCATGTCGACGAGCTGTGGCAGGCCGAGCAATGGGGCGAGGACCCGCTCGCCGTGCAGGCTCGCGATGCGCGCCGGGCGGATTTCGATGCGGGGGTGCGGTTCCTGGGATTGCTTTAGGAATCCCCCTCCCTTCCGGGGAGGAGGATTCAGGGCAGGGCGGAATGCCGAGGATCCGTCACACCGCGACCACCCGCACCGCAGAGCCAGGTCAGGCGCCGGATGCTCCGGCCGGCCGCGGCAGCGCCCAGGCGAGCACCGCGCCCGCCGCGATCCAGCTCGCGACGTCGCTCACCCAGAGATAGAGGAAATAGCCCCAGGGCGCGTGATTGAAGATCGGCTGGCCGAGATCGGAATAGGCAGTCACCGCCAGCGCCACGATCGCCACCAGCCTGAGCCGCCTTGCGAAATCATGCCCGTGCGCCACCGTACGTAGCGCGAACCCCGCCAGCAGCGCACACACGATCGCCAGCACCAGCCCGCCGATCAGCGCGCCGCTGTCCGGCCTCGCGAAGCCGCCGGTGTTGAACATCACCAGCGCCGTCGGCCCCTGGCCATAGAGCTGGGTGCCCTGGGGCGTGCCCGCCCAGGGGATCGGATAGGCGCCGCTGCCGAGCGGCCCCAGATGCTGGGCGAGCGCCGCCTGCACCGCAGCCGTCGTCGCCGCATCGGTCTGGGAAAGCGCGAGCAGGCTGAGGGGCGTTCCCCAGAAGATGAAGCCCACCAGCCACATGGCCAGCCCGCCGAGCGCGCCGCCGAGGAACAGTCTTGTCATCGATATCTCCCCTGTTGGGAGACTACTTCATCAACCCGCGGATGAATCCGATCAAGCCCGTCTGGCGCGAGCGCTTCAGCCGCTCCGCGTTCAGGATGGTGTGGACCGAGCGATAGCATTGGTCGGCATCGTCATTGACCAGCACATAGTCATAGCCGTCCCAATGGCTCACTTCGTTGGCGGCGCGCGCCATGCGGGCGTCGATCACTTCGGTGGTATCGGTGGCGCGGTTGATCAGCCGCTGGTGCAGCTCCTTGAACGACGGCGGCAGGATGAAGACGCGGACCACATCGCCCCCCGCCAGCTGGAAGAGCTGCTGGGCGCCCTGCCAGTCGATGTCGAACAGCACGTCGCGACCCGAATCGAGGATCGCCTCGACATGCGCGCGCGGCGTGCCGTAGCGATGATCGAACACATGCGCCCATTCGAGGAACTCATGGTTCGCGACCATCTCGCGGAATTTCTCGAGATCGACGAAATTATAGTCGACGCCGTCCTGCTCCCCCGGGCGCATCGCGCGGGTGGTGTACGAGACGGACATCTGGAGATGGTCGTCGGCGGCGAGCAGCTTGCGTGCGATCGTCGACTTGCCGGCGCCCGAGGGCGAGGAAAGCACGAACAGCACGCCGCGGCGCTTGAATCCGTGCGGGTCGGTCTCGGTGCGATGGGGCATGGGCGCCTTTGGCTTGGGAGTCCCACCCGCGTCAAGTCATGCGAGTCGACTCAGGCCGGGGTACGCATCCGTTGCGATATCCGGTGGGCGCCATAGGCGGCGGCGCCGAGCACGATCGCGGCGGGCACGATCTTCTTCGCGGCCTTCCAGGCAAGCACCCCGGCAACGGTGCCCAGCGCCCCGCCCTCGCCGTCCGCACGGTCGATGCGGTTGCCGATCCAGCCTGCGATCACGTCCCCGATCATATACGCTCCCTTGGTGGTTACGCGGGAGCAAGCGATTGAAAGCAAACTAAGTTCCCCTCCCCGATAGGGGGCGAGGCGCGGGCGGAATGCGCGCGATACGCAAAAGGCCCGGCGATACGACTCCGCATCGCCGGGCCTCTACGCGCCCCTCGCCCCCTCCCTTCCGGGGAGGGGAAGCAGGCTCACCGCCCGATCATCGTCTCGGGCCGCACATATTGGTCGAACGTGGCCTCGTCGACGAGACCCAGCGCCAGCCCGCTCTCCTTGAGCGTCAGCCCCTTCTCGTGCGCGTTCTTGGCGATCTTGGCGGCGTTGTCATAGCCGATCGCCGGCGCCAGCGCGGTCACCAGCATCAGCGAGCGATCGACCAGCTCCTTGATCCGCGCCTCGTTCGCCTTGGCGCCGTCCACCGCGCGCTCGGCGAAGCTCACCATGCCGACCGACATCAGCTCGATCGAGCGCAGCACGTTCGAGCCGATCAACGGCTTGAACACGTTCAGCTCGAAATGGCCCTGCATGCCGCCGACGGTGACCGCCATGTGGTTGCCGATCACCTGCGCCGCGACCATCGTCAGCGATTCGCTCTGGGTCGGGTTGACCTTGCCCGGCATGATCGAGCTGCCCGGCTCGTTGGCCGGCAGGTCGAGCTCGCCCAGACCCGAGCGCGGGCCGCTGCCGAGCAGGCGGATGTCGTTGGCGATCTTGGTCAGCGAAACGGCCAGCGTGTTGCAGGTGCCCGACAGGTTGACCAGCTGGTCCTTGGTCGCCAGCGCCTCGAACTTGTTGGGCGCGGAGACGAAGGGCAGGCCGGTGATCCTGGCGATCTCGGCCGCCACGTCCTCGGCATAGCCCGGAGGGGCGTTGAGCCCGGTGCCGACGGCGGTGCCGCCCAGCGCCAGCTTGAAGATGTCGAGATCGAGCACCGAGGCGAAGCGCGCCCTGGCCGACTCCAGCATCGCGGCATAGCCCGAGAATTCCTGGCCCAGCGTCAGCGGCGTCGCATCCTGCAGGTGCGTGCGGCCGATCTTGACGATGTGATCCCAGGCCTTGACCTTGGCCTCGATCGAAGCGTGCAGCCGGTCGAGCGCCGGGTAGAGCTTCAGCGTCACCGCGCGGGCGGCGGCGATGTGCAGCGCGGTCGGGAACGAATCGTTCGACGACTGCGCCATGTTGACGTGATCGTTCGGGTGGATCGGCGACTTGCCGCCGCGCGTGCCGGTCAGGATCTCGTTGGCGCGGCCCGCGATCACTTCGTTGACGTTCATGTTGGTCTGGGTGCCCGAACCGGTCTGCCAGATCACCAGCGGGAACTGGTCGTCGAGCTTGCCGTCGACGATCTCCTGCGCGACCTGGTCGATCACTGCGGCGATCTTCGGGTCGAGCCCGTGCTTCACGTTCACGCGCGCCGCGGCCTGCTTCACGATCGCCTGGGCATGGACGATGCCGAGCGGCATCCGCTCCATCTCGCCGAACGGGAAATTCTCGATCGAGCGCTGGGTCTGCGCGCCCCAATAGGCGTTGGCGGGAACTTCGATGGCGCCGATCGAATCGGTTTCGGTACGGGTGGTCACGCTGGCTGGTCCTCTTGTCCGTTCCGCGCTCCCCTAGCCCCTGGGCGGCCGCGATTCCAGCGCTCAGGGATTCTGCGGAGGCGTTAACCAAGAGTGCGTTTTTGGCCGGCTAAAAGCGAATCATGTACGTCGATGCGTCCATGGCTGCCCGCGCGGCGAAAGAACGCCAGCCGCGCAAGAACCTGTTGCTCGCCGCCACGATCGAGGCGGACGGGCTAAGGGTGCCCGTGCGCATCCGCAATCTCTCCGAGGGCGGGGCGATGGTGGACGGATCGGCCCTTCCCCGCACCGGAACCCTGCTGACGCTCACGCGCGCGGAGATCGAAGTCGGCGGCAGGGTGGTGTGGCAGACGCAGGGCCGCTGCGGAGTCGCCTTCGATACGACCGCGATCACCGTCGACGAATGGGTCTCCGGCAATCGCGTCGCGAGCTTCCAGGGCCATCGCGGCCAGGCCCGCGTCGATGCGATCCAGCAGGCGGTGCGCAGCGGCGGCGAACTCCCCGCCGAACCGGCCCTGGCAGGCCTCGCGCCGGACCTCGCCAATCTCGGCACGCGCCTGGTCGAGGAGATCTACCATGTCCGGGAATTGCTCGACCGGCTCGGCGAGCGGCTGATCGACGATCCGCACGTGATCGCCGCGCACATGGCGTCGCTGCAGAATCTCGATCGCGCCAGCCAGATCCTCGACCATCTGGGCGCGATCCTGGGTGCGGACGATCCCGCCGCCGCGGTGGATGCAGTGGCGATGCAGGAATTGCGCGCACGGCTGATGCGCTGAGCCGGCCACGACACGCACCGGCCGGCGCTGCGCGCGCCTATTTCTTCCGCTTGAAATCCACCGAGACGACGTTCGAGCCGTCCTCGACCGGCTTGGCCGGCGGCTCGTCATTCTCGGCCTCGTCATGCTGGGGCTCGGGCTCGTCGCCGCCACCGGCCGCCTGGAAGCGCAGCGCGAAATTCACCGCCGGATCATGGAAGCCGGTGATCGCCGAGAAGGGGATGTTCAGCATCGCCGGCACCTGATTGAAGCTCAGGCCCACCGAGAATCTGTTGTCGTCGACCTTCAGGTCCCAGAATCGATGCTGCAGGACGATGGTCATCTCGTCCGGGAAGCGATCGATCAGCCGCTGCGGGATGTCGACCCCCGGCGCGTGCGTCTTGAAGGTGATGTAGAAATGATGCCCGCCGGGCAGGTTTCCACCCGAGTCGGCGACCGAGCCCAGCACGCGGCCGACCACGGCGCGCAGGGCTTCCTGCACGATCTCATCATAGGGAATCAGGCTGTCAGGCACGTTGCCGGTCATGCCCCTTGGGTAGCGCACCGGGCAGCGCGGTCAAGATTGCATGCGCGGCAACCATCGCTATGTGAGACGCCATGCGCACCGCCAACGTGAGCCGCAAGACGAGCGAGACCTCCGTCGACGTCACCGTCAACCTCGACGGTACCGGCGCCTATGCCGTTTCCACCGGGATCGGCTTCTTCGACCACATGCTCGAGCAGCTCAGCCGCCATTCGCTGATCGACCTCGACGTGAAGACGGTGGGCGACCTGCATATCGACCAGCACCACACGGTGGAGGATACCGGGCTGGCGATCGGGGAAGCCATCGCGAAGGCGCTGGGCGACAAGAAGGGCATCCGGCGCTATGCCGACGCGCTCTCGCCGATGGACGAGACGCTCACCCGCGTCGCGGTGGACATTTCGGGCCGCCCCTATCTCGTCTGGAAGACCGCGTTCAGCCAGAAGCGGCTCGGCGAGATGGACACCGAGATGTTCGAGCACTGGTTCCATTCCTTCGCCCAGACCGCCGGGCTGACGCTCCATATCGAGACACTTTACGGCACCAACAACCATCACATCGCCGAAGCCGCGTTCAAGGGCCTGGCCCGGGCGCTGCGCGAGGCGGTGGAGATCGACCCGCGCAAGGCGGATGCGGTACCCAGCACCAAGGGGGTGCTGTGACGGTGACGCGATGACCATCGCCCTGATCGACTATGGCGCCGGCAACCTCCACTCGGTCCACAACGCCCTGAAGGCGGCGGGCGCTGCCGATGTCGCGGTCACCGCCGACCCCGGGACGGTGCTGCGGGCCGATCGCATCGTCCTGCCCGGCGTCGGCGCATTCGGGGCCTGTGCCGCGGGGCTGCGGGCGATCCCCGGCATGGTCGAGGCGCTGGACGCGCGCGTCCGCCGCGCGGGCGCGCCTTTCCTCGGCGTCTGCGTCGGCATGCAGCTGATGGCCGATACGGGCGAGGAGCTGGGCACCCATCCGGGCCTGGGCTGGGTCTCCGGCACCGTCCGGGCGATCGCGCCCGCACCCGGCATCCGCGTGCCGCATATGGGCTGGAACGACGTCGTCCCCACGCTTTCCCACCCGCTGATCGAGCCGGGCCAGGCCTATTTCCTGCACAGCTTCGCCTTCACCGGCGACGCGGTGCTCGCCACCACCGACCATGGCGGCCCGGTCACGGCCGCCATCGGCCGCGACAACATGATCGGCGTCCAGTTCCACCCCGAGAAAAGCCAGCGCTACGGCATCGCGCTGATGGAAAGGTTCCTCGCTTGGCACCCCTAGACCCGGATGGCCTGATCATCTTCCCCGCGATCGACCTCAAGGCCGGTCAGGTCGTCCGCCTGGCCGAAGGCGACATGGCCCGCGCCACCGTCTATGGCGACGATCCCGCCGCCCAGGCCGAGCGCTTCGCGCAAGCCGGCGCGGAATGGCTCCACGTCGTCGATCTCGACGGCGCATTCGCCGGCGAATCGATCAACGGCGCCGCCGTCGCCGCGATCCTCGGGCGCTTCGGCGGCAAGATCCAGCTCGGCGGCGGGATCCGCAACCGCGAATCGATCGAGCGCTGGCTCGACCTCGGCGTCCGCCGCGTGGTGATCGGCACGGCCGCGCTGGAGAATCCGGACCTGGTCCGCGAAGCCGCGCGCGACAATCCCGGCCGCATCGTCGTCGCCGTCGATGCGCGCGACGGCATGGTCGCCACGCGCGGCTGGGCCGATGTGTCGGACGTGTCGGTAGCCGATCTCGCCCGTCGCTTCGAGGATGCCGGCGTCGCCGCGCTCCTCTTCACCGATGTCGGCCGCGACGGGCTGCTGAAGGGCTGCAATGTCGAGGCGACGGTCGCCCTGGCCCGCGCCGTCTCGATCCCGGTCATCGCCAGCGGCGGCGTCACCGACATCGCCGACATCCACGCGCTGCGCCCGCATGTCGCGGATGGCGTGGAAGGCGTGATCACCGGCCGCGCGCTCTATGACGGCCGGCTCGACCTCAAATGGGCGATCGAAGTGGGTCGGGCATGATGTTGGCGGGAAGGCGCGAAGGAGCGAAGATCTTGTTCACGCGGAGATGCGGAGGCGCGGAGAAATCGCTTCTTCTTCTCGCCCTCGCGCCCTCGCCCGAGCAAATCGCATGACCGTCCGCGCCCGCGTCATCCCGTGCCTCGACGTCGCGAACGGCCGCGTGGTCAAGGGCGTCAACTTTGTCGACCTGGTCGATGCCGGCGATCCGGTCGAACAGGCGCGCGCCTATGACGCGGCCGGAGCCGACGAGCTCTGCTTCCTCGACATCACCGCCAGCCACGAGGCGCGCGGCACCATCCTCGACGTGGTCCGCCGCACCGCCGAAGTCTGCTTCATGCCGCTCACCGTCGGCGGCGGCGTGCGCGGCGTCGAGGATGCCCGCGCCCTCCTGCTGGCCGGTGCCGACAAGGTGGCGGTCAATTCCGCCGCCGTCTCGCGCCCCCAGGTCGTCGCCGAGATCGCCGAGAGGATGGGCAGCCAGTGCGTCGTCGCTTCGGTCGACGCGCGCCGCACCGCGCAGGGCTGGGAAGTCTTCACGCATGGCGGCCGCAAGCCCACCGGCATCGACGCAGTGACTCACGCCATCGCCCTCGCCCATCTCGGCGCCGGCGAGTTGCTGATCACCTCGATGGACCGCGACGGCACCCGCGACGGCTACGACCTGGAGCTGATCCGCACGATCGCCGACCAGGTGACCGTGCCCGTGGTCGCCTCGGGCGGGGTCGGCACCCTCCGCCATCTGGTGGAGGGCATTCGCGACGGCCATGCCAGCGCGGTGCTGGCGGCCTCGATCTTCCATTTCGGCGAAGCCAGCATCGCCGACGCCCATCGCGCGATGGCAGCCGCCGGCATCCCGGTGCGAAGCCCGGTCGTCGGTTAGCTTTACATTCACCAATTCCGCACGCCGGAGCTTAACCATCGAAAGCGGCGGAAAATGCCGGTTTCGGCAAAGCGGCCGGCTTCTTGCTCCCTCCCGAAGACAATCAAAGAGGGAATCAGGACCATGATCCGTAACTTCGCCAATCTGGCCGCGTTCGGCCTCCTCGTTACCCTGTCCGCCACGCCCGCCTTCGCCATGGACAAGCCGCCCGTCGATCCGGGCACGCCCTCCAGCAGCAGCAGTGGGGGTGGCACCACCAGCAGCAGCAGCGGCGGTTCGGGCGGCCCCACGTCGATCCCGGAGCCGGGCATGCTCGGCCTGTTCGCCCTCGGGACCATCGGCGCGGTCGTCGCGCGCCGGGCCCGTCGCCGCGGGTAACGATTTGTCGGGGCGTTGCGGCTAAGGTCGCGTACCATGCGCAACGCCCTGCTTCCCCTGCTGCTGCTCGCCGCGACGCCGGCGCTGGCCGCCGACGAGCCGCCGCACACCGGCCGCGCCGGCACGCGCTCGATGCCCGAGCTTTCGGACCTGGCGCTTGCCGCCTGTGCCGCCGGCGGCATCTGGTTCGTCCGCCGCCAGCTGCGCGCGCGCTTCCGCAAGGCCGCGCCCCGGGATTGAAGCCCGAGGATTAGCGCAAGGATTGACAGGCGCGCCTGCCTCCCGCAGCCGGGGGCCATGGCCGACACCCTGGATGCTCTCGAAGCCGTGATCCGCGCCCGCCGCACGGCGAGCCCCGACAGTTCCTATGTCGCGAAGCTCACGCATCGCGGCCGCGCCAAGATCGCCCAGAAACTGGGCGAGGAAGCCACCGAGACGGTGATCGCCGCGATCCGGGACGATCGCGAAGAACTCACCAAGGAAGCGGCCGACCTGGTCTTCCACCTGCTCGTGCTGCTGGCCGATGCCGGCCTGGGCCTGGACGACGTCCGCGCCGAGCTCGCCCGCCGCGAAGGCGTGTCGGGGATCGCGGAAAAGGGGGGGGCGCGGGGTGGGGGGGCGGGCTTGTTCAGGAAACCTGCGCCCCCCCGGGGGGGGGGGGGACCAGGGGTGGGGGGGATTGGGGAGCCCACCCCGGGACCCCCCCCGGAAGGGGGGGGGCCCCGCCGCACGCACCCCATCCTTGGCCCTGGATCCCCGCCTGTGCGGGGATGACGGAAACAAGTTATGAGTCCCCAACCTAAGGGCCGAGACTCGATTCAGCGATCCTCGCTTCCGCCGCGACGATGCTCTGGTATGGAGCGGAACGAAGGAGCCGCGCATGCCCATCGACGCCACCGAGTCCTATGACGACCAGAACGTCTTCGCGAAGATCCTGCGCGGCGAAATCCCGTCGCGAAGGATATTCGAGGACGAATTCGCCCTCGCCTTTCACGACATCAATCCGCAGGCGCCGCACCATGTGCTGGTAATTCCCAAGGGCGCCTATGTCTCGTGGGACGATTTCTCCGCCCGGGCGAGCGAGGCGGAGATCGCCGGCTTCGTCCGCGCGGTCGGCCAGGTCGCGCGCGAGGCCGGGTTCGTGGCGCCGGGCTATCGCCTGCTCGCCAATACCGGGCTCGACGCGCATCAGGAGGTGCCGCACCTCCATGTCCACATCTTCGCCGGCAAGCCGCTCGGCCCAATGCTGGCCCGCTAGCCGAAACCGCCGGATCCGGGGGCATCATGCACTTCCTGCACACCTTCCATCTCGCATCCTATCTGGACAGCCTGGTCAGCTACGCGCTCGCGCTGGTGCTGGGCGCGCTGATCGGTGCCGAGCGCCAGTATCGCCAGCGCACCGCCGGGCTGCGCACCAATGCGCTGGTCGCGCTCGGCGCGGCGGCGTTCGTGGACCTCGCCCAGAAGCTGGCCGGCGATGTCGAGGCGGTGCGGGTAATCGCCTATATCGTCTCGGGGATCGGCTTCCTCGGCGCGGGCGTGATCATGAAGGAGGGCATGAACGTCCGCGGCCTCAATACCGCCGCCACGCTCTGGTGCTCGGCGGCGGTGGGGGCCTGTGCCGGCACCGACATGGCAGCGGAGGCGGCGACGCTCACTCTCTTCGTGGTGGCCGGCAACACCCTGTTGCGGCCGGTCGTGAACGCGATCAACCGCATCCCGCTGGCCGGCGGGACGCTGGAGGCGACCTATTCGGTCACGCTCACCGCCGATCCGGCCAACGCCTCGGCCCTGCGCGATACGCTCGTCGATCACCTGGAATTGATGCGCTATCCGGTGGCCGATACCGAGATCGTCGAGCGATCGGAGGAACTGGTAGAGATTCGCGCGACGCTGGTCAGCACCGGGGCGGTGGATGCCGATCTCGACGCGATCGTCGCGCACCTCGCCAAGACCCGCACCGTGCTGCACGCCACCTGGGAAGTGCAGACGCACGATTGAGCGGCCGGGACGGGGCGGCTTGCCAAAGGCGGCGCGGCCTGCTTGCCTCGCCGCCATGCGCTATCTGAACCTCGCCGTCGCGATCGTCGCCGAAGTCACTGCGACTTCGTTCATGAAACAGTCCGAGGGGTTCACCCGGCTCCTCCCTTCGGCGATCACGATCCTCGGCTATGCGATCGCCTTCTATTTCCTCTCGCTCACGCTGCGCGAGATTCCCACCGGCATCGCCTATGCGATCTGGTCCGGAGTCGGCATCGTGCTGATCGCGGCGATCGCCTGGGCGTTCCAGGGGCAGAAGCTCGACTTGCCCGCCCTGCTCGGCATGGCGCTGATCATCGCCGGCGTGCTGGTGATGAACCTCTTCTCGCACGCGACCGCGCACTAGGTTGGGAACCCAGACAAGTATCTGATTTTCCTTCGTCATCCCCGCCTGCGCGGGGATGACGGGTTCGCTGATTGAGTCCTCAACCTAGGCCGGGATTCGTTCCCGCCACCCCGTCCCCGCGCGGCGACTCGCCGCATTCGCGCGCTAAAGCGGAGCTTGCGGGCACTAAAGCATTGCCTCCCCCGGTTTTGCGGCTAGGCTCCGCGCTTTCATCCAAAAGGGGCGGCGGGACAAACCGCCGTTGAGGGGACCATCCAATGATCTTCGGGCGCGTAAAGCCACTCGATGCCATCCTCGCCACTGCCGAGAAAAAATCGCTCCACCGTTCGCTGGGGGCTTTCCAGCTCACCATGCTCGGCATCGGCGCGGTGATCGGCACCGGCATTTTCGTTCTCACCGCCGAAGCCGCCCAGCGCGCGGGCCCCGGCATGATGGTGAGCTTCATCATCGCCGGCGTGGTCTGCGCCTTCGCCGCGCTCTGCTATGCCGAAATGGCCGCGATGGTCCCGGTCTCGGGCTCGGCCTATACGTACAGCTATGCCGTGATGGGCGAGCTGATCGCCTGGATGGTCGGCTGGGCGCTGATCCTCGAATATGCCGTGGCCGCAGGCGCAGTCTCGGTCGGCTGGTCCGGCTATGTCGTCGGCCTGATCGAGCACAGCTTCCACATAAACATCCCCCAAACGCTGGTCACCGGGCCGTTCGACGGCGGCCTGATCAACCTGCCCGCGATGCTGATCGCCGGCCTGGTCACCTGGCTGCTGGTCATCGGCACCAAGGAAAGCGCCACCGTCAACGCCATTCTCGTCGCGATCAAGATCACGGCGCTCACTGCGTTCATCGTGCTGGCCGTGCCGGTGATGAACGGCGCGCAATTCTCGCCCTTCGCGCCCACCGGCTTCATCGGCGTCTCGATGGCCGCCGCGTCGATCTTCTTCGCCTATGTCGGCTTCGACGCGGTCTCCACCGCGGCCGAGGAGACCAAGAACCCGCAGCGCAACATGCCGATCGGCCTGATCGGCAGCCTCGCCATCTGCACCATCTTCTACCTGCTCGTCGCCGCCGGCGTGATCGGCGCGCCGGGCCTCAGCACCCAGCCCGTGATGGACGCCGCCGGCCATGCGCTCGAGCCGGGCAGCCGCGAGCTCGCCGCCCAGTGCGCCACCCGCGCCGCCGAAGGCTTCAAGGACGTGGTCTGCTCGAAGGAGGCGCTGGCCTTCACCCTGCGCGAGATCGGCTGGCCGCAGATCGGCAACCTGCTCGGCCTCGCCGCCGGCCTGGCGCTGCCCTCGGTCATCCTGATGATGATGTTCGGCCAGACCCGCATCTTCTTCGTGATGAGCCGCGACGGCCTGCTCCCCGCCGCCTTCTCGAAGATCCACCCGACCTTCAACACCCCGCATGTGATCACGATCATCACCGGCGTGGCGGTGGCGCTGTTCGCGGCCTTCTTCCCGGTCGGCCAGCTCGCCAACATCTCGAATTCGGGCACGTTGTTCGCGTTCGCCGCCGTGTCGATCGCGGTGATGGTGATCCGCAAGACCGATCCGGACCGCAAGCGCCCGTTCAAGACGCCGTTCGTGTTCCTGACGGCGCCGATCGCGATCCTGGGCTGCCTCTATCTGTTCGTCAGCCTGGACCACAAGAGCATCATCCTGTTCCTGTCCTGGGCAGTGATCGGCCTGGTGGTCTATTTCGGCTATAGCCGCTCGCGCAGCCATGTCGGCCGCGGGATCGTCGACGTGCACGAGCCCGAGGCCTATGAGGAGCTGGACCCGCCGGTGCCCGGCACCCGCTGAGGCCACGCCCCTCGGGGCATGAGAAAAGGGCCGGAGGATCGCTCCTCCGGCCCTTTTTCTGTCTGGAATACCCCCGCTTGGCGGAGGGAGGAACGGATGGCTCAGGCCAGCTTCTCGGCGGCCAGTTCCTTCAGGTCCACCTCGGCGCGGGCGCCGTAGTGCTGGATGATCTCCGCGGCGCAGAGCGCGCCCAGGCGCAGCGAGTCCCGCACCGAGCGGCCCTGGGCCTGGCCATGGAGGAAGCCGGCCGCGAACATGTCGCCCGCGCCGGTGGTGTCGACCAGCCGGGCGATCGGCTCGGCCGGAACCTCGACCCGCTCGCCGCCGACCAGCGCGATCGCGCCCTTCTCGCTGCGGGTGACGACCAGCACCGGCACCTTGCCGTGCAGGTGCTGCACCGCCGCCTCGAACGCCTCGCGCTCGCACAGCGCCAGCAATTCGTTCTCGTTGGCGAACAGGATGTCGATCATCCCGTCCTCGATCAGCTTGCGGAAATCGTCGCCATGGCGCGAGATGCAGAACACGTCGGACAGGGTGAAGGCCACCTTGCGGCCGGCGGCACGGGCGATCTCGATCGCCTTGCGCATCGCGGCGCGCGGCTCTTCGGGGTCCCACAGATAGCCTTCGAGGTACAGGATCGCGCCATTGGCGATCAGTTCCTCGTCGAGCGCGGCGGCCGGCAGGAACTGCGAGGCGCCGAGGAAAGTGTTCATCGTGCGCTGCCCGTCGGGCGTGACGAAGATCAGGCAGCGCGCGGTGGCGGGCTGGCCGGCGCGCGACGCGGTGTCGAAATCGACGCCGGCGGCGCGGATGTCGTGCGCGAAGACCTGGCCGAGCTGGTCGTCGGCCACCTGGCCGATGAACGCGGTCCTGCCGCCCAGCGCAGCGATGCCCGCCACGGTGTTCGCCGCCGAACCGCCCGAGATCTCGCGGCCCGGGCCCATCCTGGCATAGAGCGCATCGGCGTCCTCGGGCGAGAAGATGAGCTGCATCGAGCCCTTGGCGACGCCGATCTCCTCGATGAAGCTGTCCTCGGCCTGGGCGAGGATGTCGACGATCGCGTTGCCGATGGCGACGACGTCATAAGTCGGGCTGGTCAAACTGGTGCTCCAAAAAGATTGCGCGGACGCCCTAGTGGCGGGCAATAGAGGATGCAATGATTCAGGCCTTCTTCCTGTCGCTGGGCCAGCTGTTCGACCGGCCGATACTGGCCGTCTTCGTCAAGTCCGTGATCCTGATATTGGTGCTGTTCGCCGCGGCGAGCGTCGGCCTCTGGTTCGGCATGCATGCACTGGCCGACGGGATCGCGGCATGGCTGGGGGGCTGGAGCGGCTCGGACGCCTTTGCCGACATCGCCACG
>Ga0066256_1002203_pt1 | contig 22633 bp, 22 predicted proteins | sample ThiBio_1000_biof_FD_87107 | JGI IMG/M metagenome (GOLD analysis project Ga0066256, IMG submission 87107) | Wastewater bioreactor microbial communities from Cape Town, South Africa - Thiocy_expt_1000_biof (version 2) | ecosystem: Engineered > Bioreactor > Thiocyanate-remediating >... | reverse complement strand
CCATTGAAAAAATGGCGAAGTGGAAGAGGAACGTCGTCGGCCCCGACGATATCATCCCCTCCTACGGCGCCGATACCGCCCGCTTCGTCGTGCTGTCCGACTCACCACCGGATCGTGACGTCAGCTGGGCCGAAGCCGGCGTCGAAGGCTCCCATCGCTTCGTTCAGCGCGTCTGGCGCCTGATCTCGGAGGCTGCCGAAGAACTGCGCAAGGTCAAATCGAAGCCGGCTAAGGAAGGCGCAGCCCTTCCTGTTTCGCAAGCCGACCACAAGGCACTCCAGGCCGTGCAGGGCGATTTCGACAAGCTTAACTTCAACAAGGCCGTGGCGCGCATCTACGAGATGGTCAATGCGGTTGCCGGGCCTTTCGGCATTGTCGCTGCCGGCAAGGCGGACGAGGCCTATGCCGCCGCCGTTCGCGAAGCGGCCGAGATCCTCATCCTGCTGATCGCGCCGATGACGCCGCATCTCGCCGAGGAATGCTGGGCGGCGCTCGGCAATGAAGGCCTGGTGGCCCAGGCTTCCTGGCCGGCATTCGATGCCGCCCTCGTGATCGACAGCGAGATCGTCCTCCCGGTACAGATCAATGGCAAGAAGCGCGCCGAATTGACAATCGCGCGCGATGCGGACCAGAATGCCGTGCAGCAGGCCGTGCTCGCGCTCGACGCCGTGCAGGCGGCTCTTGCTGGCCAGACGCCGAAGAAGATCATCGTGGTGCCGCAAAGGATCGTAAACATTGTCGTTTGACGTGAGCGTGAAATTTCTCCGGAAAGGCAGCACCGCTGTCGTCATCGCCCTGGCACTGCTTGCGAGCAGTTGCCAGGTGCGCCCGCTTTATTCCGAATCGACCGGTGTCGCCCGGAACCTGGCGGCGATCTCCTACTCGCCGGCCGGTAGCCGCGTCGGGCAGCAAGTCCGCAACCGCCTGATCTTCCTGACCTCCGGCGGCGCCGGAGAGCCGGCGAAAGCCGATTACGACGTTCAGCTGACTGTCGCCAGCTATGTCACCGGCGTTCTGCTGGTCGAATCCTCCGATACCGCCCGCGCTGGCCAGATCGTCGTCAACGGCGATTACACGATGCGGCGCGTTTCAGACGGGCAGGTGCTGCGCACCGGACATCGTTCGGCCACGTCGCTGGTGGACTTCCCCGTCCAGGAATTCGCCAAGCTGCGGGCGATCCGCGATGCCGAAAACCGTGCGGCCCGCGAGTTGGCTGAGCTGATCCGGACCGATCTGGCCATCGCGCTCGGCCGGTAAGGCTGTTTCATGGCGGAAGTGAAGTCTCACGAGTTCGATCAGTTTCTGCGGAACTCCGCGCGGCTTTATCGCATCTTTATCATCTACGGGCCGGATCGTGGCCTGGTATCGGAACGGGCCGGTCTGATCGCAGCGGGAACCAAAGTCCCCGCCGATGATCCATTTGCTTTCGTCAAGCTCGACGTAACCGACCTGCATGGCAATGCCGGGCGATTGCTGGACGAGGCTTATGCCATCGGTCTTTTCGGTGGCCAGCGCCTGATCTGGCTGCGGGGCGTTTCCAATGAAAAACCCGTTATCGAGGCCGTACAGGCGCTGATCGACAGGCCTCCGGAAGATTGTACGCTGATTATCGAGGCGGGCGACCTCAAGAAGGGCGTAGGCTTGCGCAAACTGGCGGACGGTGCCCGCAGCATCGCTTCCATTCCCTGTTATTCCGACGACGGCAGGACCCTGAATGCGCTTGTCGATGCGGAACTCTCAAGCGAAAGCCTGAAAATCACGCCGGCTGCCCGCCATCTGCTCCTGGAGTTTCTGGGCGGTGACCGTATTGCTTCACGCAACGAAATTCAAAAGCTCGCGCTATATTGCCGCGGTCTGGATACGGTCGATGAACAGCATGTCTTCGATATCATCGGCGACGCCAGCGCCATATCCGCAGACGATGCGGTTGACGCGGTGCTGAAAGGCGACAAGGAGGGTTTCCTGCATGAAACCCGCAAGATCGCCACGTCGAAAATGTCCATCTTCCTGGTGCTGCAGAGTTGCCTGCGGCAACTGCAGCTTCTCGATCTCATGCGCGCCGAGATGGACGAAAGGAACACACAACCGGCGCAAATCATGCAGACTCTCGGCCGCCACCTGCATTTTCGCCGCAAACCGGTTATCGAAGCCCTGTTGAAAAACTGGTCCGCTGCCACAATTGCCCGTGAGATGAACCGCGTGCAATCGGCCATCCTGCAGACCCGCCAGCGCCAAAGCCTGGAAGAAAGCATTGCCCTTCAAACGCTGCTGGCGGTGGTTCTACAGGCCGGCCGCAGGAGCTGATCCGAAATCCCGGACCGGAACATCGAACCAGTGCGGTTTAACGGCGTTCCAATAACCGGCAGACGTCTTCCAGTTGCTCCAAAGTCTTATAAGCAATCTTGATCTGACCGCCGCTGCCGCGATGGTTTATGCTGACATCTAGGCCCAGAGCGTCCGACAGCGTACGCTCCAGCGCCAGCGTGTCGGAGTCCTTTTCCTCTCGTCGAATTGTTCCGTAAGCAGGATCATTCTGCGCCTTGATATCGTTTTGCGCCAGGCGCTCGGCATCACGAACCGACATGCCTTTGGAGACGATCGTCTTTGCGAGCACGGTCGGATCAGACGTCGAAACCAGCGCCCGCGCATGTCCGGCCGACAGCGAACCTGCCGCCAGCATGTCACGCACCGGATCAGGCAATTTGAGTAGCCGAAGGCTGTTTGCCACGTGGCTACGGCTTTTACCGATGATTTCGCCAAGATCGTTCTGGGTGTACCCATGCTCGGCAATCAGTTGTTCGTATCCCAGCGCCTCTTCCAAAGGATTCAGGTCGGAGCGCTGGACGTTTTCGACAATAGCGATCTCAAGCGCCGTACGGTCATCAACATCCCGGACAATGACCGGAATTTCGACCAGCCCGGCCAGTTGAGCCGCCCGCCATCGACGTTCACCGGCTATTATCTCATACCGTTCCGAACCAGCCGTTCGAACAACGACAGGTTGTACGATCCCATGCTGTCGAATGGAACTGGCAAGGTCCTGCAGCTCATCCTCGTTAAAATACCGGCGAGGATTCTTCGGATTCCGGCTGACGAACTCGATGGGAATCATCCGGTCGGGATTGACACCCGGCTTGTTCCCGCCAACCGGAAGCGGCTGGTCCATCTCACCTATAAGTGCGGCCAGACCGCGACCGAGGCGGCGTTTGGAGATATCATCGTTCATGCTGCACTCTCACATACCTGCTACCCGACGGGTCAGGCGGCTTTCCTTTGACGTTCACGCTGGATCACTTCGGAGGCAAGCTGGAGATAGGCTTGGCTGCCAGCGCACTTCAGATCATAAAGAATGGCGGGTTTACCATAAGACGGCGCTTCCGAAACACGCACATTTCTCGGAATCAGCGTGTGGTAGACCTTTTCGCCCAAATGACTACGAACATCATGCACGACCTGCTGGGCGAGATTGTTGCGCGCATCGAACATTGTCAGCACAATGCCCTGAATATCCAGGGCCGGATTGACCGTCTGACGGATCTGTCCAACGGTTTCCAGAAGCTGACTCAAGCCTTCCAGCGCAAAGAATTCGCATTGCAACGGCACCAGCACCGAATGGGCGGCAGCCATGGCATTCATCGTCAACAGATTGAAGGAAGGCGGGCAATCCACCAGGATGTAAGAAAACGCCAGCGCTTCATCCTGCTGCAAAGCACGACGAAGGCGGAAGACACGATCGCTTTTTTGCGCGATCTCCATCTCGAAGCCGAGCAGATCCATGGTCGACGGCACGATATATAGATTCGGCACGGCCGTTTCCACCACCGTCTCCAATATGCCATGTGACCCCATCAGCAGATCGTAGGAGGATAACTTACGGTCACGACGATCGATGCCCAACCCCGTACTCGCATTGCCTTGGGGATCGAGATCGACGATCAACACGCGCTCTCCGATAGCAGCCAAGGCTGTCGCAAGATTGATCGCGGTTGTCGTCTTGCCGACGCCACCCTTTTGATTAGCAATGGTGATGATGCGATTCTTCTCGCTTGCCATACAATTCACCTGGAGGATGATGCATTCATTCGTTTGATGCCGGTGATTTCTAGAATAACGGAATCCCGCTCAATCACACTTTGATGTTTTACCAGATCGAAGTGCCATCGGCCACGTGCTTTATCGATCTCGGCGGCATAATCCCGGCCTTTGTGCAGTAGAGCCTTGAGATTTTTGTTGCTGATCGCCCAAGGTTCGACATATTCGAGCAAAAGATCCAGATCCGCCAAGGCCCGCGCCGACACAACGTCGCATTCCGAAACCTCCGCCGGCGCCGCTTCGATGCGAACGGCATGAACAGAGCCGCGCCCTCCTGTCTGCAGCAGCGCGGTGCGCAAAAACGCAGCCTTCTTGTGGTTGCTCTCGATGAGATGGACCCAGCCTTCGCCGACCTCGGCAAGGCAAATGGCAGTGATCACGCCGGGAAAACCACCGCCGCTGCCGAGGTCCAACCATTTGTGATTACCTGGGCAAAGCTGATAAATCTGCAGGCTATCGAGTATATGCCGTCGCCAAAGATCATCCTTGGTGGAGGGAGCCACCAGGTTTATGGCTTTGGCCCATTTGCTGAAAAGATCGGCAAAAGTCTCCAGCCGCTCCAATGTTTCACGTGAAACACGCAGGCCGTTCAGTTCAACCCAGGGACTCTTTTGCATCGTATCAGGCAACTTTTTGTTGGCCAGCGGCCATCTTGCGAAGGAAAGCCAGGATCAGCGCGATAGCAGCGGGCGTCATGCCATCCACCCGCGACGCCTGCGCGATATTGGTCGGCCTGGCCCTTTGCAGCTTCTGCTTCAACTCATTGGAGAGGCCCGGCAGCGCGGAGAAATCGAAATCGACAGGAATATGCCGCTCCTCTTCCCGAGCAACTTCGGCGATATCGCTCGCCTGCCGGTCCATATAAACCGCATAAATCGCCTCAATCTCCACTGCGTCAGCCACCCGCTTGTCAATATCCGCCAGTTCCGGCCACACGGTCCTCAAACTGGAAAGCGAATGATCGGTATAGGAGAGAAGATCATAGGCGGTTCGTCGTTGCCCATCCTGATTCAGCTTGATTCCAAATCTCGAGGCCTCCGGTGGCGTCAACGACAATGTTTTCAGTAGCGTTCTCGCCTCTATCAAATTGACATTGAAAGCATCAAAACGCTCCTGGCGGGCAGGGGACAGGCATCCCAGTTCCGCGGCTATGGGTGTCAGTCGCATATCGGCATTGTCAGCACGCAAGGACAGGCGATACTCCGCCCGCGAGGTGAACATACGATAGGGTTCCGCGATCCCACGCGACGTCAGGTCATCGACCATCACGCCGATATAGGATTGCGTCCGGCTAAAATGAAAAGGCAGCTTGCCAGCGGCGAGGTGCGCGGCATTCAAGCCGGCTACCAAGCCCTGCGCAGCGGCTTCTTCGTAGCCGGTTGTGCCGTTGATCTGGCCGGCGAGAAAAAGACCGGGAATCTTTTTCACTTCCAAACCAAGCGTCAGTTCGCGCGGATCGATATGATCATATTCGATCGCATAACCCGGCTGGCGGATGACCACCCGCTCCAGCCCCGGGATCGTTCGGATAAACGCCTCCTGAACCTCCGCCGGCAGCGACGTCGAGATGCCATTTGGATAGACGGTGTCATCATCCAGGCCTTCGGGCTCTAGAAAAATCTGGTGCCCGTCACGCTCACCGAATTTGACGATCTTATCTTCGATCGAGGGGCAATAGCGAGGGCCGATGCCTTCGATCTGGCCGGAATACATTGCCGAACGACCAAGATTCTCGGCAATGATTCGATGTGTCTCCGGCGTCGTCCGGGTCACCCCGCATTTGATTTGCGGATTGATGATGCGATTGGTCATGAACGAGAACGGCACCGGCTCGTCATCTGCATCCTGCGCACCGATACTGACCCAGTCGATGGTCGAGCCGTCAAGGCGCGCGGGTGTGCCGGTTTTCAGGCGACCCATTTCGAGTCCGAAACGGCCAAGCGTACTACTCAACCCGATCGAAGGCTCTTCACCGACCCGGCCGGCGGGAATCTTGACATCGCCAATATGAATCAGACGTCGTAGAAAAGTGCCCGTGGTCAGAACGATGGAACGACAGGCGAGTCGCGTTCCATCTCGGAGAACAAGGTGTTTGATATTCCCACCCTGAAGATCGATGTCAAACGCATCACCCTCCAGAACCTGAAGGTTTGGATAGGAGGAAATCTCCGCTTGCATCGCAAAGCGATAAAGCTTTCGATCTGCCTGGGTTCTCGGTCCGCGGACAGCCGGCCCCTTTTTGCGATTGAGCATCCGAAACTGAATACCGGCGGCGTCGGCAACACGCCCCATCAAGCCGTCCATGGCGTCGATTTCGCGGACGAGGTGGCCTTTACCCAGGCCGCCAATGGCGGGATTACAGGACATGACGCCGATCGTATCACGCTTATGCGTCACCAGAGCTACGTCTGCACCAAGTCTGGCGGCAACGGCGGCCGCTTCGCTTCCCGCATGGCCACCACCGACTACGATCACATCGTAAATACGGGTCATGTTCAACTCCAGAAGAGAAATTGTGTTTCACGTGGAACGTTATTCGCGATGTTTCACGTGAATCATTTGCCGACACAAAATTCCGAGAAGATTACGCCGAGCAAATCCTCGACGTCTATCCGTCCCGTCATTCGCTCCAGCGCTTGCGAAGCGCGACGCAAATATTCCGCCCGGATATCCAGGCCCTCATTCGTCTTTATCAGAGCAAGACCGAGATCTTCAACCATATTTCGCAAATTCTGGCGCTGACGTTCCCTGGCCGGCATCAAGAATGCTGCTCTCTCACCGATGAAACCGATATCGGACAGCAGCAGTTGCCACAATTCCGGCAAACCCTGGCCGGTAGCCGCGGAAATCCGTAGATCGTAGCTGGCGGCGGCATTGTCTTGCCGATACCGATCCGCTTGGGTTCCGATATGCAGTATTCTTGCTTGGGTGGCGAAATTTTGTTTCGATAGCGAATCGTTTCCAATCTCATCCAGATAAAGAATGATATCCGCTTCGTCTATCTTGATGCGCGCGCGGTCGATGCCGATCTGCTCGATACGATCGTCGGTCGATCGCAGGCCCGCTGTATCATAAAACCGGACGGAAAAGCCATCCATGTCGAGATCGACATGGAGAACATCCCGCGTCGTGCCGGCAACGTCGGTCACGATGGCGACATCCCGTTCGGCCAGCCTGTTTATAAGCGTCGACTTGCCGGCGTTCGGCGGACCGGCAATAACCACCTTGAGTCCGTCTCGTATGATCTCCGCTGTCCTGCCGGCCTCCAGATGACGCGTCACATCCAGAAGCAGCGCTTCAAGATCCGGCCAAACCAGATGCGACACCGAACCCGGGATGTCGTCTTCATCAGCAAAATCAAGCTCCGCTTCGATCAGTGCCCGGGCGCGAGTGATACGATCGGCCCAGGCACAATAAAGGGCTGATAAACCGCCGGAGCTCTGTTCGACGGCAAGCCGCCGCTGCATTTCCGTTTCGGCATGAATGAGATCCGCAAGTCCTTCGATCTCCACCAGATCCATCTTGCCGTTTTCAAAAGCACGCCTGGAGAATTCACCGGCCTGAGCCAGACGAAAAGAAGCGATCCGCGACAACCTGCCCAGCACGGCGGAAATCACCGCCCGGCCGCCATGGATCTGTAGTTCAAGGCAGTTTTCGCCCGTGAAGGAGTGGGGGGCAGGGAACGATATGACGATCGCCTCGTCGAGCAGATCTCCATCGTCGGTAAGAAGGTGACGACGCGTTGCTTGGCGGGCTACGCCCTGGCGGATATCGAAAGCTTCGAAAACCTGCCACGCCTGCGTTCCGCTCACCCGGATGACTGCGACACCGGCCGGAGGCGCGCCGCTGGACAATGCAAAGATGGTATCGCGCATCCGATCTTCACCCTGAAAACGGAAAAGGTGGGCGAAGCAGCCCACCTTACATACACTAAACTCTGTTGAATCCGGCTAAGGAAAAACTCAGGTGTTCATCGAGTCGAAGAAGTCACCATTGGTCTTCGTCTGCTTCAACTTGTCGATGAGGAATTCGATCGCATCGGTCGTGCCCATCGGCGCGAGAATCCGGCGAAGGACAAAGATCTTCTGCAGGTCCTGGCGCGGAACCAGCAGGTCTTCCTTACGGGTGCCGGACTTGAGGATGTCCATCGATGGGAAGATACGCTTGTCGGCCACCTTGCGGTCGAGCACGATTTCCGAGTTACCGGTGCCCTTGAACTCTTCGAAGATCACTTCGTCCATGCGGCTGCCGGTATCGATCAGCGCCGTGGCGATGATGGTGAGAGACCCGCCTTCTTCGATGTTGCGCGCCGCGCCGAAGAAACGCTTCGGGCGCTGCAAGGCATTGGCATCGACACCACCGGTCAGGACCTTGCCGGAGGAGGGGACAACGGTGTTGTAGGCGCGGCCGAGGCGGGTGATCGAGTCGAGCAGGATGACCACGTCGCGGCCATGTTCGACGAGACGCTTCGCCTTTTCGATGACCATCTCGGCAACCTGTACGTGACGCACGGCCGGCTCATCGAAAGTCGAGGACACGACTTCACCACGCACCGAGCGCTGCATGTCCGTCACTTCTTCCGGACGCTCGTCGATCAGGAGGACGATCAGGTAACATTCCGGATGGTTGGCGGTAATGGAATGGGCGATGTTCTGCAGCAGAACGGTTTTACCCGTGCGCGGCGGCGCGACGATCAGGCCACGCTGGCCCTTGCCGAGCGGCGCCACCAGGTCGATGACGCGGGCGGAGAGATCCTTGGAGGTCGGATTGTCCAGCTCCATCTTGAAACGCTCGTTCGGATAGAGCGGCGTCAGATTGTCGAAGTGGACCTTGTGACGGATCTTTTCCGGATCGTCGAAATTGATGGTGTTGACCTTGAGCAGCGCGAAATAGCGTTCGCCTTCCTTGGGGCCGCGGATCGGGCCTTCGACGGTGTCGCCGGTCTTCAGCGAAAAGCGGCGGATCTGCGAAGGCGAAATGTAGATATCGTCCGGGCCGGGCAGATAGTTGGCATTGGCCGAACGCAAGAAACCGAAACCGTCCTGAAGAACTTCGACGACACCTTCGCCGATGATCTCGACATCCTGGCTGGCGAGCATCTTGAGGATCGCGAACATCAGCTCCTGCTTGCGCATCGTGCTGGCGTTCTCGACCTCGAGCGACTCGGCAAATGCGAGAAGATCAGTCGGAGTCTTATTCTTAAGTTCTTGAAGCTTCATTTCAGCCATGAAGGGGACCACAATTCAATTTTTTCGGGGAAAGGCGTGCTGATCGTCATCAGTGCTACGGATAAAGGCCGCAGACGATAAAATGTTACACATGCCACGAGAAGAGATGCGCGGAAAATAGCGACTGAAACGGCAAGCCGCAAGGGGGCAGGGAAAAAACCCTGACGAATTCGAAAAATAGTCTGTTTCAGAAGGGTTTGACGATGACGAGGATGACGATGGCGAGCATCAGCAGCGTCGGAACCTCGTTCATCAGTCGCCAGAAGCGCGGGGATTTTTCGCGCCGGTCGGAAGCGAAATCCTTGACCGCCTTCCCCAGGAACTCGTGATAACCCGTCAGAAGCACGACCAGCAGCAGTTTTGCATGCAGCCAGCCGCCGTGGAAACCGTAAATCGTCCAGGCGATGTAGAGCCCGAGCAGCCAGGCAGCCGCCATGGCTGGACGCATGATGACCGACAACAGCCTCTGTTCCATCACCTTGAAGGTTTCCGACTGCTTTGAACCCGGCTCGGAATCGAAGTGATAGATGAAAAGTCGAGGCATGTAGAGCAGGCCGGCCATCCAGGAGATGACGGCGACGACATGCAGCGCCTTGGCCCAGAGATAGAAATTATCCGGGTTCCAAAGATAAAGACTGCTGAGGATGAGGACGGCGACGGCAAGGGCCGTCATCGCCCTGAGGCGCGCCCGGCGGCCGAGACCGGGATCGGTCTGCTCGATCATGCCGAGCTTCCCTGACGGCCGCGCACGCGGGCGACGAGGGCGGTGACATGCTCGGGATCGGCCTGCGGCGTGATGCCATGGCCGAGATTGAAGATCAGCGGTCCGTTCCCGAGTGCCTGCAGGATAGCGTCGATGCCGTCCTCCAGCGCCTTGCCGCCGGCGACGACCCGCATCGGGTCGAGATTGCCCTGCACCGGCCCGTCCTTCTGCAATTCAGTGGCAAAGGCGAGCGGCACTGACCAGTCGAGGCCAATGGCGTCGGCGCCGGTCTTCTGGCGATAGGATTTGAGCTGATAACCGGCGCCCTTGGCGAAGGCGATGATTTTGGCCTGTGGCCGCCGCGCCTTGACCGACTGGATGATGCGCCGCACCGGCGCGATCGCGAAGGCTTCGAATTCCGCCTCGCCGAGCACCCCGGCCCAGGAGTCGAAGATCTGCACGGCATCGGCGCCGGCATCGATCTGCTCGACGAGATAATCGGCCGAGACCTCGGCGAGGAAGGCGAGCAGATACTCGAAAGCCTCGCGATGGCGATAGGCGAAGAGGCGGGCAGGGGCCTGGTCGGGCGTGCCGTGGCCGGCGATCATATAAGTCGCCACCGTCCAGGGCGCGCCGCAGAAGCCGAGCAGGGTAGTCTTCTCAGGCAGCTCCCGGCGCAGGTTGCGCACCGTCTCGAAGACAGGGGCCAGGTGGGAGATGACGCCATCCGGCTTCAGGGCGTGAATGCCATCCGCATCGATCGGCGTCATCTGCGGGCCATGTCCCTCGGTGAAGCGCACGTCGCGCTTCAGAGCGTCGGGAATGACGAGGATATCGGAGAACAGGATCGCCGCATCGAAGCCGTAGCGGCGGATCGGCTGTAGCGTCACTTCCGTCGCGAATTCCGGCGAATAACAGAGATCGAGAAAGCTCCCGGCCCTGGCGCGGGTTGCCCGATACTCCGGCAGGTAACGGCCGGCCTGACGCATCAGCCACAGGGGAGGCGGCGACAGCGTTTCGCCGTCAAGGACTTTCATGACTGCGCGTTCGACGCTCACGGTTCCATCCATTTAATAAAAGAGATCTTGAAAGGGTTTCTATTTCTTAGAGTCGGTGACTATCAAGGATTAAAGTCAATCCCCAGACGGTACAAATTGCCGCGCGGGTAATCCCTGATAAGGATAAAACCCTGACTTGATGGCGGGAATACGGAAAAACCCTGAAAATCATTGAAAAACAGCAATTTATGAAATTTCCGTATGGAGTTGACCGGTGGACGGGCTGTGGATAAAGCTTGGCGCGCAAACCTTGTCCACAGAACCCACAGGCCGGGAGAGGCAAGAGCCACACGATCGCGCGGTGTGGAAAACCCGGGACTTTTCCCAGCCGCCGCGCCGGTCGCCGGGGAAACCGGTTGCTTATCCCAATTCATCAACAGGCGAGGGAAATTAGCGTGGAGAACCGCAAAAATTTCTTCCATCTGCACCTGATTTCTGACTCCACGGGCGAGACGCTGATGTCGGCGGGCCGCGCGGCCTCGGCGCAATTCAAGCTCAGCCATCCCATCGAGCATGTCTATCCGCTGATCCGTAATCGCCGGCAGTTGATGCCGGTGCTGGAGGCCATCGACCGTGAGCCCGGCATCGTGCTCTATACGGTGGTCGACCAGGAACTGGCGGCGATCGTTCGCGAGCGATGCGCCGAAATGCAGGTGCCCTCGGTCAATGTGCTCGAACCGGTGATGGATATTTTCCAGAACTATCTCGGGGCGCCGTCACGGCGGCGAGTGGGGGCGCAGCATCGCATGGATGCGGATTACTTCGCCCGCATCGAGGCGATGAACTTTGCCATGGACCATGACGACGGCCAGGCGCCGGACGGCTACGAGGACGCCGATGTGGTCATCATCGGCATCAGCCGCACCTCGAAAACCCCGACCAGCATCTATCTCGCCAATCGCGGCATCAAGACCGCCAATGTGCCGATCGTTGTCGGCATGCCCCTGCCGGAAGCGCTGCTGAAGGTGGTGAAACCGCTTGTCGTCTGCTTGATCGCCACATCGGATCGCATCTCGCAGGTGCGCGAAAACCGTATTCTCGGCGCCAGCGGCGATTACAGCAACAGCCAATATACGGACCGGGCGACGATTGCCGAGGAGCTGAAATATGCCCGCGCCGTCTGCGCCCACAACAACTGGCCAGTCATCGACGTCACCCGCCGCTCCATCGAGGAGACGGCGGCGGCCATCGTTGCGCTGCGGCCGAAGCTGCGTTAGAGCGGTCTTATGAAACCTCCGGCGCGACGAGGCGGCATGCAAAACACCTCCCTGATCCTGGCATCCTCCAGCCCGTTCCGGCGCATGCTGATGGACAATGCCGGATTGACCTTCGAAGCCTATCCGGCAAACATTGACGAGCGCGCCATCGAGGCGCCGTTGGCGGAAAATGGCGCGAGTCCGCAGGAGGTGGCGCTGGCGCTGGCGCAGGCCAAGGCGCTGGATGTGGCCGGGCGTCACCCGGATGCCATCGTGCTCGGCTCCGACCAGACCATGTCGCTCGGCGACCGGGTCTATCACAAGCCGGCTCATCGCGATGAAGCAAAAAGCCATCTCTTGTCCTTGTCCGGCAAAACGCATCAGCTCAACAGCGCCATGGTTCTGGCCCGCGGCGCAGACGTCCTGTGGCGGCATGTTTCCGAGGCGCGGCTGACGGTTCGCGATCTCTCGGAAAATTTTGTCGAGGCCTATCTCGACTGTGTCGGCGACAAGGCGCTGCAAAGCGTTGGCGCCTATCAGCTCGAAGGCGAGGGGGTTCAACTCTTCACGGCAATCGAGGGCGATTATTTCACCATTATCGGCCTGCCGCTGTTGCCGCTGCTGGCGCAGTTGCGCCGTCTCGGAGTCATCGATGGTTGATTCACGTGAAACAAGACGCGCCTTCGTCTGCGGCCATCCGATCAGGCATTCACGCTCGCCGCTGATACACGGCCATTGGCTGGAGCAGTTCGGCATCGCGGGGCGCTATACGGCCGAGGATGTCGCACCGGAAAACTTTGCCGGCTTCATCGAAGGCCTGCGCTCCGGCGAAGCCGGCTTCGTCGGCGGCAATGTCACCATTCCGCACAAGGAAGCCGCCTGCCGATTGGTGGATACGCCGGATGAACTGGCGAAGGAACTCGGCGCCGCCAACACGCTCTGGGTCGAGGACGGCAAGGTGCGGGCGACCAATACCGATGGCTACGGTTTCACCGCCAATCTCGATGCCTGCCATCCCGGCTGGGACAAGGGCTTGCGTGCGGTGATCTTTGGGGCAGGTGGTGCTGCGCGCGCCATCGTCCAGGCAGTGCGCGATCGTGGTTTTTCGGAAGTGCATATCGTCAACCGCACCGTCGCGCGGGCGCAGGAACTGGCGGACCGGTTCGGCCCGAAAATTTTCGCGCATCCGCAAGGCGCGCTCGGCGAGGTGATGCGCGGCGCCGATCTCTTCGTCAACACCACCTCGGTTGGCATGGATGGCGAGAATGCCATCGACCTCGATTTTGCGCCGCTGGTATCCGGTGCGGTCGTCACCGATATCGTCTATGTGCCGTTGATGACGCCGATGCTGATCAAGGCGCAGGCGCAAGGCTTTGCGATTGTCGATGGGCTCGGTATGTTGCTGCATCAGGCGGTGCCCGGTTTTGAAAAATGGTTTGGCCGGCGGCCGGCCGTCGATGAGGCGCTACGGGCATTGATCGTCGCCGATATGGAGCGCCATGCATGATCGTCATCGGTCTCACCGGCTCCATCGGTATGGGCAAGTCGACGACGGCGGCAATGTTTGCCGAAGCCGGCGTGCCGGTCAACGACGCCGATGCCGTTGTTCACGACCTCTATCGTGGCGAGGCGGTGGCGCCGGTCGGTGCCGCCTTTCCCGGCAGCGTTCGTGACGGCGCGGTAGACCGCGTTGAGCTTGCCCGGAAATTGAAGGAGAATCCGGCTAAGTTTGCCGTGCTTGAGGCTATCGTCCACCCGCTGGTGCAGGCGCGCGAACAGGCATTCCTCGCCCGCCATCGCGCGGCTGGAACGGAAATGGTGCTGCTTGATATTCCCCTGCTGTTTGAAACGGGAGGGGAGAACCGGGTGGATAGGATCGTCGTCGTCACTTGCGATGCGGCGATCCAGCGCCAGCGCGTCCTGTCGCGGCCAGGCATGACGGACGAAAAATTCGAGCTGATCCTGTCGCGGCAGATGCCGGATCGTGAAAAACGCGAACGCGCCGATTATATCGTCGATACCGGCCACGGCATCGAGGCGGCGCGCGAGCGTGTATCCGCCATTATTGCCGATATCCGCAGCCGGCAAACGAAACACGAGGACTGAGATGCGCGAGATCATTTTCGATACGGAAACCACCGGCCTCGACAATAAGACAGATCGGGTCATCGAAATCGGTGGCATCGAGCTGTTCAATCATTTCCCGACCGGCAACACGCTGCATCTCTACATCAGCCCCGGCGAGACCAAGGTCCATCCCGATGCGCTGGCGATCCACGGCATCACAGACGAGTTCCTGAAGGACAAGCCGCCCTTCGCGGATGTGGCCCAGCAGATCGTCGACTTCTTCGCCGGCGCCAAGTGGATCGCTCACAACGCCACCTTCGACATCGGCTTTATCAATGCCGAATTCGGCCGTCTCGGCCTGCCGCCGATCCTGCCGGATCAGGTGATCGACACGCTGTCGATGGCGCGGCGCAAGCATCCGATGGGGCCGAACTCGCTGGACGCGCTCTGCCGTCGCTATGGCATCGACAATTCGCACCGCACCAAGCACGGCGCGCTGCTCGACTCCGAGCTGCTCGCCGAAGTCTATATCGAGATGATCGGCGGCCGCCAGGCCGCCCTCGGTCTGGCGCCGGCCGGCAGCGAAGAGGTGGCTGTCGGCATCCAGGAAGAAGTGACGGTCACCATTGTGCGCGAACGGCCGCGTCCGTTGGCGGCGCGCGTCAGCGTCGCGGAAGCGGAAGCCCATGCGGCGCTGGTCGCCAAGCTTGGAGACAAGGCGTTGTGGAAGCAATATTCCTGATCCCGCCAAACGATAGACAACAAAAAACCCGGACGCGAAGCTCCGGGTTTTTTGTCGGACATTTCTGTCGATCAGTTCGTGGTCTCGACCTTGGCGCGGGCCTGTTCCTCGGCCATGCGCTGCGTAAACATCTGCGTGAAGTCGATCGGGTCGATCATCAGCGGCGGGAAGCCGCCGTTGCGGGTGGCGTCGGCGACGATCTGGCGCGCGAAGGGGAACAACAGGCGCGGGCATTCGATGAACAGCAGCGGCAGCATGTGCTCCTGCGGGAAGCCGGAGATGCGGAACACGCCGCCATAGACCAGTTCGCAGTTGAACACGACCTTGTCGCCGTCGCGGGCTTCGGTGTTCAGCGTCAGCACGACGTCGAAATCCGTATCCGACAGCGGATTGGCGTTGACGTTGACATTGATGTTGATCGCCGGGGCCTGGTCGCGGGACTGCAGGGAGCGCGGCGCGCCCGGATTTTCAAAGGAAAGATCCTTGATGTACTGGGCAAGGATATTGAGGCTCGGGCTGGCATCGGTCATCGGGGGTTTCCTCGCGAAACGGTAAAGGCCTGGTGCGCAGACAGGCGACATCAGTGTCGCGCCACTTATCATTTCAGCGGTTTGCTTACAACCCTTCGCCTTTGGCGCCCGATATTACCGGCCGATGCGTGGGCCGTTCGACCAGGGCGAATCCGGATCGTTGTCGCGCTTGAAATCCTCGGCGTCGAGATCGACCACCGGCCCGCCGTTGCGGCGCGGGGCGCCGGAGAAGGGCGAACCCTGCTGGCTAAATCCGCCGGTCGTCACCACCATGCGCGCGCCGATCAGCTTCCAGGCGAGATCGCGCACCGCCGGGATGAAGAACAGCAGGCCGATGATGTCGGTGACGAAGCCGGGCAAAAGCAGCAGGAAGCCGGCGACGACGATCATCGCTCCATGCACCAGCTCGCGGCCGGGCACGACGCCGTTGCGGCCCTCGGCCTGCAGGCGCTTCAAAAGCCCGGTGCCCTGGCGGCGCAGAAGCACGATGCCGAGCAGCGAACTCGCCACCACCAGCCCCAGCGTCGCCAGCACGCCGATGGCCTTGCCGACGACGATAAAGCCGGCGATTTCGATAAACGGCAGCAGGAGGACGAAAAGCGGAAGAACCGAGGGGCGCATGATGATATACCGTTAAAGGTTGGCGGCGCCGTCAGGATCAGGGCCGGATTGCACTTTGACTATTTGAATGATCGGCGGCTGCGGACTATATGGGGTTTGAAGCGGCGAATTTTAACAGCGGTTCTGGGATAATATGGGCTCTAGCGATTTCGTGACACTGTTTTTTCTGGTAGCGGCGGTACTCATCTTCCTGCGGCTTCCCAGCGTGCTGGGCCGGCGGGCCGGGAACGAAAAGCCGCCCCTCGATCCGTTCTCTGCGGGCGGCAAGGCCGGCAACCCGGATGCGAGCGCCGATAACGGCAAGGTCGTCACCCTGCCGCGACGCGAGCCGGGTGAGGCCGGTGAGGATGCTTTCGCGCCAATCGATGCCGTGGCCCCGGCCGGCAGCGCCTTGAACGCAGCCTTGCGCGATATTGCCCGCACCGATCCCTCCTTCAATCCGAAGGAGTTTTTGAACGGCGCCCGCATGGCCTATGAAATGATCGTCATGGCCTTTGCCGATGGCGACCGCAAGACGCTGAAGGGCCTGCTGTCGCGCGAAGTCTATGAAGGCTTTGACGCTGCGATCACCGAGCGCGAGAAGAACGGCGAGACGGTGAAATCCACCTTCGTCGGCATCGACAAATGCGATTTCACCCATGCCGAGATGCAGGGATCGGAAGCGCAGGTGACCTTGCGCATCGCCAGCCAGCTGATCTCCGCCACCTATGACCGCGCCGGGGCGCTGGTCGATGGCGATGCGGAAAATGTCGCCGAGGTCAACGACGTCTGGACCTTCGCCCGCGACACCCGTTCGCGCGATCCGAACTGGAAGCTGATCGCCACCGAATCCGAACAATGAGCGCCGGCCCGATCGATTTCGCGCTTCGGCCGCAAAGTTTTGCCGATCTGCCGGGGTGGGGGGATGACGATCCCTCCGCCCTGTTTGCCGCTTTGCGGGCCTGTCGCCGGCATATTCTTCAGATAAAACCTTACAAGACGGGATCGCTCGGCCTGACGGTCGGCGATCTGATGCCGCTTCTGGATGCCGCCGAAGCCGCCGAACCCGGCAATGCCGCCGAGGCGCGCGCCTTTTTCGAAGCCCATTGCCGGCCTTTCAAGGTCGAGCGCGCCGATGGCGAGCCCGGCTTCGTCACCGCCTTCTACGAGCCGGAAATCGACGTCAGCGCCACACCCGGCGGTGAATGGAAATTCCCCTTCTATCGCCGTCCGGACGATCTGGTCGATCTGGACGACGGCAATCGCCCGTCCTTCCTCGACCCGTCCTATGCCTTCGCCCGGCAGACCGAAAACGGCATCGAGCCCTATGCCGACCGCCTCGCCATCGATAACGGCTATCTCGACGGGCGGGGGCTGGAGATCGCCTGGGCGAAATCCCGCATCGATGTGTTTTTCGTGCACGTGCAGGGCGCGGCGCGGCTGCGCTTTCCCGATGGCAGCCTCAGGCGCATCACCTATGCCGCCAAGGCCGGGCATCCTTTTTCGCCCATCGGCCGGCTGCTGATCGATCGCGGCGAGATCGCGCCCGCCGATATTTCCATGCAGTCGATCCGCGCCTGGCTGCGCGCCCATCCCGATGAAGCGGATGCGGTGATGTCGCATAACCGATCCTACATCTTCTTCCGCGAGGCGGAGGTGGAGGACGAGGCGCTGGGGCCGGTGGCGGCGGCCAAGGTGCCGCTGGTGCCGGGACGGGCGCTCGCCGTTGACCGGAGGATTCATACCTTCGGCTTTCCATTCTATATCCATTCGCGATCCCTAACCCATCTCGACGCCGGCCAACCCTTCCAGCGGCTGATGCTGGCGCTGGAAACCGGCACGGCCATCGTTGGTCCGGCGCGGGGCGATATTTTTACCGGCTCCGGCGATGAGGCCGGCGAACTGGCCGGCACCGTGCGCAACGCCGCCGATTTCCATATCCTCATTCCCCGCCGGGCGGCCGAAAGGTTCCGCTGAGCCGATGGCGAAGGATCGCAAGCTCGATGCCGAAGACCGCATCCTCTGGGGCAAGGTGGCGCGCAGCACGCGGGCGCTGCCGGGCCGGCTCGATGCCCTGACGGAGTTCGAGGCGGCCTTTACCGAGACGGTCGAGGAGCCGAAGGCGCCGGAAGCGAAGAAGGCGAAGGCCGGCACGGCGGCGGAAGGCATTGCGCTCACCATCGGCCGCGGCGACAAGACCCGCCACCACCCGCTGGAGCGCCCCGTCAAGCGCAAGATCGCCAAGGGCCGCCTTGCGCTCGAGGCGCGCATCGACCTGCACGGCATGGTCCAGAGCGAGGCGCATGGCTTCCTGCTCGGCTTCCTCATCAGGGCGCACGAGCGGGGCATGCGCCATGTGCTGGTCATCACCGGCAAGGGCAGTTCGATGGGCAGCGACGGGGCGTTGAAGCGCGTCGTGCCGATGTGGTTTTCCAAGCCGGAATTCCGCCACCTGATTTCCTCGCACGAGCCGGCGGCGCGCCAGCATGGCGGCGAGGGCGCGCTGTATGTGCGGCTGTCGCGCGTGCGGGGCGGCGGCGAATGACGCCGTTCGGCGAAGCGGTGCGGGCGCTGCGGCAGCGCAAAGGCGTGTCGCAGAAGGAGATGGCGGCGGCCATCGGCGTTTCGCCGGCCTATCTCTCGGCGCTGGAGCATGGCCGGCGCGGCACGCCGACCTTCGACCTGCTGCAGAGGATCGCCGGCTATTTCAACATCATCTGGGACGAGGCCGAGGATCTGTTTGCGCTGGCCGGCTTTTCTGCGCCGCGCGTCAGCCTCGATACGTCAGGCCTGCCGGCCCAACACACGGCCTTCGCCAATCGTCTCGCGCGGATGATTCGCCAACTCGATCCCGACGTGATAGAGGAAATGGACAGGCTTCTGACGAAAGCCGCCAATACGCCGTGAATTCGGGCACTAATCCCCGATTTTCTTGAAGGTTTCATGGCTCGAAATTTGGAAAAATGCCTGTGAAACCTTATATTCATGGGCAGGACTGCGGCTGATTCGCCGCCGGGAAAACGCTGTCTTCTCTGACACATCTGGAAAGACTTTTCATGACCGAAACACCTGAAACCGCCAGCGGCGCGAATGCCGAATACGGCGCCGATTCGATCAAGGTTCTGAAGGGCCTGGATGCCGTGCGCAAACGGCCCGGCATGTATATCGGCGATACCGACGACGGTTCCGGTCTGCACCACATGGTCTACGAAGTCGTCGACAACGCCATCGACGAGGCGCTGGCCGGCCATGCCGACCTGGTGACGGTGACGCTCAATCCCGACGGTTCGGTGACGGTGACCGACAACGGCCGCGGCATCCCCACCGACATCCACAGCGGCGAAGGCGTCTCGGCGGCCGAGGTCATCATGACCCAGCTGCATGCCGGCGGCAAGTTCGACCAGAATTCCTACAAGGTCTCCGGCGGCCTGCACGGCGTCGGCGTCTCGGTGGTCAATGCGCTGTCCACATGGTTGAAGCTGCGCATTCGCCGCAATGGCAAGCTGCACGAGATCGCCTTCACCCATGGCGTCGCCGATGGGCCGCTGGCGGTGATCGGCGAATATGAGGGCCGCTCGGGCACGGAAGTCACCTTCCTCGCCAGCCCCCAGACTTTCACCATGACCGAGTTCGACTACGGCACGCTGGAGCATCGCCTGCGCGAGCTTGCCTTCCTGAATTCCGGCGTGCGCATCCTCCTGACCGACAAGCGCCATTCCGACGTCCGCCAAGAAGAGATGTTGTATGACGGCGGCCTCGAAGCCTTCGTGCGTTATCTCGACCGCGCCAAGAAGCCGCTGGTCACCCAGCCGATCGCCATCAAGAGCGAGAAGGACGGCATCACTGTCGAAGTCGCCATGTGGTGGAACGACAGCTACCACGAAAACGTGCTGTGCTTCACCAACAACATTCCCCAGCGCGACGGCGGCACGCATATGGCCGGTTTCCGCGGGGCGCTGACCCGCCAGATCACCTCCTATGGCGAAAGCTCCGGCATCACCAAGAAGGAAAAGGTCTCGCTGACCGGCGACGACTGCCGCGAAGGCCTGACCGCCGTTCTCTCGGTCAAGGTGCCGGACCCGAAATTCTCGTCGCAGACCAAGGACAAGCTGGTCTCCTCGGAAGTGCGCCCGGTGGTCGAAAGCCTGGTCAACGAGGCGCTGGCCAACTGGCTGGAAGAACATCCAACGGAAGCCAGGACGCTGGTCGGCAAGGTGGTCGAAGCCGCCGCCGCCCGTGAAGCCGCCCGCAAGGCGCGCGAGTTGACGCGGCGCAAGGGCGCCCTTGACATCGCCTCCTTGCCCGGCAAGCTCGCCGATTGTTCAGAACGGGATCCGGCTAAGTCCGAACTGTTCCTCGTCGAGGGTGACTCGGCGGGCGGCTCCGCCAAGCAGGGCCGCTCGCGCGAAAGCCAAGCCATCCTGCCGCTGCGCGGCAAGATCCTCAACGTCGAGCGCGCCCGTTTCGACAAGATGCTGTCCAGCCAGGAAATCGGCACGCTGATCACCGCGCTCGGCACCTCGATCGGCAAGGACGAGTTCAATCCGGACAAGCTGCGTTACCACAAGATCATCATCATGACGGATGCCGATGTCGACGGCGCCCATATCCGCACCCTGCTGCTGACCTTCTTCTTCCGCCAGATGCCGGAACTGATCGAGCGCGGCCATCTCTTCATCGCCCAGCCGCCGCTCTACAAGGTGACGCGCGGCAAGTCGGTGCAATATGTCAAGGACGAGAAGGGTCTCGAAGACTATCTCATCAGCATGGGCCTCGACGATGCCGCGCTGGAACTGGGCACAGGCGAAGTCCGCACCGGCCAGGATCTGCGTGAAGTGGTGCAGGATGCGCTGCGCCTGCGCGCCCTGGTCGACAGTCTGCATTCGCGCTACAGCCGTTCGCTGGTCGAGCAGGCGGCGATTTCGGGCGCGATGAATGTCGAGCTGGCCGCCGATCCCTCGCGTGCGGAACAGATCGCGACCGACGTCGCCCATCGACTCGACCTGATCGCCGAGGAAACCGAGCGCGGCTGGGTGGGTCATGTCGCCGGCGACGGCGGCCTGCGCTTCGAGCGCATGGTGCGCGGCGTCAAGGAAGTCACCTTCCTCGACATGGCGCTGATCGGTTCTTCCGATGCCCGCCATATCGACCAGATGACGGCGCGGCTGAAGGATATCTATGCCATTCCGCCGAAGCTTCGCCGCAAGGACGGGGTGCAGGAACTCTCCGGCCCGCGCGCGCTTCTCGACGCCATCTTCGCCGCCGGCCGCAAGGGCCTGTCGATGCAGCGCTACAAGGGTCTCGGCGAGATGAATGCCGAGCAGCTCTGGGAAACGACGCTCGATCCGAATGTCCGCTCGCTGCTGCAGGTCCGCGTCGCCGATGCCACCAATGCCGATGGCCTGTTCTCGCGCCTGATGGGCGACGAGGTCGAGCCGCGCCGCGAGTTCATCCAGGAAAATGCGCTGAGCGTCGCCAACCTCGATATCTGATCCAGCCCGGCGATTCACGGCAAAAAAGCCCGCTTCCTTGGGAGGCGGGCTTTTTTCATGGTTAGCCGAAAACCGGGTTTCACGTGAATCATGGTTAATGTGATTCACGTGAAACATCGCGGTCGTTAACCGGCAAACTTTCCTTCGAAAGCCAGTTCCGAAAGCGGCTTGCGCTGGCTCGGCGTTTCGCGCGCCTTGAGATCGTCGGGCAGGGTCTCCCTGTCCGCGAGACGGCCGATGGCGACGGCGGCTTCGACGCGGTAATCGTCGGCGGGAATGCCGAGTTCCGCCATCGCTCTGTTGCGGTCGAGGCCGCCCATGCCATGGGCGTGCAGGCCGAGCTTCATCGTCTGCATCGCCAGCGCCATCCAGGCCGCCCCTGTATCGAAGGCATGGGTGTAGATGGCGCGGCGCTCGCCGGTGCTGGTCGAGAGCGAATGGGTGCGAGACACAAGGATGATCAGCGCGCCGGCGTTCTGCGCCCAGCGCTGGTTGCCTTCGTCGAGCAGTTGCAGCAGTGCCGGCCATGCCTCCGTGCCGCGCCGGGCATAGATGAAACGCCAGGGCTGGCCGTTGCCGGCCGAGGGCGCCCAGCGGGCGGCGTCGAGGATGGTCAGCAGCATCTCCTCGGAAATCGCATCGCCGTTGAAGGCGCGCGGCGACCAGCGGTCGAGAAATAGCGGATCGATCGGCAGATCGGTGTGGCGGTGGTTGCTGGTGGTCATGGGACGGCCCTGTTTGTTGGAGCACTTCCAGGAAAGGTGGAAACCGGTTTTCCGTTCGGAAATGCGATGAAACAATTGAGAGGAGCGGACCATAATCGCTCGGGCGAAGACTGTGAAACGGTTTGTCGTGTCCGTTTGACACTGTGTCCAGAGATTGGGGTCTGCCGTCGCGCGCGCGAATGGATAGGATGGCCGCCATC
>Ga0066256_1002201_pt1 | contig 22665 bp, 16 predicted proteins | sample ThiBio_1000_biof_FD_87107 | JGI IMG/M metagenome (GOLD analysis project Ga0066256, IMG submission 87107) | Wastewater bioreactor microbial communities from Cape Town, South Africa - Thiocy_expt_1000_biof (version 2) | ecosystem: Engineered > Bioreactor > Thiocyanate-remediating >... | reverse complement strand
TAGAGATTGATTTGGACGGATTTCTGTTACTGGATAAAAGAGTAAATTTATGAACCAAAAACGCTATATGACCACTGTTGAGCTGCAGAAAGAGGTGATGAAGTTTTCTGCAGGACATACCACTATTTTTTCGGCTACCGAGCGTGAACCCCTTCATGGGCATATGTATTCTGTGTACTTGGGCTTGACGACGTGGGTTGAGAATAATGGTTTGAATTTTGATTACCGTTATTATAAAAAACGCATTCTGGAGTTATGCAAGTATCTCAATCAAACTTTTTTAATGCCGGAGTATTCGCCTCATTTACAACGTACTGAAGATGACGAATATTATTATTTTACTTTTAACCACAAGAAAATTCCCTTTCTCAAAGAGGATGTGACGTTACTACCCGTAACCAATATTACGGTGGAGGAACTTTCGCGTTGGTTTGTCGAACAATTGATTGAGGATAAACACGAGCTGGAGAAACACCAAATTGAAAAAGTGGTCGTAAAAGTTTTTTCAGCTCCTGGACAATGCGCCAGTCACGAATGGCTGCGCTCTGCATGAAAAATATTTACCAGGTTTGTATACCTCATACAGCCCGGGATTATTTTGATTATCAAGCACCAGCCGAATTAGAGCCTACAATAGGGGCCCGTGTATGGGTTCCTTTTCGTAAAAAAATCCGCTTAGGTATTATTGTCGGAATTGTTCCTGCGGCAACAATTCCAGAGAACACCCGTTTTATTGAGACCCTAATTGATGAGTCACCCCTGCTCACCGAGGAGCTTTTTGCTCTTTGTCAATGGATAAGCCGTTATTATCAATCGCCCTTATCCGAAGTTTTACCTTTAGCCTTACCAAAAAAATATCGTGAGGGCGCAGTGGCACAATTGCCTATGACGGAGGCCTTCCAACTGGCTCTACCCTTAACCGAAGTTCAGGTAAAAGTAGCACCACGTGCGCAAAAACAACAACAGATGGCCGCCTTTTTGGCCGAGCAAGATAAGCCGGTGACCAAAAAAGAGCTACAGCAAATGGGTTTTTCCAGTGCTGTTTTAAAAACCTTGCTGCAATTACAATGTATAAATACAGTATTGCAGCCGCAACTACCCCCACCACCTGCGCATGAGTTGCAACCATCTCTTACGTTAAATTCTGAGCAGCAAGAAGCACTCCAGGTGCTTATGGCACATGGGCATGAATATCGTTGCTTCTTATTGCAAGGGGTTACCGGTAGTGGCAAAACTGAGGTCTATTTACAGCTTATCCAAAGCGTGCTGCAGCAAGGAAAACAGGCATTGGTCCTTGTTCCAGAAATTGGTCTAACCCCGCAACTGGTTGCGCGATTTATGGCACGGTTTCATGAGCTCATCATGGTTATCCATTCAAGCCTTAACGAATCGGAACGTCAGTATGCCTGGCAGCTAGCACATGAGGGTATGGCACGGATCATTATCGGCACTCGAGCTGCCGTATTCACCCCCATGCCTAGTTTAGGAATAATCATTATTGATGAAGAACATGATCTGTCATTCAAGCAAATGGAAGGTGTTCGTTATTCGGCACGGGATGTTGCCTTAATGCGTGCACATCGATTGCACATCCCCATCCTATTGGGTTCCGCAACGCCAAGCCTTGAGACACTTTATAATGTCGAGCAAAAAAAATATCAGCTACTACGCCTGACGCAGCGCGCTGAGGCTCAGAAACCCTTGCACGTGCAACTAGTCGATTTGCGTGCACAAACTCTGGAGCATGGTTTAGCCAAGAGCACCTTAAACGTCATAAAAGAGCATTTACAGCAACAAAATCAGGTTTTAATTTTTATTAATCGCCGCGGATTTGCTCCAGTCCTTATGTGCCATCAATGCGGATGGATGATGGATTGTCCTGCGTGTGATAGCCATTTAACGCTCCATAAGCATCAGCTTATTTGTCATCATTGCGGCCTCATCAAGATGATTCCTAAAAAGTGCGGTCGTTGTTCCAGTGATGAGCTTATTCCTGTAGGTGCGGGAACACAGCGAATCCATGAATTTTTAACACACTATTTTCCCCAATATACACTTTCCCGTGTTGACCGCGATGCAATGCGTAAAAAAGAGGCACTGGAACTGGAATTAGCGCGAATCCAACAGGGTAAAGCACAATTAATTGTCGGGACGCAAATGTTGGCCAAAGGCCATCATTTCCCAAGGTTGACCTTAGTTGTGGTAGTTGATGCTGATGCAGGACTTTATCATCAAGACTTTCGTGCATTAGAGCATCTTGCGCAATTATTAACGCAAGTTGCTGGTCGTGCAGGCCGTGCAGAGTATCCAGGGCAGGTGCTCATTCAAACTCATGAGCCACAACACCCCTTATTAAATACCTTAATCCGTAAAGGTTATGACGCATTGGCGCAGGAAATTTTGCTAATGCGACGACAGGCACAGCTTCCTCCTTATTATTATTTGGCACTCATTCGTGCACAGAGCCATGATTTAGAACAGCTGAAGCAGTGGTTTCAACAATGTAAAATTTTTCTACACCAATTAAATATTGAGGTAATGGGCCCGGCACCTGCGCCATTACCACGCAAGGCGCATCAGCACCGGATGCAGTTATTACTAAAAAGCGCTTCACGCAAAATACTGCAAGCCGCTTTGACACAATGGCGAGAGTGGTTAACAATAAATAAATTAAACAATTCTGTCCGCTGGAATGTGGACATCGACCCGGTAGACTTATCATGAACCCATCACAAAAGAAAACGCATGAAATCACTTTTGCCATTGCCTGGGGTGACATGGATGCATTGGGCCATGTAAACAATGCCCGTTATTTTGATTACTTTCAGGAAGCGCGTATCGAATGGTTACGGGAATTAGATATCAAAATGACCGAACAAACGGGTCCGGTAGTAGTCCATGTGGCCTGTACCTATCATAAACCAGTCATTTATCCAGCAACAGTTACCATTCATTCGCTGGTCACCGAAGTAGGTAATTCCAGTATGGTTATGGAGCATTCATTATATCAAGATGAAGTACTGATGGCGCAGGGTTTATCCAAAGTAGTTTGGGTGGATTACATGCAAGGTAAATCAGTGCCTTTACCTCCAGAAATGCGCGCACTCTTCATTGTAGAATAATTAGCAAAAGCTTATCGGGCACGATGAAATGGGCGGGGTGCTTTGGCACCCACCCAGTATGCATTAAGGATTGATAGCGGTTGACTCAACCTGGTTTTCGACAGGGGCAGAAGCAAATGCGCCTACTACCTCTCGAGCAGGTTTAAAAAATTGGCTTTTAGCCTGTTCTTGACCACGGACCTTTCCAGACTCGCTAGCACCAAAAATGGTGAGAGCGACACCACCCGTGAGCAGGATAGGAGATACAACGGATGCTGCCAAAGTTACTAAAGTTAAGCTTACCGCAAGTAACGGAGTGAAAACGAGCGCGAACAATCCTAAGCCAGCAAGGAAACTAAAGCTGGCTGCGGTGATTAAAGCGGCTGCTTTAAAGTGCTGAGCTTTATCGAATTTTGCTAAGCTATTGATGGATTCGATGGTTTTTTGACGATTTTCCTCGGAATTCTCATTGGGAGTTAAGAGGGTGTCAAAATTCTGAAGTATAGCCGTTATCTGGGGAAGCTTGTGGTTGAGCTCTTTATGCTCAAGCTTACTGTACAATGTAAATCCTTCGGCTAAAATATTATCTAATTGTGTTGCTGCCGCCAGTTCAGGCTGGAGAGCCATCTTTCGTAAGAGCTCTAGAGCAGTTTGTAAAAAATTGGTGCGGAAGTGCTCATTATTCCACTGGGTAGCTAAAGTATCTAATCGCTTTGCTAGTTTATTGATGTTCTCTTTAAAATTATTATCTTTAATTTTATCAATAATCGAAAAAAGTCCTGATTTGGATAATTGACCGTCCGGTAATTCAATCTCTTGGCCTAATTGATCCATATACGCATAATATTCAGAATTCGCCGCTAGTCTTTGGTCATGCACATCTTTTGCATCAGTCTCGACTTTGACTAAGGTATCTTCAACGTTATAATTGGGGTCGATATATCCAGCACCTACGATAGTGGTCGCTTCGTTTTTACCCGGAGTTTTCAGGGTTATGGTAATATCTTTTGGTACCAGAAGCTTAGAAAGCATTAGTGAACTTCTATTCGCCTCCGAGGCTAGCACCTCTAAATTAATTTTTTTACCTGGATATCTTCTGGCAAGTTCATTGATAACTTGGTAAAGCGTTCTTTTCGTCAAATCGCCTGATAAATCATTAGGTAAGAGCCCTAGTTCTAACTGCATTAGCCTTTGTTTGTAGCCGTAAGGCTTGTTACATCTTCGAGCCATCGTTTTGAGGGAATCGGCATAATAAGATGCTTCTACAGGGTATGGAACAGGAGGAACGAGCAAAATTTCTGTGGCAGAGGAGGGTTTATCGATTTCTTTAAAAACTTCTTTTGTGGTTACTTGTTTTATAAGTGTCGGTTTTTTCTCTTTATTTACTAATTCCAAGTCTTCGTTGGTAATAAAACTGGATGGGGCAACTAAAATAATGCGATAGTCCATAAATCCTCTTTGGCTAATAATCACATGTGATTTCCAAGCAATTCACTGAAATTGACTATAGATTGAGCACATGATGTTAAATTGGATTGACTATTATAAAGGAAGTTTATTAAGGAAAAATTAATTGATTTTTTAAATATTGCTGCATTTTCTCATTAAATGGGTATGCAATGCCTAGCCCTTCATGTTTCCTTAATAATCAGCCTGTAGAATATATATTATAGAGACCAATTAATTTAAATATGCCGGAACTTCAAAAAACAAGTGATCAAATTCATAATGAAAATTGCTTCAATTATTTGAAGAATATCGCCCTGACGAATCTGATTAAAGATGAATTGCCCAAGCATTTAGTTGCCGCTATAGAGTCTGTGGAATATCAGGCAGACGTAGCCTATGGTGATTTGTATAAAGAGTTTTTTGAGTTTATTGAGGAACATATCGATAGACTTTATGGTAGTAAACGAGAACAACTAAGTGCAGAAAAGGCGCGTATTACCGAGTTCAAAAATCTCCTCACTGAAGCTGAGCTTAATAAAGGAAAAAGCTTTGTCCAGGAAGTGGCGATGAATGCGGGTGTTTTATCGTATATCAAAAATATAAAACCTGAGACGAATACGAAGCCTGACTTAGACGTGGCGCTTGAGAGAAAAATTGCGGCATTAACCGCTGAAATCAAAGGTCTTGATCAGTTTGTCGCTTCCTTGTATCACAATGACAACAAAAATCTCGAAAATACCTTCCAGCATGTTCAGGAGCTTGCGTTAATTCATCAGCCTTCGTTTGAGAAATTAGAAAAATCACTCTCAATTCCTGATGGCAAGGAGCGCATTAACCGTAAATCCATGTCTCCTGCGGTTGCAGGGTCAATGTTTGGTCGATTTACGACCATGATCTCCGACGATTTCAAGCCACAGCACACGACGAGCATTGCCACCGTTCGGCGCTATGAGGAGAATCAGGATTACCCTACAGAATTTCGTATTGGCACCCAGGGACAGCGCCATAAAGGTAAAGCGCGTGTCAGCCCATTATTTAAAAATTTTTTAAGACAACAGGAATTAAATCTCGATATCGATGATGCACAATGGCTGGAAAAATGTCCCATAACCCACATCTATTTTAATAATCTGGGTCGCGATCGTGAGGATATGGAGGGCTTAAAAGAGCGTGGGTTAACCCTAAAGCTTGAAGAGTTAGAAAAAGATCATCCGAACGTAGCTGTCATTACCCTCCCTGCGGATAAGGGATTGATGAATCGTTATGCTTATACTCAAGTAAAGCCTAAATTCTCGCTCCACGAAATCAAAGCAGAATTTTTAGACATCGCTCTGGAGCGTCAGAGCTCTAAGATTAAAATCAGAGATTTTCATATTAGTGACCTAATTCGTCGTCGTGCTAAATTGGATGAGGAACAGATAAAGGCTTTAATAGAAGCAAGCTTTAAAGCTCAAGGTTTTGAAGAGACAGCCTCATTGACAGGGTCACAAAAACAGGCGGTATGGTTTCATTTTATCAAATATGAGCTGCCTAATTTTTTGATTACTCAGTTAAAACCGCAGAGTATCAATTTTTCTTGCAAAGATGCAATTGATCGAGGCGGAGTTTCCTCTGCCTATTATAATCTGATGCGTGCGCTTAAAGATTATCCAAATACCGCATCCAGTATTCTAACGCGTGAAGGATTTGAACAAGCATTGCATGCTGCGCCGGTGATGGTGAAAGCACGAGGAATGAACTTTCATATTCATTTGATTTGGAATGCAGTGGATAGCTATATTAACGCCCATTATGAGAATTTAAAAAATAAAGATAAAGAGGCGTTACGCTGGCTTATTGAATGGCGCGATGCAAATTGCCCCCATAAGCGGGTGGCGTCATTGATTCAACTGCGTGCCGAACAATTAACAGCAGAATTAACTACTCCAGCACCGGGTCGCGATTCTGAGCTATGTGCAAAAGCAATCAACGTTCTCAATGCAATTAGAACACAAAACGTACTTGGTGTGAGCGGAAAGCGTCTTATGCTCGAGGCGCTTACCTCTACAGCGGCACTTGCGTTGCATCCGGAGAAGCAGAGTCCGGCCCTCATAAAGCGTTATCGCGAACTCATCCACAAACTTGAAGTTGCCGCGCCCCTTGCGAAAATCATCGGGGGGGCGATGAAAGCATTCCTTGGGGCAATTGTTTACCTGTTTAGCGGTGGTAAAAAACAGGACGTACTTGAATCCGGACTTGCCACGATGATTGCGGGTGTAAACGCGCATAACCGGAGTGATCTTCAAGAAAAAATGAGAAAGCAACTAGGCCTCATCAGGTCGGAAGAAGCAGCCGATGTGAAGCCCAGTCTGAAACCCAATTAACGCGAATGCCTTCGGTATTATTGCAGATGGCTTCGCAGTAAAAGCATTCGCATATCGACAATCGTGCTAAATATTTAAATTATTAACCTCTTCCTTATTATCTAGTTCCAAAGCGATTCCGAGCTCTTGATATAATGCATCAATAATTGCTGGATTTAAGAAATTCGCATAGTGTAGCGCTGCCTGTAATTTTTTTAATGCATGGGGTTGATAAGCTAATGCATTGCTTTCGAGTTTTTGTACTAACGGGGTTAGTAAATTATTGCGATACTCCGTCCATAAGTTGTGTAAAGAATGGTTTTCCTTCAGGCGTTCAATAGGAAAATTTTTTGCATCATTGAGATATTCGACCGCTAAAAACTCTATTTCTATCTGCTGCTGAGAGGACAAGGATAGTTGGTGGTATTGATTTAATTTACCTTTTATTTCATTAAGCCGAAAGTTTAGATAAGGATGTTGCGCGGTCATATTTTGACAATAAGTGGTAATAAATTGATTTAATTTATTAATAATGATTTCTGGTGTCAGATGATCACGTGTGCTTTGCGCGAAACGCGTGCCTTCGGACCATAGCCGTCGTATTTTTTTCTTTAAGGATTTAGTGCACGGTTTGAGTGCTTTAAATAAATTGGGAAAATCAATGTTTGTATTATGCTTTGTTAGTTCAGAGGGATCTTGAAATTTAGTCCGTTTTGCCTCTCCTGAAAGTTCGGTACCTATGAGAATCAAGGCAAAAATATCATTTGCTTTACTGACTAATTTCTCATTATTATTCAGGTAATGGTCCGGTGGCATGTATATAGGGGAACCTAAATGTTCCTTGGTCATTTTTTTGAAGGTAGCGAAAGCAAAATCAATGAAGTTAAATGACCCAGTCGGTGACGAAGGATCAAAGATAATATTTTCGGGTTTAATGTCACGATGAACTAACTCTTCTTCAGGTTTGTCTGGGGATTTAATCGCATATATTTGTTGCGCATAACTCTGAAATAAGTTTCGGCATAGAAGTAAGTAAGCTAATACGGAAAAGTTATTAGGGTAAAACTCTTGCCATTCGATAAAATCAAGTAAATTCTTACCCGGCTGTTTGCGTAAAAGTAGATGAATGGATCGATCTAAATCAAAGGATGGATATTTTGCGGCAAGATGGGTAATGCGCTGACTTTTTCCTTGTTCGTTTTTTATAAAGAATTTATGTTGTTCATACCGGCTCCAATCAGTGTTATTTTTGTAAATTGCTGATTTTAATACACGAGTTTTTTCAGCAGGTTTCACTTTAAATTCAACGCGTTCCGGGGTAATTTTCCACACGCCAACTATCTCTCGGACCTCAGCAGTAGCACCTGCTCCTAAGGTTTTGTCTGAGGCTACGGCAAGATAGCGTTGTTTTAATCCTTTTTTATGTAGCGGTAAGCTATGGTCAGGTTTACTAAAAGCGAGTAAAGGTTGTTTCGGCGTGAAAAAAACTCCTCCCTGAACATAATTCTTTTCCGGGCTAAAGAAAAAGGTTTCCGGATGGCTCGTCATGAGTGCCGCTACTTTTGCAGCATTTTCAGGTTGTGTAAAATCAATTTTTTCGTTCATTATTTACTCTAACTATGCAAACCTTATTGATATCATCTCAATAAAGTTAGGTCAATGAAAAGTGACTTCTCAAAGCTTGCAGGAGATGTTTTGGTCATTTTCTTCAGTAATTAACGCAACTTTTTCTGCTAATTTAAGCAGCAAAGGAGGGTTTAAAATATTGCGATAGATTAGGCATTCTTCTAAAAATTGCGCGACCTTTTTTATATATAAACCATTCACTGAGGAGTTATCACATGCCGCGAGTTTTTTTTGTAGATGGTCAATTTGTGCATCGCGATATTGCATCCATATTTGTTGCAAACTTAATTCAGAATGAAATAAATTATGTGGAACCTTTTGAACGATTTCACTTAAGAATTGAGCCGCGAGAAATTCTTTATAGAGCTGGTTACGCTCTTTAGTATTCATGGGTGCGGTGTTTAGTTTTTGGAATAGCTCCTGAACACGCTCTTGTATTACCACAGGGGCTGTTATTTTTTGCAGGCATTGATGGACTAATTCATGAAACCACCAATGAATATCGTGCACAGACCATTGACCCCGATCACTTCTCTTAAAACGTGTCCCTTCTAAAAGCAGAAGTTCCAAAATTCGATGTAGGGCAGGATCCTGGTGCTGTAAATTTTGACCTAATAAAGGGAATGTAATATTGGTATTTGCCTTTTCCAGCGTGTATGTTTCTTCAATCGTATCACGACCATTATCACCTGCTAATTCAGCAAAAATTAGAAACAGCGCAAATAAATCATTTTGCTCCGTTACGGGTTGATGCTCATGTGTATAGTAATCGGGATCAATATAAAGGGGGGTACCCATTATTTTGCTCTCTTTATTCAGGTACCCATCATAGGTTGCAAAACCGTAATCAATAAAATTGATCTCAGGAATTAATGAGTCAAAATTAATTAATAGATTATCGGGCTTTATATCCCGGTGCACGATAGGGTGCTTTTTACCGGGAGGACCCCAGAGTATTCGCCGTACCTGGTGCTCGTATTGCTCGAGCAAATGGGTACACAGAAGCAAATATTGCATCCAATTTAAGGTAGGCATATTTTTATTTTGCCAGCTAATAAACTGGGTTAAGCGCATCCCGGGTTGTTTTCGCAATAGTAAGTGTGCCCTGCCCAGTGAGGTAAATACGGGATATTTGGCATCTAAATGCGGGGTAAGTGCAGAGATTTTTTGTTCAATTTTAAGGCGTGCAGTGTGCTTTGCTTGAAATGCAGGATGTATATTTTTGGTTGATTTGATCACCCATTTTTTCGGGGCAGATTTTTCTTTATAAAAAAATGTATGATCTCTAATTTTCCATTTACCTTCTACTTCCTGCACACAGCCATAATTGCCCTCGCCCAGGGGCTTAGGCTTAATTACCAGATAATGACGAACAAATTTCTTTTGATCAGCTGTTTTTAACAAATAAAGGGGCTTCTGATGCCGTATTAGCGTTTGCTTTAAGATGATTCGTTGATTTTCAATAAAGAAGGAACTGCCTGCTGCAAAATAAGGCGTACTTGGATAACGCTGAATAAGACTTTTGATGAGTAACGAATTTTTTTCTAATGTTAAATCGAGCTCCATACTCGGCGCTCGCCGTTCATGAGGATGCCGAGTGTACATAATAGGCCTAGATCGGGTGCAATATTAAATTTGATACATTAATAATGCTTAAAGGTCAACTCTATATAACATGCTGAACACATTGTATTTTTATACTGCAACAGGGGCTTTAATTGGCGCGTGTGATTGATAGTTCACAATTTCAAAATCTTCGTATTGATAATCAAATAAACTTGCGGGTTTGCGCTGAATTTTTAAAGTGGGCAATGGAAAAGGCTCACGACTGAGTTGTAATTGTGCCTGCTCCAGGTGATTTAAATACAAGTGACAATCCCCGCCTGTCCAAATGAAATCGCCAACGTGTAAGTTACATTGTTGAGCAACCATATGGGTCAATAAAGCATAAGAAGCTATATTAAAGGGAACGCCAAGAAAAACATCCGCAGAACGTTGATATAATTGACAGGACAGACGATTATCGGCTACATAAAATTGGAATAATGCATGACAGGGCATTAATGCCATCTGTTCTAATTCACCAACATTCCAGGCACTAACGATGAGGCGCCGTGAATCTGGATTATTTTTTATTTGGTTGACGACCTCGGTTAGCTGGTCAATTGTTTGACCATCCGCGGTAGGCCAACTACGCCATTGACGCCCGTATACGGGTCCTAAATCTCCGTGTTCATCGGCCCATTCATCCCAAATGCTCACCCCATGATCCCGCAAATAGGCAATATTCGTATCCCCTTGTAAGAACCACAAAAGCTCATGAATAATGCTGCGGGTATGTAATTTCTTGGTGGTGACCAGAGGGAAACCCTCGTCTAAATTAAACCGCATTTGATAACCAAAAACCGAAAGGGTTCCAGTACCGGTGCGGTCGGTTTTCTGAGTTCCTTGATGTAAGATATGTTCCAAAAGCTGTAGATAGGTTTTCATCGCTTAGTACACCATAAGTAAAGGCCTAATAGTAACATAGGAATAGAAAGAATTTGCCCCATAGTGAGCCACCCGAAAGCCAGATAACCCAATTGCGCATCAGGCTCGCGAAATAATTCCGCTATTATGCGGCATAAACCATAACCAATAAGAAAAAGCCCAGATACACGTCCCAAAGGGCGAGGTTTTCGCGCATACCACCACAATAAAATAAAAAGACCAATGCCTTCAAGTCCGAATTCATAAAGTTGTGAGGGGTGTCGTGGTTGTTCATCGACATGGGGATAAATCATAGCCCAGGGTACATCGGTTACCCGACCCCAAAGCTCACCGTTAATAAAATTACCAATGCGTCCTGCAGCTAATCCCAAGGGTACTAAAGGTGCTATGAAATCACCCACTTCCCAGAATGATTTTCGGGTGCGTCGGGCAAACAGCCACAAAGCGAACAACACACCAATTAAGCCGCCATGGAAGGACATACCGCCTTCCCAAATTTTAAATAAAGACCAAGGCTCCTGGAGTAATTCGGAAAAATTATAAAACAACATATATCCGATACGCCCACCGAGAATTACCCCGAGCGCTGCGTAAAAAATCAGATCGCCAATTTGTTCAGAGGTCCAGGGGAGATGGTATTTTTTCATACGCCAATGTGCGAGCACCCAAGCGCTAAAAAAACCAAACAGATACATCAACCCATACCAGTGAATTTTGAGCGGGCCGATGCTGAGCGCCACTGGATTAATTTGTGGATAAATAAACATAAAATCCCTTAAAAGAGTAGTCGTATGGCAGTGATGAGAAGGATGATAATAAATCCATAGCGCAAGATAGTCAGGGGCAACTGATAGCTAAGTCTTGCGCCAACCGGGGCTAGAAAACTGCTAAATAATGCAATCCAACAGACTGCAGGCCAATAAACATACCCCGTCATTCCGGCCACAAATGAGGTCCCGGTATACCCTGTAATCATAAAACTGAGCGCGCCAATGAATCCTACGGTTAAGGTACATAAATTTGTTAAAGGCGCAATTTGACGTGCGGGAATGCCGCGATAAGTCAGGTAGGGAATTAAGAGCAAACCACCGCCAACACCGAGGAGTCCGGATTTAAGGCCGATTAAAGAGCTGACCAAAAAATTGATTAGCGCGGGGACATTTCTTTCTTGATGGGTCAGGTGGCGACCGCTCCACATTTTAATTGCGACAACAATGAGAAACAAGGCAAAAAAGATTTGCAGCCAATAAGTTGGAATCCATTGAGCAAGCACTGCACCACCAATGGTTCCCAGCATAATCCCTGGCCATAAAGGCTGGAACGCAGACCATTTGACCGTGCTTAATTTGTGATGGGCTTTGATTGATGAGAGCGAAGTGATCACCATCACCGCAAGTGAAGAGCCTGCCGCTACCTGCATATACATTGTGGGCGGGATAATATCGAGGCGTTCGAAAACAAATAATAAGCCGGGCACCACCACGAGTCCGCCACCGATACCGAAAATTCCGGCCAGCAAGCCTGCTATAATCCCAATAGTGGCAAACATAAAATCATGGAATAAGTTTAAACTGATCATAGTGCTTTTCCAGCACGAATCAGTCCACCTAATCCCTCACGATCCAAGGCTTTTTCTAAATGCAGACGTATATCGGTCGGATGTTCAAACTCTAAAACTTCTGCCAATATTTTCCGTGCATTTGCGATGGATAAATTGCGGATAACCCATTTCACTCGGGGTAAGCTTGATGAGTTCATACTCAGGGTATCAAACCCCATAGCGATTAACAAAATTACGGCTAAAGGATCACTTGCCATCTCGCCACAAATACTCACTTCAACGCCTGCGGCATGACCGCCTTCAACAATCTTGAGCAATAGCCGTAACATGGCTGGGTGCATGGCATCGTATAAATTGGCGACCCGAGCATTATTGCGATCTACGGCGAGTAAATATTGGGTCAAATCGTTGGAACCTACGGAAATAAAATCCACGCGCTTGGCAATTTCTCGAGCTAAATAGGCGGCTGCCGGAACCTCAATCATGACCCCTAATTTAGGCTTGTCAATGACACAACCTTCTTCTAAAAGCTCCGTATACGCCTGGCTAATAAGATAAGTCGCTTCCTCAATCTCACTCAAATTTGTTACCATCGGTAACATGATGCGCAGATTATTGAGCTCTTCACTTGCGCGCATCATCGCCCGAACTTGCATTAGAAATACATCAGGATGGTCTAAAGTGACCCGAATACCTCGCCAGCCTAAGTAAGGATTGTCTTCTTCTACAGGAAAATAAGGTAACACTTTATCACCACCAATATCGAGCGTGCGCATGGTAACAGGTCTTGGCGCGAAGGCCTTGAGGGTTTGGCGATAAATAATGGTTTGCTCATCTTCGGAAGGAAATTGGTCGCGGCTCATAAAGGGGACTTCTGAGCGGTAGAGTCCTACACCTTCTGCGCCAACGCTCATGGATAATCCGGCATCCATTGCCAGACCCGTATTCACTTGCAGAGAGATTCGGTAACAGTCGGTGGTTTCGGCCGGCTTATCGCGCAAACTGATGAGGCTCTGATTTAGAGCTTTTTCTTCTTGCTCTAATTGCTTGAATTCAGCAAGGACCGCTTTGGATGGGGAAATGTGAACTTGCCCAAAATAACCATCAACAACAATAGCGCGCCGTGATAGATATTCAAGCTTAAGGCCACGAACGCCCATAACGGTGGGCACATCAAGTGCTCGCGCTAAAATGGCAACGTGAGAATTATTCGAACCTTTTGCTGAAACAATACCCGCCAGATGACCTTCAGGAACTTCTGCAAGGGCTGCAGCAGTTACTTCATCGCCAATCAGTATCGTGCGTTTCGGGTACACCATTTCTTCATGCTGTGACCATTGCAGGGCAGCAAGTACGCGGCGTCCTAGATCACGAAAATCACTTGCCCGCTCACGTAAATAATTATCTTCCATGCTCTCAAATTGTGAGACATGTTTTTTTATTACGGTGGCAAGTGCTGCCTGAGCACCTATTTGCTCTTCACGAATTACCGTTTCAACTTCGGCGCCTAGGCTGTCTTTATCCAAAATACGTAAATACACATCAAATAAAGCATGTTCTTCTTCGGCAACAACAGCCTTCATACGGCGACTGAGGCGTTGCATATCTTCTCGAGTGGCATCCAGCGCTTCGTAAAATGAGTGAATTTCTTCATCCAGCGTTTCAACTGGATTTCGCGGGACAGCATCAATATCTGCGGGCGGGTAAACGACTACTGCTGTACCAATACCAATTCCAGGTACTGAACCAATTCCTGCGAGTGTTGTCGGATTAATATCGACTTTATCCACACCGCCTAGAGGCTTGGGTTGGGTTAACTCCGCTAATTCGCCGGTTGCCTCGGCGTGCGCAAGGGTGCCACCGAGCTGTGCTGCAAGCGTTATCAGGAAGGATTCTTCCGTATCATCAAAGCACCGTTGTTCTGTTTGCTGAACAATAAGCACTCCGTATAATTTGCGGTGTTGAATAATGGGCACGCCTAAAAAGGCGTTAAATCGTTCCTCGCCTAATAGTGAGTGATGATAGAAATCGGGATGTGCGGGAGCATTTTCTAAATTTATGGGTTCTTCGCGACGGCCCACAAGCCCGATGAGGCCATTACTTAAGGATACGCGTACACGAAATTCGGCTTGTTTATTGAGTCCTTCAGTTGCAGTCAGTACATATTCCGCATGTTTGGTATCTATAAGATAAACAGAGACCGCCTCAGCATTAATTGCGAGATGAATTTGCTGCACCAATATAGTAAGCGCTTCATAAAGTTGCTGCGCGGCAGTGACTTCCTGAACGATGCGTTTGAGTACTTTAAGCATGTATGCCTGTGATTACCTCTTTTTACGTTTGGGGCCAAAGGGTGTGCGCCGATTATTTTTTTTCAATAAAGGTTCCAATTCTTTTAACGCTTGCATATATACTTGACGTTTGAAGAAAATGACTTGTGCCTCCGGTTCGTGGAAGTCAATCCAACGCCAGCTGTCAAATTCCGGTGAGTCGCTTAGGTCAAGTTTGACTTTTTGCTCACTTGCGACAAGTTTTAATAAAAACCATTTCTGTTTTTGTCCAATAACAAGAGGCGTGGTGCCATGACGCAGGTACTGCTTGGGAAGTCTGTATTTTAACCAGCGCTTGGTCGCGCCAATGACTTCTACATCCTCTTTATCCAGACCTACTTCTTCATGGAGTTCGCGATACATGGCGTCCAAGGATGATTCGCCCGCTTTAAGACCTCCTTGCGGGAATTGCCATGCATCATGCCCACTGCGTCTGCCCCAAAATACCCGATGCTGTTCATTAACTAAAATAATCCCCACATTTAACCGGTAACCGGCACGATCAATTACCATATGTCACTGTTTCTTTTATAAAGCTCCAATAACTTGATTTTCCATAAACTGCAAGATTTTTGCAATTTAATTCCTTCACTTTGTTATAAAAAAATGTTGATCGCGGTGCTTTGCTCGTAATCTATTCGCAATGACCGAGACAAACCTACCGCATGTCTTTCGCTTAATGAACACAAATTATATAATTAATATAAATTGATTTATCTAAGAGTGTATGAGCAAGCGTATTTTGATTATTAACACCGGTGGCACGATCAGTTGTACTCAATCGAGCAAAGGTTATGAACCTGCTGCAGGTTACGTAGCCCGCGCTTTACAAGAGATAAACATTCTGCAGCACGAAGACTTGCCCAAATATGAGATTAAAGAGTATGCTCCGTTACTTGATTCATCGAATATGACGGTGAATGATTGGAACCGTATCGGGCAGGACATCGCGGATGTCTATTCCGAGTATGATGGGTTTATCATTTTTCACGGCACCGATACCATGGCTTATACGGCATCGGCTTTATCGTTTATGCTGGAAAATTTAAACAAGCCAGTCATCCTTACCGGTTCCCAAATACCCCTTTCTGAAGTGCGTAATGACGCGCTCGACAATATTACTACCTCACTTTGGTTATGCGCACATCACCCAATCCCCGAGGTATGCATTTATTTTAACCAGCGATTGTTACGTGGGAACCGTACACAGAAGGTAAGTGCTCAAGGGTTTGCCGCCTTTGATTCCCCCAATTATCCCCATTTAGCCAACATTGGCATAACCATTAATTTACGCCAGGATTTACTGCGCCCCGCTCCGACCTTACCTTTTCATTTTCAACGAATCGAACCCCAATTTATAGCAAATTTTCGCTTATTCCCTGGATTTGCATCCGAGGTTCTTTCACATATTTTGCATCAACCGGTGCGTGGTTTAATCCTCGAAACCTTTGGCGCGGGCAATGCCCAAAATAATAACCCGCTTTTTTTAGAAATTTTGACCGAAGCCTGCGCGCGGGGCGTTATAATTGTCAATTGTACCCAATGTCACCAAGGTCACGTGGAAATGAGTCAATACGCCACCGGCCACTCCTTGTTGCAAGCGGGTTTAATCAGTGGTCATGACATGACCCCTGAGGCCGCCCATTGCAAGCTGCTCTATTTACTGAGCAAACAATTGGGCGTGGACGCCGTTAAAGAGTATATGCAGAAAAACTTGTGTGGAGAGCTGGATCTTTAACCCTTAAACTGGAGATAAAGAGCTCTTTAATTCAGGGTCTTCTGCGGGCTCTGACTTAAGTAAAGAAAGCGGTTCGTAATCTAGCTCATTTAGTGATTTTATTGATTGAATTGCCCTGGGAATTAAATAGTCAAGAAAAGTTGACTTGGGGATGACAAGACTCATAAGCGAGGTATCATCATCCAGCTGAATTTTTTGATACATTTCCTCAAGCTCTTTAATGGCATAATCCTTTAGTTTTGAAAAGCTAATTTTCGAATCTAAAATTAAAGTGCTTACCCGTTGTGCAATAACCGCTTCTTTTTCTCGATGCTTTTCAGGAGAGCTACAAGGGGTAAAAATCTCTTTTCCAATATATTCTAGTAGGAGTTGATAGATATAATGAAACGGATTTTTTAGAGCTTTGGTATTAAGCAATACACAGGAATAAGTATTATTGGCTTCAAAATCCTTTATTTTTTTATAAAATTCTCTCGGTTTATTGAGCATCATCGAAAGGCTATCTACCGCTACGCCCTCATGTTCCGAAACCCCATGCTTAATACGCACATTTTTTACATCACATAAGGCATTGGAAATTAGATTTTTGATAACTTTTAGGATTTCGTCATCATCAGTTTGTGGCGGATTGTATTCTAATATATGAATCATAAGCTCTATAAGAATGTCTGCTTGTTCATAAGAAAGTATGGAGTTGTGGATTTTAGTCAGTGCCTTTTCCATCTCTTCTGCGATAGTGAGCGCTAATTTTTTAACAATTAAAGATTTTACTACTTTAAGGAAAATAGTTTCGCCAAGATTTTCCAGGTTTTCATGTTTATCTTTCGGCGTGTTTGACTCAAAATATTCTTCAGCGAGGTTTTCAGTTAATCGACTCGCTTTATGCATAAGACTTTTCATACGCGTGGTACTTGCAAATTTTGGTGTTAGTGGAATTCCATTGTATTTACTAACAATTTCAGTGATTTTACCGAAAAAGGAGATGTTTGGAGCCTCTTTAACAATCTCTTTATTTTGAATGTGCATTTCATTAAATTCTTTTAGACAGAATGAGCTTAAATCTTTAAAACTTTGATTAGATTGTAGCCTGATATAATGAAGTCTTTCGACAAACCCTTCTTCTTTTTCACGATGAATATTGGGATCGCTGCTTGGTTTCGTTATTTCCATTGCTATATATTCGAGTAGAATTCTATAGGAGTAATGAATGGGATTTTGTAAGAAGGGCGTGTTCAGTAATTCTTGAGGGTAACTGGGTTTTTCCTGAATCAGTTGAGTCACTTTACTGTGAAATTGGGTGATTTGTTTTTGCAAAGCAGATAGGACATCCAGTGTTGTACTATGTGTGGTATTTTTTGCTTTTTTTTCTCGAATACTTTGAATGGCGCTATAGGTTGTTGCGACCATCTCAAGAATTGCTTGCGTATTATATTGGTCCGATAGGTGGCCTTCAAAATTAGCGATGTCTTTGATTAAAAGATAAAGAGCATCCGATTGTGTCAGAGATAAAGATGCATTATATATGAGAGTATTCTTTGACTGGTCTTCTTCAACTGCAATAACACCTACTAATTCCTTTATAACAAAAAATTTCAAGGATTTAAGAAAAACCGTCTCCATTGTGCCACTCCTGTGCTTAATCGATCTATTTATTTTTGCATTGACATTGTGAATAATGAAATGCAAAGTATCCCGTTATTTAAGTCCCCAATTTTGGAACTGTTTATAATCCTATGAAACTTCATATTGTCATTTTAGCTGCAGGGCAAGGGAAACGTATGTTCTCTAATCTGCCCAAAGTTTTGCATCCGTTAGCCGGTAAACCCATGTTACAACGGGTTGTTGATACGGCATTACAATTACAACCAGAAGCCATCCACGTCATTTACGGTCATGGCGGGGAGCTCCTACAGCAGTCTCTCCCTGACTTGCCGGTAAACTGGATTTTACAGGCAGAACAATTAGGAACCGGTCATGCTGTCCTGCAGGCATTACCCCATATTCCAATGGAAGCTCATGTCCTGGTGCTTTCTGCTGATGTGCCCTTAATCAAAGTGGAAACATTAGCAGCGCTTATTGAGGGTAGCAAAACAATGGATAGCCATCAATCTACTCTCACACTTTTAGTTGCAAATCTTGTAAATCCTACAGGGTTAGGACGTATAAAGCGCGATTCTCAAGATGAAGTTTATGCCATTGTAGAAGAAAAAGATGCAAATGAGCAAGAAAAGAAAATCCAGGAAATCTATAGTGGTATCTGCTGTACTCATGCACATAATTTTGCTCGATGGTTACCTGAATTGGGCAATGACAACGCACAAGGAGAATATTATCTCACGGAAATCATTGCCCGAGCGGTCGCAGATCAAGTACCTGTGCACACGGTGACAGTTGACGATGTTCTCGAAATTACCGGGGTTAATAGTCGTTTGCAACTGCAGCAACTGGAGCGTGCCTGGCAAACCCGAGAAGCAATTCGTCTTCTTAATTTAGGTGTAGGTATTGCTGATGCGCAGCGCTTCGATGTACGTGGTGAGTTGATTTGTGGTAAAGATGTATTCATTGACATCAATTGTATTTTTGAAGGTAAGGTTATTTTGCACGATGGGTGTTCTATAGGTCCTCATTCCGTTTTAAAAAATGCCGTGGTCGGTATGGGTACGAAAATCCACGCTTATAGTCACTTAGAAGCATGCGAAATTGGCCCAAACTGCGCGATTGGTCCTTTTGCGCGCTTAAGAACAGGGACCCACCTCGATGAGAATTGTAGGGTTGGTAATTTTGTTGAAACGAAAAATGCTCAGTTGGGCAAAGGTTCCAAGGCCAGTCATTTAAGCTATCTTGGTGATGTGACGATGGGTAAAAATGTCAACATTGGTGCCGGAACAATTACCTGTAATTATGATGGTGCTAATAAACATAAAACCATCATTGAAGATGAGGTTTTTGTTGGCTCAGATACCCAGCTCGTAGCACCTGTGCACGTTGGCGCCAATGCAACTATTGGTGCGGGGAGTACGATTCGCAAAGATGTCCCTCCAGGGGAATTAACGCTCACCTTCTCACAACAAAAAACGATTACTGGATGGAAACGCGCAGTAAAAAAATCTTTGTGATGCATATTTAAGCCTAGAGCGCGCGTGAGGCGCGTCTCTAAAGGCATAAGAAGTATTTCACGTATACTGTAGGCTTAATGAGTTTTTTCTTTCCAACGAATTGCATATTTTTATGATAATTGGTACTGAGATCAGCGCCACCACGGTTTTGTATTCCCATACATTCAAGACTAAGTGCATAATCTGCTCATAAGAATAAATGCCGCCGAACAATAAGCTGTAATCGATTAGACACAACAAAGAGTTGGCGCACATGTTTGCAATAATTATGCGTAAACTGCGCTTAACCTTCATTTGTTTTAGTTGATGAAGTAAAAATGCATTACTGATAAACGTGACCAACAATGTTAATGAATCGGCAGGTAATCGACGGACCATAATGTAGCTGTAAAAAGGATTTAAATTGTAAAAATCCGGAGAGGGCAATGCAACAAGAGCCATTAATAGTAAATCAAATAAAATTTGTGTAGCACTTAAGAGCAGACTGAGTTGAAAATTAATCCGATAACCCAACAGTTCACCGATTATGGTACTAATTATCAAGGTAAGCGGAAAAAAAAGTGAACTTGCAGCCAGGATCCAGGTCTGGCCCAGAGCAATGATACGATATTCGCAAGCCAAACAAATTAGAATAACTACCAAAGCAAAACAGATTAAATAGTATGGAAAAGAAATTGGTGAACCGATACGCGCTTTTGCGGATGCGTTTTCGCGATATAAAAGAGTCATCAAATAAAAGGCACTGCTGCTGAGTAAAACAAATGCCGCCACCAAACTGGAGTCAATACAAATTTGTTCCAACTTCGGTATTCGTGTTCCTGAAAATAAAAATAAAAAAGTGATGATATAAAAAACGATCCCGCCCAGTAATGCCAGAAGTAAACAAAACTTTGGATTCGTTGTGAGACTCCGCTGCTGGGAGCAGAATAAGAAATGCGGAAGGTAAAAACTCAACGCAAAGCCAACGGTGATTGCAAAAAACTTACGGGGAATATCGTCGAAAACAATTTGATATACCGGATTGTCGTGCATATATTCTGCAGCTGGCAAATTTATTAATAAATAAATACCAATACAAAAGGTATATAAAGCAATAAGGGCAATATGGAGCAGATGGCGCTGCTCTTGCCAGGTACAACAACGAAGTACTGCTAAATAAAGCATACTAAAAAAGGGACAAAGCAGGCTATTGACCGAAAGAATAAATCCATGAAACTCAATGATCTTAAAAGCAACATTGATCAGTACCGTTAATAAAACAATGGCATTAATGCTTAATACCATAAAAATTGGAGACTGTTTTGTCAGGGTGCGCTGCTGCATCATAATCGCGAAGATGTATTTAAACTCAACAGAGTCTCATTACGAGGTCAAAGTGGCGAAAATATAGCATTTCTATACGCGTTAATTCAAGCTTATAAAAAGTATGTGCTCATAAAGAGATTATTTCATCCCTATTTTGAGCCGTTCACTTCATGATGATGGATTATATTTGGTCGTAAACGAAGAGGCGGATGTCGGTGAATGTGATGATTGAGGCGCGGCAGGAAAGAAGCGATGATTTTGGGTAAATCTGCGAGCGCCGCTCAAAGATTTGGGTGCTATATAAGCCTCGGCCGCAGTGCGTGGTTGAATATTCTCTTTATTCGTATTAGGAGGTGTTTCGGTCTTCTCGGGATTTGCCGGAAAATAGGGTTCTTTTAAGGTCGAACGCTGTAAATCCTCTCCCTCTTTATGTTTATCCGCTGAATACTCCAGGCGCTTAAGCCAGCCTTCACCCGCAGTGATTGCCCCAGGAAATTCTTTAACATGTGCTATTTTCCATAATATGGCACCCAGTTGGAGTGGAATACCATATTGATAATAGAGGTATTGAGCTGCTAAGGCATCATCCTTAGGAATTTTTTTGAGGAAACGGACTTTTGATAATTTTTCTGAAATGGTTCGCATAAAACTGGTTTTATCCGTGACTTTCGCTTGTACGTCATTCAAGATACTAAAAATTTGCGACATCGTTGAAATAATCTCGCCTAAAAAAAGCTCAGTTACCCGATCCCGTTTAAAATCTACGGTGCTATGTAAGGAGCGGGGTAGCGCTATTATTTTGGAATAATAGCCTATCCGTTGTGATAAATTAAGCTCTTGTTTTTGAGGACGGTCTGCGTCGAATAGAAAATAAAGTGATTGCAGTAATTTTTTTATAATAAACAATGGGGGGCGATCGGGTCGCGGTTTAAAAAGATTTTGGCACTGTTTGAAAATACCGTAAAACAAAGTATCTAATGCAAAATTAATTCCGCGGTTATAAATCATGATCGGATCTTTGGATATTGTTCCTTTGCCCAGCTGCACATAAGGAATATTCATATGATTGGCATTATTAACCAGTGCAAGGATTAACAGCATGCGCAAAGTCCGCTCTACAAAATAAGGGGCAGGGCCTGTAGTTGAAGCTAGAAAATTATCCATCAATCGATACATCATGCTGTAGTTAAAGCCTACGGCAGTGATTAACTCAGTCGCAGTTTCTTTGTGCTCACCACAGCGTTGCACATTGGCCAAATCGACAATATATTTACCGGATGTAGCCAGATCATTTACCAATGCGAGAGCTGGACCTATACCTGGCACTTTATTTAAACCTATAGTAACCAAGTCCGATACTAACGGCAAAAGTGGGGCTCGCAGTGATGCTTTACTCCGTTGCTGAAAGCTACAATCATCACAGGGAGCGATAAATTTATCTTCTTTATGGGCCGCAAAAGCTCCGGGTGCCATACTACTTAAATTAAAGGTACGCATGAATAATTGAGTTGATTGGCGCAGCGTTATCAGCATAACAGCCCAATCAAGAACCGCAGCGGGGATTGCGACATAATTTTCTTCAGGATACTCCTGGGCAAAGTTTTGTA
>Ga0066256_1002199_pt1 | contig 22712 bp, 21 predicted proteins | sample ThiBio_1000_biof_FD_87107 | JGI IMG/M metagenome (GOLD analysis project Ga0066256, IMG submission 87107) | Wastewater bioreactor microbial communities from Cape Town, South Africa - Thiocy_expt_1000_biof (version 2) | ecosystem: Engineered > Bioreactor > Thiocyanate-remediating >... | reverse complement strand
GGCCAGAAATGATCGGACGAGGCAATACCCGGAACATAGCGGCGACGTATTTTGGTTTCCTGAAGCAATCGACGCGCGATTCCCGCCAGGCCATCCGATGGTTCAAGCACGGCGGAGGAACGACTGGATAATTCTTCCAGCGCGTGCCGTTCTTTCGTCGCATGCTGATAGCGGCTGAGATCGGTGGCGGTCTCAAGCAGCTTGACCAAAATATCATTCAAACTTTTCGCGGAATCCATGGCCCCCTCCGGGGCCCTCCTCTTTACGTGCACGCATTTGGCGTCGGTCGAGCGCCAGGCCCAAGGCCATGACAAACAGCGTCGGCGTCGCCCAGACCGTCGCGATGGCATAGTAGAATTCAGTACGGAACGCCGGCGACAGCAGAATTGCCATCTCTGCCAACGCCGTGTTGAACTGGAAGGCGGCAACCCACATCGGCCAGCGCCGGGTACTCCAAACCGCCACGATCAGCTTGAGGCAAAACGACACGCTATCAAGCACCAGCATCCGTGGTTGCAACGTGACGAAATCCGGTGCCGTATATGACACCGCCGCCGAGGCCACCGCCATGACGAGCTGGATGGCAGCCAACAGCTTGCCCGTGCGACCGCCGTACAGCGCGAGATAAATGCACGTAACCAGAAGGGCGAGAAGATAGAAAAGGAAACGGTCCACGGCCTGACCCGATCACTTCATGGTGGTCCGGTCAAGCCGTGCCCGTCTATGCGTTCACGCGACGCGCAGATGCGTCGGCGCGGCGGCTTCGCCGCTGTCTATGCCGCCACCGGGCCACGGCCAGCAACCATCGGCACGCGCCGCCTGGTTGGTCCGCATCCGGATTCCGGTCGCCCGGGTGTGCGCCGCGACCATCTGCTCTCGCGACACCATCATCGTACCAACGCACGTGTTGAGCTCGGAAAACAGCTTCTGGCCCACCTCGGGCTCGAGCCCGATTTCGTGAGCCGTCTCGATCATGTTGGCATTGAGACGAAGGGCTTCGACCATTGCGCCATCGATGCGCTCATAGACGGTCTTGACCTGGCTGGTTAGCGCGATGAACCGCGCATCGGTCAGGTGCAATTGGCTGTGAGCTGCACGAGCAGCACGAGATTCTCGGGACATACGCACTCCTTTCGCACCCAGCTCTGGGCACGTCGATTGGGATTGATTGTTGGTAAAAACGTGTAGGTTGATCAAACCATCAGGCGGTTGAGCCAGAAGACGATGGCGATGATCGCGCCCACAGTGCCCATCGTGAAAAGCGAGATGCGCAAGATCGCATAGAAGATTTGCAAGATACTGAGATCATGTCTCGCACCCCCTATTCCCGGGATCCATTTGAGCAGTTGCTTCCAACTGCCCTGAGCCCCGGCTCCTCCGCTAGGCCCCTGAAGAATGCGGGAATTTTCCGTGGCGGCAACCTCAACCGATTTGAATTCAACTTTGTTGAATACGCTGGCTTCGATCTCGGCCAGGCGCCGTGCGGCCTCCCGCCGGTTTGTTGCACCGAGCGCGACCACCGCTCTTGAGATATATTGGTCCACCGTATGGTGCGACAGGCCCGTCTCCTGTGCGATTTCCTTCGAACTGCGATTGAGCGCGACTAGCCGCAGACAGGTGCGCTGCATGCCGCTCAATTGGTTAATGGGATCGTCGACCACCGGCCCCGCGTACCAAACGTCTCATCAGGAATCGAATCCGTATCTTCGCAGATGGCACAGAACTGCCCACATCTTTCCATTACGCTTGACGGCTTCCCGGCCGCGCCGAGACTCATCCACCAACTCAATCAGCGATTGCAGGATGCTATCGCGTGAGCAGGATTTTTGGTTAATAAGGGCTCACTCGCAAAGGTCACGCAAGTTTACCAAAGCAACATAGCGCAGCCCCTACTTACAAGGGGTCAACGGCACGCGATAACCGGAGCAGCATAAAGCGCAGCATAGCGTCCTCGTTTTGCGAGCAGTTCATAGTGGCCGCCCAGTTCGACGATCTCGCCTTCCTCGATCACCGCGATACGATCCGCTTCACGGATCGTGGCCAAGCGATGGGCGATGATGACCGAGGTGCGTCCCTTGCAGATCAGGCGCAGCGCGCGGCGGATGCGCTGCTCCGTGCTGACGTCGACCGCGGAGGTCGCCTCGTCGAGCACCAGCACCGCCGGATCGGCGAGATAGGCGCGGACAAGGCAGACGAGTTGGCGCTGACCCTGGCTGAGCTGGCTGCCCAGCGGCCCGACGTCGGTCGCATAGGCGTGGGGCAGCGATTCCAATACCTCGTCGGCGCCCAGGATGCGCGCGGCGGTGATCAGCTCGGCATCGCTCGCCTCGGGGCGGGCAAGGCGCAGGTTGTCGAGCACGGTGCCGCCGAACAGCACGTTGTCCTGGAGCACCACCCCCACCTGGCGGCGCAGGCTCGCTTCGGACAGGCTGCGGATGTCGTGGCCGTCGAGCAGCACGGCCCCCTCGCCCACGTCATAAAAACGGGTCAGGAGCTGGACCAGGGTGGACTTGCCGTGGCCCGTGGGGCCTACGATCGCCAGGGTCTCGCCGGGCTCGATATGCAGGTTCAACCCGTGGATCACCGGCCTGCCCGGCAGGTAGCCGAAGCGGACATCGCGGAACTCGATCTCGCCGCGGGTCCTAGGCAGGTCGAGCGCACCGGGGGCGTCGACGATCTCCGGCTCGGTGTCGAGCAGCAGGAATATCCGCTGGGCGCAGGCCGTGCCGTTGGCGAACTTCTCGAACAGGTCGTTGAACTCCTGCAAGGGTGCGAGGAACAGGAAGACGTAGAACAGGCTCTGGGTCAGCTCACCCAGCGTGAGCTGGCCGAGCGTGACCTCGCGCCCACCGATCAGCAGGATCAGGACCAAGCCGGCGGTGGTCAGCAGGCCGGTGAAGGGGGCGAACCAGCCGGAGCGGGAATTGCCGCGGATCAGCGCCTGGTTGAAGTCGCGCAGCAGGCTCTCGTAGGCCGCCAGGTTCTCGCGCTCGCGTCCGGCCTGCTGGATCAGGCGCACGCCGGCGACGGTCTCGACCAGATGCGCCGTGAAGCGGCTGCGCGCCTCGGCGACCCGTGCCCAGGTCCGCTGCGAGATGCGCTTGAACAGGACGGTCGCGACGACGAGCACGGCGGTGATCGCGGCAAGGCCGAGGAGCAGCGGCGGCGCCACCAGCCAGAGCATGGCGGCCGAGATGACCAGGCGCAGCACGGCCGAGAGGAATTCCGGCGGCCCCTGGATCAGCAGCGGCTCCAGCGTATCGACGTCGCGGTCGGCGCGGCTGATGATACGGCCCGCTTTGGTCCGGTCGAAATAGCCGACGCTGAGCGTCTGGACATGGGCGAAGACCCGGGCGCGCAGGTCGTTGAGCACGCGGATCGCGGCGATCCCGGCGTGGTACTGCGACAGGCCGCCGAGACCGAAGCGTAGGGCCCAGGTCGCCGCCAGGCCGAGGCAGGCCCAGGCGATGAGCGGACCGTTCACGCCCACGCCGCGCAGCCCCTTGTCGATGACCAGGCCGATCAGCACCGGCCGCGCGAAGATCGCGAGGACCTGGACGAGCTCGATGCCGACGACCGCGGCGATACGGCGCCTGACCGGCCCGACCAGCGGCAGCAGCCGGGTAGTGATGCCCCGCTCCAGCGAGCGCCGGGCGAACTTCTCTTCGAGCTCGATGTCGGACAGCGCGCTGTCGCCCCGGAACGCGTTCATCTCAGATCCCCATCAATCCGCGGTAGGCGGCGTTCCCGGCCGCGAGCTCGGCGTGCGTCCCCGCCGCGACGATGCGGCCCTGCGCGAGGACCAGCACGCGGTCGGCGGCAAGAATGGTCGAGAGGCGGCTGGAGACGATCAGCATCGTCACCGGCCGGTCGCCATCCCGGCGCAGGGCGCGGACGTTCTCGATCGCGCGGCGCTCGGTGACGGCATCGAGCGCACTGGTCGCGTCGTCCAGCACCAGCACGTCGGCGTCGGCGAGCAGGGCGCGGGCCAGGCAGATGCGCTGGCGCTGGCCGCCCGAAAGCGTGACCCCGCGATCGCCCAGCCTGGTCTCGAAGCCCTCGGCAAGGCGCGCGAAGACCTCACCCGCCGCGGCGCGGTCGAGTGCCTCGTGCAGCTCCTCGTCGCTCGCCTCCGGCGCGGCAAGGCGCAGGTTGGCGGCGAGCGTGTCGGAGAACAGGAAGCTCTCCTGCGGCAGGACATGGACCCGGCGGCGCAGGTCGGTCAGCTCCAGCCCACGCACGTCGTGCCAGCCGAGCGCATCGGAACCGATCCGGACCGAGCCGCGATCCGCCTCGACCAGACGCGGCAGCAGGCCGGTCAGGATCGACTTGCCCGAGCCGGTCGGGCCGACCAGCGCGACGATCTCGCCGGGCTGGATCGTCAGACTGAGGTCGTGGAGGACGAGGCCCCCGTCGCCGAGCGGCGAGGCCGAGACGTTCTCCAGACGGATACCGAGCGCGCCTTCGGGCAGGCGGCCGCAGCCGGGCTGGATGCCGGGCTCGGCGTCGAGGATCTCCCAGATGCGGCCCGCCGAGCTGCGCGCGTCGGCGATCACCTGGAGCAGGCGGCCGATGCCCTCGATCCGGAGGACCAGGGTGTTGACCACCAGCATGGCCGCGACCAGGGCGCCGACGCCCAGTTCGCCCCGGCTGATGAGCCAGGCGCCGTAGCCGAGCACCCAGGCGTGGCCGAGCGCGATGACCGTCTGCGGCAGCGGCACGCTGCGCGCGGCGTGGAGGATCGCGGCGCGCGCCTCGCGGCGAAAGGTGTCGACATGGGCGGCGAAGCGGGTGGTCCGCGCTGCGCCCAGGCCGAAGGCCTTGATCACGCGCACGCCGTTGACGCCCTCGGACAGGTCCTGCGTAACCGCATCGTAGGCCGCGCCGATCCGCCGGTCGAGCGCGACCAGGGTATCGGCCTGGCGCCACAGCAGGGCGATGCCGACGAGCAGCATGGCAAGCGGAACGAGCCCGAGCCACGGCGAATACCAGATCAGCACCCCGACCGAGATCGCGACGACCAGCCCGGTCTCGAACATCTGCCGCCAGAAGTTGATCAGCGCGTCACGCACCTTGTCGGCGTCGCGGGTCATCCGCGTGACCATCTCGCCGACGCCGTGACGCCAGTGATAGGCGAGATCGAGCTGCTGGATCCGGGCAAGGATGCGCTGGCGCAGGATCGTCAGCAGTTCCTGCCCGATCGTGAGCGAGAGCAGCCCCGCGCCGTACTGCACCACCGACCGCGCGAAGGAGAGGCCGAGCAGGACAGCCGCCCAGAACCACACGCGGTCATAGCTCAACGCGCCATCCGCGCCGGCGACGACCAGCCGGCCCGCGCCCGCCTCCTGCACCGCGCGGCCGACCAGCACCTGCTGGCCGACCAGAGCGACGTTCACCGCGGCGAGCAGGACGGCGGTCAGGGCGAAGCGCCCCGGCATCTCGCCATAGATCGCCAGGCAGCGCAGCAGCGGGCTGCGGGCGAGCCGGGCCGCGAAGCCCGCCCCGCCCCTTAGCCGCGCCTCGCCCGCTTCGGTGATCGCCAGCATTCAGGCGGCCGCCAAAAGCCGCTCGCGTGCCGCTTCGAGCGGGCGGGCGTCGACCCAGTCGCGCACGTCGAACGCCTCGGGGATGAAGCCCCAGCGATGAAGGAAGCGGGTAAAGTCCTGGATCGCGTCCAGCGATTGCTCGGCCAGGTCGGTCTTCAGCCTCTGCTCGGCGTTCTCGCCGTAGGCGACCGAGACCCAGTATTCGCTCGCATTGGTTTCGCGGGCGAGGAAGCGGCGGACCTCGGAACGGTGCAGCTGCGCCCATTCCTCGGCGCGCAGGACCTGCTCGACGATCGTGACCGCCGCGTCGAAGTGGTGGTCGATCAGGTGCCCGTCGACCGCCAGGGTGCGCGGGGTGCCGTTGTTCGAGCGGACCAGCGGATCGGGATGGGCACCGGTGTCGATCACCGTGGTCAGGCCGAACTGGTGGGCGATCTGCGCCCCGCTCGCGCCCTTGAGGAAGATCGCGTCGACCTCGCCGCGCAACAGGGCGATCAGCTCAAGGTTGTTGGCCCGCGCCCGGCTGGTGGTGCGGCCGTTCCACGCGAGCGTGCCGGCGACGCTCTCGGCGCGGCCCTCGCTGTAATGGGCCGCGATGTCCTGGTCGACGAGCTCGACGTCGGAGACCTCCAGCCCTTCGAGGCGCAGGGCGTTCTCCAGCCCCCGGATCGCCTTGGCACGGGAGAAGTCGATCTCGACGTTCTGCCAGTTGGGCAGGCCGAAGCGGCGGCCCTTGAGGTCCTTGACCGTCTCGAGCCCGCTCTCCGGGCTCGCCAGGATAAGCTGGGCCTCGTCGGCCCAGGACAGGCCGATCACCCGCGTGTCGCGACCCCGCGAACGCGCGCTTATCGCCGGGATGTTGCCGCCGTGGCGCACCGAGTTGCGGACGGTATGGCTGAAATGGGATTCGCGGGTGGCGAAGTCGTCGGCTTCCAGGATCGAGCCGAGCCTGGTGCCCTGGCTGCGGAAGGCCTCCTCCAACCAGCCCTGCTGGATCGCGATGCCGAGCCCGGTGGGAACGGGGCAGCGGGTGTACCACAGGGTATCGAGCGGTTCGGACATGGACGTTCTCCTCAGGCGGCGGAATCGAGTTCGGTGACGCGGGTCGACACGGTGTTGGGGTTGGCCGGGCGCGGCAGGCCGAGGTGCTCGCGCAAGGTCGTGCCCTGGTAGTCCCTACGGAAGATGCCGCGGCGCTGGAGCTCGGGCACGACGAGGTCGACGAACTCGGTCAGCGAGCTCGGCAGCAGCGGCGGGATCAGGGTGAAGCCGTCGGCCGCGCCCCGCTCGAACCAGTCCTTGATCTGGTCGCCGATGTCGGCCGGCGTGCCGAGCACCACGCGATGGCCGCGCACGGCGTTGAAGCGCAGGAAGAGCTGGCGGATCGTCAGGTTCTCCCGCCGGGCGAGCGCGGTGAGCTGGCGCCAGCGGCCCTTGCCGTTCTCCGGCTCCGGCAGGTCGGGCAGCGGGCCGTCGAGCGGATAGGCCGAAACGTCGTGGCCCATCAGGTTGAGGTCGCCCGAGAAGTCGACCTTGTCCTCCAGCGCGCCGAACTTGTCCTGCGCCTCCTGCAGGCTGGAGCCGATCGCGAAGGACAGGCCGGGCATGACCTTCAGCGTGTCGGGATCGCGGCCGTATCGGGCCATGCGGCCCTTGACGTCGGCGTAGAAGCCCTGCGCCTCCTCGATGAACTGCGCCGCGGCGTAGATCATCTCGGCGTGCCTGGCGGCGAAGTCGCGGCCCGTGTCGGAATTGCCCGCCTGGGCGAAGACCGGATAGCCCTGGACCGGGCGCGGCAGGTCGAGCACCGTATCGGCGTGGTGGAACGGCCCGCGGTAGTGAACCGGATGCACACCGTCGGCGTTGAGATAGACCCCGCTGTCACGGTCCGCGCCCTCGAAGGCGTCGTCGTCCCAACTGTCCCACAGCGCCTTGGCCAGCGCCACGAAATCGTCGGCGCGGGCATAGCGCTCGTCGTGGCTGTAGCGCTCGTCGAGCCCGAAGCTCTGCGCGGCGCCATCGGCCAGCGAGGAGACGATGTTCCACCCGGTCCGCCCGTTCGAGATATATTCGAGCGAGGCGAAACGCCGGGCGAGCGCATAGGGCTGCTCGAAATTGGTGTTCACCGTCGCGACCAGGCCGATCCGGCTGGTGATGCTCGCCAGGGCGGCGATCACGGTCAGCGGCTCGAAGTCGAGGAAGGCGTGACGCCGCTCGATCCCGCGGGTGCGGTCGCCGCTCTGCCCGACGAAGTCAGCGAAGAAGGCCGCGTCGAGCTTGCCGCGCTCGGCCGTGCGGACGAGATCCGCCCAATAGGCGAAGTCGGGCTTGCCCGGCGCGGCCGAGCCCGGCTGACGCCAGGCGCCGGGGTGATGGCCATGGCGCGTGAGGAACACGGCGAGCGCAAGTTGCCGCTGCTGGGTGCTCATGGGAATATCTCCGCAAGGGTCGGGAGCGCGCCGGGGGGACGCGCTCCCAGCTCGGTTATTCGGCGGGTTCGGCGACGCGCTCGGCGGCGTAGCGGATCGTGCCGTCGTCCTCGACGGTGGCGTCCTGCGGCACGAGCTTGCCCATCTTCCACTGCTGCTCCAGCACGCCGGGCCCGAACGGCTTGGAGCCGCCGAGCGCCGCGGCGAGGATCTGGAAGCGGGCGCCCTCCTCCAGCAGGACGATCGTGTTCACGAGGTCGCGCAGGCCCTTCCACGACCAGATCGTGGCGCCGCCGTTGGCCTCGACGATGCCGGGCACCTGGCGATCCCGCTCGATCGCCTCGAGGATGAAGTCGGGCTCCTTCTGGCGGCGGTCGATATAGACCGGCAGCTCGGAGGAGAAGCGGAAGCGGCGGTTCGGCACGTAGAGCAGCGGCAGCACCGAATGGGCCTGCGAATAGGCGCCGAGGTGCGGGGTGTGGACGTGGCTGATCGCCTGGAAATCCGGATGCTGCTGGAAGATCTTGAGATAGCGCGCCTCCCCGCCGGGCGCGTTGTTCCAATAGGAGTTGCCTTCGAAATCGACCACGCCGGTCTTCGGCTGGTCGGGATCGTCCTCCCACAGGCCGGCGTAGCTCAGGGTCACGATCTTGTCCTCGCCCGGAATGCGGACCGAGAAGCCGAGCGTGCCGCTGGCCGAGATCGTCTGCGTCTCGCGCAGGACGCGGAAGGCGCGGCGGGCGTCCTGCTCGGCCTGGAGGACGAAGGCGAGGGCGTCGGGGGAAAGGGCGTGTTGGGGCATGGCTGGGTATCCTTTCGGGTTCAGGCGGCGACGGGTTGGGGAAGGGTCGCGTTGAGGGCGACGGCGGCTTCGAGCGGGCGGCGGTCGATCCAGTCGGCCAAGGCGAAATCGGCATCGAGGAAACCGTGGGGGAAGAGGAACTTCTTCTGCTGCTCGAACAATGCGAGGCGGGTCTCGTCGAGCGGCGGGCGCAGGCCCTCGTGGAGCCGGGCATAGGCCTGGTCGACCGCGACGGCGCTGCCAGCGGTCTCGAACTCCAGGATCTCGCGCAGCCGCTCGGGCTGCTCGGCGACATGGTCGGCAGCGCGCAGGGTCACGGCGAGGAAGCGCACGACGAGATCGAAATGATCGTCGAGCAGGCTCTGGTGGACCGTGATCGGCCGCGGGGTGCCGTTGTTCACGCGGAAGCGCGGATCGGGCAGCGCATCGAGGTCGATCGCGACAGCCAGGCCGTTCTCGCGCGCCTGGTCGAGCGCGGCGGCGCCCTTGACGTAGATCGCGTCGACTTCTCCCGAGACCAGCGCCGCGAACGGCCAGAGCCCGCCCGGGCCGCGCCGGCGCGGCGCAAGGTCGCGGCCCGCGCCGCCGATGTCGCGCAGGACGTCCAGCGTCTCGACCAGCTCGACGTCGTCGAAGGTCAGCCCGACCGAGGCGAGCGCGCCCTTGTAGCCGGCGAGCGACATGCCGCGCGCGATGCTGGTGCCGCGCACGTGGCTGGGGATCGGGTTCCGGTTCCACCCCGGCAGGGCGAGGCGCCGGCCCTTGAGATCGGCGGCGGAGTGGATGCCGCTGTCCGGCCGGGCGAGGATGAGCTGGCTCTCCTCGATCCAGGTCAGGCCGATCAGCTTGGTCGGCTCGCCCTGCGCCCGCGCGCCGAAGGCGAGCATGTTGCCGCCCTCGCGGATCAGCGTCGGCAGGCGGTGGTCGTAGTGGTGACGGCCGAGCTCGGCGCTCGATTCCTGCAAGGTCCTGAGCGCGATGCCGTCCGCCGCGAAGGCCTCGGTCAGCCAGCCGAGCTTGTAGGCGATGCCCGTCGCAGTCGGCACGGGGCAGCGGGTGAACCAGATCTCGTCAGGCCGATTGGGCATCGCGATTGTTCCTTCGCAGTTGTCGCGTCAGGAACATCGCAAGAGGCGTGCCAGATCGGGAAATGGCGGTTTTCCGGGATTTTCCGGAAAGGGCCGGATAGTTCGTTGCGCCAGTTTCAGCACCGGCGCTGCGCAAATCTGCGCTCAGATCAGGCTGAGGTTCTTGAGGTAGGTGCGCACCACGTTGCGCGTCACGCCGAGCGCCTCGGCGGTCTTGATCTGGTTGGAGCCGGAGCGGCGGAAGGCCTCGGTCACGGCGGTCGCCACCAGGCGGTCGAGCAGGTCGGGATGGTGCCCCTCGATCAGCCGCGAGACGAGCGCCCGCCCCTGGTCCTCCAGCGCCGCCGTAGGATCGTCCGCCGGAGCCGACTGGACGAGCCGCGCGCCGAGCACGAGGTCGTCGACGTCGATCCGCCCGTCCTGGCAGATCAGCGTGGCGCGGTGGATCGCGTTCTCCAGCTCGCGGATGTTGCCCGGCCAGGCATAACCGAACAGCGCCTCCTCCGCCGCCGGGGTCAGCTCCAGCCGCCCGGCCCGCAGCCGTTCACCATAGACGCCGAGGAAATGCTGGGCGAGCGGCAGGATATCGGCGCGCCGCTCGCGCAACGGCAGCAGCGGCAGGGCGACGACCTGGAGCCGGTAGAACAGGTCGGAGCGGAAGGTCCCGGCATCGACCGCCTGCTGGAGGTCGACGTTGGTCGCCGAGACGATCCGGATGTCGAGCGGGATCGGCGTGCGCGAGCCGAGACGGACGACCTCGCGTTCCTGGAGGACGCGCAGCAGCTTGACCTGCAAGGCCGGCGGCAGCTCGCCGATCTCGTCGAGGAACAGCGTGCCGCCGTTGGCCGCCTCGAACCACCCGGCGCGCGCGGTCTGCGCGCCGGTGAAGGCGCCGCGCTCATAGCCGAACAGCTCGCCCTCGATCAGCGTCTCGGAAAAGGCGCCGCAGTTGACCGCGACGAAGGGCGCGCGGGCGCGGGCGCTGCGATCGTGGATGAAGCGGGCAACGAGTTCCTTGCCCGTCCCGGTCTCCCCGACGATGAGGATGTTGGCCTCGCTCGGCGCGACCTTGTCGATCAGGGGCAGCATCGCCTTCGACTTGGGATCGCTGAACACCAGCGCCCGGGCGCGCGGCCCCTCGGCATGGTGCTTCTCGCAATCGTAGGTCAGCAGTGTCCGCCCGCTGTCGCTGCGGCCGGCGACTACTCCGATCTTGTCAGGGGCAAGGGGGCGGCCTTCGCCCAATCGGCTTTGCACGCTCATGTGTCTCCTCCGGAAAACGCGCCGGCAGGATAGGCGTAAAGAAACTCTACCGAGTCAGTAGAAATTCAATTCGCGGACTTAGCTTGCCTTTGTCAAGCGCTCTCGCGGCGCGGTCTGGCCAGGCGTTCGGCGGCTGCGGCAAGCGGCCGCGGGTCGATCCAGGCGGCAACGTCGACCGGGGCGTCGAGGAATCCGGCCTGCTCCAGGAACGCGGCCTGGGCCGCCAGCATGGCGACGCGCGCGGGCGATAGATCCGGGTGCAACGCGCGGTGGAAGCCGCCGCGATAGGCGGTCTCGACCCCGGCGATGCTCGACCAGGTCTCCTCGGCCAGGATCGGCTTCAGCTCGTCGAGGTGGGTCGCCGCCCAGTCGGCCCCGCGCAGCGTCTGCTCGAGGAACAGCTCGACCAGGTCGGGGTGGCGGTCGAGCATGTGCTGATGGACGACGATCGGGCGCGGGGTACCGTTGTTGATCCGGGCGAGACGGCTGGGATAGGCGTCGAGATCGACGCCGACGACGAGGCCGAGCGCCTCCGCCGCGTCGGCCGCCGCCGCGCCCTTGACATAGACCGCGTCGACCTCGCCCGCCGCGAGCCGGTCGAGCCCGTGCCAGAACCGGCGCATGGTCTCGCGCGTCGGACGCTGGCGCGGTATGAGCGGGATGTCGACCAAGCGCGCGTCGGCCACAGTCAGCCCGCCGAGCGACAGCGCGTTCCCGATCCCGCGCAGGGCCATGCCGCGGGCGATCGACTCGCCCCGGCTTTCGGCGAAGGCGGGAAGCGCGAAGCGCAGGCCCTTGAGGTCGCCCGGCTGCATCACCCCGCTGTCGGGGCGGACGATGATCGCCTGGCGCTCGTCGATCCAGGTCAGCCCGATCACCCGCGTCGGCGCGCCGCGCGCGCGGGCGGCGAGCGTACGGATATTGCTGCCCTCGCGGAACAGGTGGCGCTGCTGCCGCGCGGGATCGGCGGCGACGAGGTTGAGCCCGCCCTCAACGATCCGGCGCACCGCGATGCCGCACGCGGCGAAGACCTCGGTCATGTAGCCGCGCGCGAAGGCGACGCCGGTCGCCGCCGGCACCGGGCAGCGCATCATCCAGATCGTATCCGGCCCGTCCGGCATCTCGCTCTCCTGGGTTCACGGCTTAGCGAGCGGCAAGGTCCGTGCCAAGCGAAGGCAACCCGGCCGAACCGCCCGCCGCCGCCCGCGAGCCGCTGCGCGATACCGCGCAGCCCGTGGCCCGATCTGCGCAGTCCGAGACGGGCCGTGCACGGCGAAACCCGCCCGCCTCGGCCAAGTCCGCGACTTGGCACGCCCCATGCAGAGACCCCCGCATAGCGCAACGAGCGAGTAGCACAGTGGCAACCCAAGCACCCGACACCCCTCCAGGCGGCATCCTGAAGCGCCGCAAGCCCCTCTGGATCGTCCTGGCACTCGCCGTCGCGCTGGCGGCCTTCCTCGGCTGGCGAGCCGCGCGCGGTGGTGAGGCGGGGGCGGCCAAGGTGGTCAACATCGCCTCGATCGCCTCACCCTATCAGGGCAAGCAGGTCTACAACGGCCTGACCGACGTCATCATCCGGCAGGGCTGGCTCAAGGCCGAGCTGGCCAGACGCGGCGTCGCGCTCAACTTCGTGCCCGTGCCGACCGCCGTCGGCGCCCCGCTCATCAACGAAGGCTTCAGCGGCAAGCGGATCGACTTCGCCTCCTACGGCGACTTCCCCGCCGTGATCGCCGTGGCGGGCGGCGTGCCGCTCAAGCTGGTCGCGCCGCTCGGCGGGGGGCAGAACGTCTATCTGGTGGTCCGCAAGGATTCGCCTGCGACCTCGCTCGCCGACCTCAAGGGCAAGAAGATCGCACTCCATCGCGGCCGGCCGTGGGAGCTGCCCTTCTCCAAGCTGGTCGACGCGAGCGGGCTCAAGCTGTCCGACTTCACGATCGTCAACATCAACCCCTCGGCCACGCCCGCGGCGCTCGCCTCGGGCAGCGTCGACGCGACGGTGCTGCTCTCGGACGGCCTGCTGCTGGAGCAGAGGGGCGTCGGCAAGGTGATCTGGTCGACCGCCCATGCCCCGGCCGACTGGAAGATGCGCGCCGAGCTGTTCGCCCGCGGCGACTTCGTCGACGCCAATCCCGAGCTGACCCAGCTCGTCGTCGACGCCTATGTCCGCGCTGCCGCCTGGTCGAGCCAGGAGGCGAACCGCGCGGCGGTGATCCGCAACTCCTCGCGCGGCTTCCTGCCCGAGGATATCCTCGCCAAGGACTATGCCGCCAACGGCCTCGCCTGGCACGAGCGGTTCTCGCCGGTGTTCCATCCCGACGTGAAGGCGCACTACCGCTCGGTCGCGGCCTATGCGCTGGAGCGCGGGCTGATCCGCCGGCCGGTCGACGCCGACAAGCTGATCGACGACCGCTTCGTCGCCAGGGCGCTGCGGGACCTGAACCTCCAGTCCTACTGGTCGACCGCCTCCGACCGGCCGCGCCAGGCCCTGGCGGCGAACCCGTGATGGCCAGCCGCCCTCTCCCCCTCCCGGCGCCGGCCGCGGCCACCGCCGGCCGCTCGCCCTTCGCCCCGCTGGCCGCGCCGCTCTCGCTGCTCGCGGTCTGGCAGCTCGCCTGCATGAGCGGGCTGTTCCCGCCGCAGGTGCTCGTCCCGCCCAGCGAGGTCGCGCGCACCCTGTGGCTCATGGCCGGCTCGGGCGAGCTGGAGCGCCATATCGGCGACAGCCTCTACCGCCTGGCCTTCGGCTTCGCGATCGGGGCGCTGGCCGGGCTGGCCTTCGGCGCCGCGATCGCCCTTTCCCGGCTGGCCGAGGCAGCCTTCTCGCCGCTGTTCCTGACGCTCTGGCAGGTCCCGGTGATCGCCTTCATCCCGACCATGGTGCTGTTCCTGGGCATCAACGAGCCGTTCAAGATCGCGATCGTCGCCGTCGCCGCCTTCTTCCCGATCGCGCTCGCCACCTTCGACGCCGTGCGCGGGGCCGTCCGGCCTGGCTAGGTGGTGCGCTGCGCGGGACGCACCGGCGGGCCTGCCCTGGGCCTCGTCATCGTGAGCCGGGGGACGGTGCCCGCCGTGTTAACCGGCCTGCGCATCGCCCTGACCCGCGCCTGGATCGTCCTCGTCGCCGCCGAGCTGCTCGCCGCCGACAGCGGGATCGGCCAGATGATGGAGATGGGCCGCCAGCTCTTCCAGCTCGACGTGGTCCTGGCCGGGGTCGTGGTCAGCGGCCTGATCGGCTTCCTGCTCGACCGCGGCGCCCGCGAGATCGAGCGCCGCGCGACGAAGTGGAGGACGGCATGAACGCCCTGCTCTCGCGCCGCGCGCCGCGCCTCGCCCTGGGCCTGATCGCGCCCGCCTTGCTTCTCGCCGGCTGGCAGTGGCTCGCCACCTCGGGCGGGGCGAGCGCCGTCGCCCTCGCTCCGCTCGGCAGCGTCGCCGCGGCCTTCGTCGAGCTGGTCGGGAACGGCACGATCTTCGGCGACATCGTCGCGACCCTGACCCGCGCCTTCACCGGCTTCGCCATCGGCGCCGGCCTGGGCGTGGCGACCGGCACGGCCACGGCGGTCTGGCCGCTGCTCAACCGCGTGATCGCGCCCCTGCTCAACGCCCTGCGCCAGGTGCCGATGATCGGCTGGCTGCCGCTGATCGGGCTGTGGTTCGGCACCGGCGAGGGTTCCGAGCTGATCGTCGTCTGCCTCGGCGCCTTCTTCCCGGCCATGCTCAACACCCATGCCGGGATCGCCAATGTCGAGCAGCGCTACCTCGACGTCGGCGAGGTCTTCCGCTTCACCACCGGCCAGCGCTTCCGGCGCATCCTGCTGCCCGCGGCCATGCCGCTGATCCTGACCGGCCTGACCCAGGCCCTGGCCTTCGCCTGGATCGGCACCCTGGCGAGCGAGCTGCTGATGGGGGCCGGCGGCGGGCTCGGCGTCACGCTCCAGACCGCACAGGTCCAGCAGCGGCTCGACGTGATCCTCGTCACCGTCGCGATCACCGCGATCCTCGGCTTCGCCATCAACCAGATCATCGCCCGCGTCCGCCGCGAGGTGCTGCGCTGGCAACCCGCCTCGATTTGAACAGGAGCCCTTCCATGAGCGCCGAACCCTTCCCCCGCCCGCGCAACCAGCAGGTCGGTGGGTCCCCGCGCATACATGCCGGCAAGGCTGGCCAGGCACAGCGTGGCCTGGCCGAGCAGCAGGCTGCGCCGAGGGCCGAAGCGGTCCCCCGCCCGAACGTCGAGAGCTCCGCCCCGCTGCGCGGCGAGCTGACCAACAGCGACCTCGACAAGAGCTTCACCATCGGCGGCCAGGCCCGCCCGGTGCTGGAGAACATCAACCTCACGGTCCGTCCCGGCGAGTTCGTCTCGATCGTCGGCGCCTCGGGCTGCGGCAAGTCGACCCTGCTGCGCCTGATCGTCGGCCTCGACAGCGAATACGGCGGCGAGATCCGCCTCGACGGGGAGCGGATCGCCACGACCAGCCTGGACCGCGGCATCGTCTTCCAGGACCACCGCCTGTTCCCGTGGATGACGCTGGAGCAGAACGTCGAGCTGGCCCTGCTGAACACCGACACGCCCAAGGCGCGCCGCGCGGCGATCGTCGCCGAGCACATCGCGCTGGTCGGCCTGAGCGGCTTCGAGAAGGCCTATCCGCACCAGCTTTCCGGCGGCATGGCCCAGCGCGCCGCCATCGCCCGCGCCCTGGTGACGGAGCCCAAGGTCCTGCTGCTCGACGAGCCGCTGGGCGCGCTCGACGCGCTCACCCGCGTCCACGTCCAGAACGAGCTCCAGCGCATGTGGCTGGCCCAGCGCTCGACCATGGTCATGGTCACGCACGACGTCGAGGAGGCGCTCTACCTCGGCGACCGGGTGATCGTGATGTCGCCCCATCCGGGCCGCGTCCGCCGCATCGTCGAGGTCGGCCTGCCGCACCCGCGCGACCGCCGCTCGCCCCTGCTCCACCGCCTCAAGGACGAAATCCTGGCCGAGCTCACCGGCAATCCGGCCGGGGAGCCCGCCAACCTCGTCACCTTCCCCGCCCGGGAGAGCCGCTGATGCCCCGCCAGCCCGACCATCCGATCGATTCCCTGTTCACCGACCGCTGGTCGCCGCGCAGCTTCACCGGCGAGGAGGTGCCCCCGGCCGTGCTCCACAGCGCGCTGGAGGCCGCCCGCTGGGCCCCTTCGGCCTCCAACGCCCAGCCCTGGCGCTTCCTGATCGCCCGCAACGGCGATGCGGACTGGGCCAGGTTCACCGCCCTGCTCAACGGCCGCAACGCCCGCTGGGCGGGCCGCGCCTCGGCGCTGATCCTGATCGTCTCGGCGACCGAGGTCGAGCGGAACGGCCAGCGCGGGCCGAACACTTCGCACTCGTTCGACGCGGGGGCGGCCTGGGCCAATTTCGCGCACCAGGCGCTGCTGCTCGGCTGGCACACCCACGGGATCGGCGGATACGACCGCGACCTCGCCCGGGAGACGCTGAAGATCCCCGACGACTTCGCCCTCGAAGCCCTGATCGCGCTCGGCCGCCAGGGCCCGCTCGACACGCTCGACGCGGATTTCCACGCCCAGGAAAGCCCCAACGCCCGCCGGCCGCTGGCCGAGTCCGTCTTCGCCGGCACGTTCGGCGTCCCGGCCTTCGCCCCGGCCTCTCCCGAAAAGGAAGACGCATGACCATCCGCACCTACTGGCAGATCGATCCCGCCGCCGAGCCGCGCCGGCTCGAACCCTCGACGCGGCGGGCAAACGGCATCGTCACGCCGCTGCGCGGTCCCGCGCCCAACCGCTTCGGCTACTACGCCCAGATCGCCGAGGCCGCGGCGCAGACCGCCTTCGACGGCCTGTTCGTGGCCCATCGCGCCGAGGCGGACGAGAGCCGCATCGTGGCCGCCGCCCTCGCCCGCGAGGTCCGCCGGCTGGAGCTGGTCGCCGAATTCCCGGCCTCGGTCGGCTCGGCGGTCTATGCCGCCAAGCAGGCGACGACCTTCCAGCGCGGCGCCCACGGCCGCTTCGCCTGGGCGATCGCGCCGGACGGCGACGCCCGCTCCCGGGCCCGCGAGGGCGACCTCGTGCCCGAGGACCGGCTCGGCCGGCGCCTCGACGAGTTCCTGACCGTCGCCCGCGGGGTCCATGCCGAGCGGCCGTTCACCTTCACAGGCGAGCATTTCGAAGTCGAGAACGGCGGCTTCGAGGCCCCGCTGAACCGCGCGCCCTTCCCCACGGTCTTCCTCCAGGGCGAGAGCGAGGAAGCGCTCGACCTCTCGGCCCGCCATGCCGACGTGCACCTGCTGCGCGCCGGGCCGATCGACCGGCTCGCGGCCCTGGCGGAAAGCCTCGACACCCTCGCCAAGCGGGCGGACCGCAGCGTCGCCGTCGGGCTGCTCCAGCCCGTCCTCGTCCGCGAGACCGAGGAGGAGGCCAGGCTGGAAGCCAACCGCGCGGGCCGCGCGCTCGGTACGCTGGTCGGCTCCTACGACACGGTCGCCGCGCGACTGGCCGAGTTGGCCGCGCTCGGCGTGACCCATTTCGTGCTGAGCGCCGAGCCCGCGCTGGAGGAGGCCTACCGCGTCGGCCAGCACGTCCTGCCGCGCCTGCGGGCGCGCCTTGCCCAGACCCACGCCGCCGCCTGAAACAGAGGAGCCGCTCCCATGACCATCGATTTCCACTGGCGCCTGCCAACCCACGGCTGCCATTCGTCCATCCGCCGCGGCAACTACGACCGGGGCGACTGGTCGCCGCCCGGCCCGGAGAACCTCGCGCCCGGCCTCGACCGCGCGGGCGGGGACGATGGCTATCGCTACATCGACCACCTCGCCCAGATCGCCAAGGCGGCCGAGAGTGCCGGCTTCCAGGGCGGGCTGATCCCGTCCTTCCCCAACACCGACGATCCCTGGGTGATCTCGCCGCTGCTGGCGCGCGAGACCAGCACCTTCCGCTTCATGATCGCCTTCCAACCGGGCTTCGGCAATCCGGTCCACACCGCCCGCGCCGCGGCCAGCCTGCAACGCGCGACGGGCGGCCGCCTGCTGTTCAACATCATCACCGGCGGCGGCGGCCCGGCCCAGCTCTGGTGGGGCGACAGCTTCGCCCACGACGACCGCTACGGGCGCACCGACGAATGGCTCGACGTGTTCAAGGGCGTCTGGAACAATCGGGGCTTCACCTACCGGGGCCGCTTCTACGAGGTCGCGGACGGCGGCCTGCCGCCGCTGCTCGCCGCCGAGGACTTCCCCGAGATCTGGTTCTCCGGCTCGTCCGACGCGGCGCTCCGGGTCGCCTCGAACCACGCCGACTACTACCTGTCCTGGCTCGAGCCGTTCGACCAGCTCTTCGACAAGTTCGCGCGGGTCAAGGAAAAGACCGCCGCGCTCGGCCGCCGGCAGAAGTGCGCGATCCGCGTCGATCTGGTCGCGCGGCGGACCGAGGAGGAAGCCTGGCGCGACATCCGCCTGGGCTTCGAGAACGTCAGCGACGAGACCCGCCAGCGCTGGCGCGGGCAGGCGACCGATTCGGTCGGCGCCTCGCGCCAGGCCGCGCTGCGCCCGACCGAGGCGACCCGCTGGGACGACCTGATCGTCGCGCCGAACCTGTGGGGCGGCTTCAGCCTGCTGCGCGGCGGGCCGGCGCTGGGCATCGTCGGCTCCTACGAGCAGTGCGCGGCCAAGCTCGACGAGCTGATCCAGGGCGGCGCCGACGGCTTCATCCTGGCCGGCACCCCCCACCTGGAGGAAGCCTACCGCGTCGGCGAGGAGGTCCTGCCCCTCCTCGGCCGCTCTGCCCCGGCCCTGCGCGAAGCCGCGGAATAGCGCACTAACCGGCGATGCGGGCGGCGCGCTGAGCGAATAGCGCGCGCGCCGTCGCCGCCACAAGGCCGCGGGCGCACCGCAAGGTTGCGATGAAGAGGTCCGCATCCAGCGGGGAAACGCGTCGGCGAGAGCGGGCGGCGGGGTGTCCGGATTTGTCATGCCGCAAGAGATAACCGATTCGGTTATGTGTAGGAAAATGGTTTTTTGCTGGCACGTCCCGTCGAACCGTAATGAGCCACTAAGGACATGCCACACACGTCACCCCGGACTTGCTCCGGGGTGACGGCGAGGGATTGAGGCGACAGGAGGGAACCGCACCCGGCTCCCTCCTCCTCTCCAGTTCAGAACCGCACGATCAGCGACCCGCCGAAGCTCCGGGGAACGCCGTACTGCACCGTGTCGCCGTTGACCGAGCCCGCCGCGAAGGCCGGCAGGGCGTGGTTGCGGTAGGTGGTGTCGAGCAGGTTGTTGACGAAGAACGAGGCGCTGATCCGCTCGTTCGCCGTGGTGTAGGTGATCCGGGCATTGGCCAGGGTATAGCCAGGCTGGGTCAGCAGGTAGCGGTTCACCGTGTCCTGCGGGGTGACGTAGTAGTATTGCAGCGAGGTGTAGCGGGCGTCGGCCGCGAGCTCGATCTTGCCCTTGTCGCCCAGCGGCACCGTATAGTTCGCGCCCAGGTTCAGCGTCAGGTGCGGCGAGCGGACGAACTGGTTGCCGGCGAGGTTGGCGCCGCCGTTGTTGACCTGGAACTCGTCGAACTTCGTGTAGAGCAGGCCGACCGCGGCGTTGAGGCTGAGGTTTTCGGTCGGCCGCGCGGTCAGCTCGAACTCGGCGCCGTCGGCATGGGCCCTGGCCGCGTTCTGGAGGTAGGAGACCGTCGCCCCGCCGACCGCGCCCGGGTTCGGGCCGACCACGTTCACCTGCACGTCGCGGTAGTCGTAGTGGAAGTAGGTGGCGTTGAAGGTCAGCTTGCCGTCGAACCAGGTCGACTTGTAGCCGAGCTCGAAGGCGTTGAGCCGCTCCGGATTCACCGCGACCAGCGCGATCGGCAGGGTCGCCGCGGTGTTGAACCCGCCCGACTTCACCCCGTGAGAGAACTTGAAGTAGAGCAGGTTATTGCGGTCGATCTGCCACGAGGGCGTCACGTCGTAGGTGAAGGCGTCCCAGGTCCGCGACAGGTTGCCGGAGAAGGTTCCCGCCGCGCTGAGGTTTCCGGTATAGCCGTTCCACCACTGGGCGTAATTGCTCCAGGACGGAACGACCGCGGCGCCCGCCGTGGTGAGGGTCCCCGCCGTCGCGTTGAGGCGGTCGAAGTCGAGCGTCTTGGTCTCGCGGGTGAAGCGCGCGCCGAGGGTCAGCTTGAGCGCATCGGTGAACTTGAAAGTGCCGCTGCCGAACGCCGCGCCGCTTTCCGCCGTATGGTCGTAGCGGGTCAGGCTGTAGGCGGTCGGCGAGGTGCTGCCCGCCTGGGCCGGGACCGTGCCGTCGGGCAACCGCGCCGCATAGCTGTCGGAATGGATCTTCTCGTTGAAGTAGAACAGCCCGGCGATCCAGGTGAAGCGGCCGTCCGTTGGCGAGGTCAGCCGCAGCTCCTGCGTCCATTGGCGCGAACGGGCCGCGGTGTAGGAGCGCGAGATTTCCAGCGGCGTGTAGTCGCCGTCGCCCGCGCCGCGGCTCTTCCACCGCTCGTAGCCGGTGATCGAGGTCAGGGTGACGCCGCCAAGGTCCCAGTCGAAGCGCAGCGAGCCGCCGAGCTGGCTGGTCTTGCTCCATTCGCCGGCATTGGTGCTGACCGTCTCGGTATCGGTCGAGGGGGCATAGCCGCCGCGGAAGACGCCGCCCGGCGGATAGGTCGCCGTGGTCCAGTAGGTGCCACGCGTGTCGTACTTGCGGTAGTGGATCGAGAACAGCGCCGTCAGGTTCTCGGTCGGCTTGGCCAGGATCTGGCCGCGGAAGACGTCATCGTCGACCGCGTTCGACTTCTCGCCGGTGAACAGGTTGTCGAACCGCCCGTCGCGGTGGTCGAGGCGGAAGGAGAAGCGCGCGGCGAGCTTGTCCGGCACCACCGCGAAGCCGACCGCGCCCTCGGCCACCTTGTCGTCGTAGCTGCCGTATTCGAGCTTGACGTAGTTGTCCTGGTCGCCGCTCAGCACGGGCCGCTTCGTGATGACGTTGACCGCGCCGCCGGTGGTGTTCTTGCCCCACAGCGTGCCCTGCGGCCCGCGCAGGACCTCGACCCGCTCGATGTCGATCAGCGGCAGGCCGGTGGCGCTGGCGTTGCTGATGTAGACGTCGTCGAGGTAGAGCCCGACCGGGCTGGCGAGGTCGAGCGGCTGCTGCCCCGCGCCGATGCCGCGAATCCACCAGCGCGGCCGCCCGTGCTGCTGTGTGCCGGCCGAGGCGTTCGGAATGTAGTTGAGCACCTCGTTGGCCGAGCGGCCGACGCCGCCCTTCTGGAACAGGTCCGAGGAAAGCGCCGAGACGGCGGTCGGCACGTCCTGCAAGCGCTCCTCGCGGCGCCCGGCGGTGACGATGATCTCGCCGCCGTAGTCGCCGGCGTCGGCCGCCGCCGCATCGGCGGCTCCGGCCTCGGCGGCCCCGGCTTCGGCGAACGCCGGAGCAGCCGCCAGGGTGATGGAAGAAACGCCGATCAAGACGGCAATTCGCGTGTACGAGTGTGACAAGGATTTTCCCCGATGGTTTCCTGGCGCCCCGCGCGCCGAGAGTCGGGGCAACCATCAGCAAAGCCTGTGCCACTTGATGAAACAGGCTTATTTTCAAATATATAGATAAACGGGCCGGTGCCCGTCTGGTGCGATTGCACCAGACGGCGCGAGGCATCGTGTTGCATCTGCAACATCGCCGCGGCCCTGGCTCGCCGACGCGCGTGCCGTAGCTCGTCTTGCCCCTGCAACAGACAATCTTGTTATGTCTACTAAATCACTTGAAATTATGAGAGCGTCCATCAATTACCCGTCGTGCCGGAGCGGCTCCGGCCCCGCGCACCTTATGGAGACCGGCTGCAATGCCCGAAGCCAACCGCCCCAGCGGCGTCACCGTCGAGGAAGGCATCGCGACGATCCGCGATGCCCTGTCCGCCATTTCCTACGGCAGCCTGGTGTTGACCGTGCACGAGGGCCGCGTCGTCCAGATCGACGTGACCCAGCGCAAGCGCTTCAAGCTCGCCTGACGCGAGGCCCGGCAGCGCGCCGGACCGGCCATGCCGAACAACCTTCCCGTAGCTGTGGTCGGCGCCGGGTTCAGCGGCACGCTGCTGGCGATCAACCTCCTGCGCCTGGGCCAGCGGGTCGTTCTGGTCGAGCGCGACGGCGCAAGGCTGGCCAAGGGCCAGGCCTTCGGCACGCGCCGGCCCGAGCACCTGCTCAACGTCCGCGCCGCGAACATGAGCGCCTATCCCGACGATGCCGATCACTTCACCCGCTGGATGGGCTTTTCCGGCACCGGCCAGGTCAACCGCTTCGTGCCCCGGCTGGCCTATGGCCAGTACCTGCTCGAGGAGCTGATCGACGCGCTGGCCGCTGCCGAGGGGCGCGGCGAGATCCGTTCCGCCGAGGTTGTCTCGGCGAGCTTCGCGGCAACGGCGGGCCCCCCCCACCTGCACCCGGCGGGCGGCGCTTCCCTCGCCCGCCCCGCCGGGGGGCTCGCCCCCCGCCATTTTCCCCCCCCCCCCGGGCCCGGCCCCCCCCGGCTACCCCCCCGCCCCCCCGGTCCCCCCCCCCGGAGGCCCGGCGGAAACGCCACGCCCCCCGCCGCCCAACCCGCGC
>Ga0066256_1002198_pt1 | contig 22715 bp, 10 predicted proteins | sample ThiBio_1000_biof_FD_87107 | JGI IMG/M metagenome (GOLD analysis project Ga0066256, IMG submission 87107) | Wastewater bioreactor microbial communities from Cape Town, South Africa - Thiocy_expt_1000_biof (version 2) | ecosystem: Engineered > Bioreactor > Thiocyanate-remediating >... | reverse complement strand
GGGGTTGGGGGGGTGGGGGGGGGGGGGGGGGTGCGGGGAGTGTACACATGGGAGACAGGGCGGCAACCGGCGGGCGTGGCACCGCGCACGCACCTTGCGCATGTGGTCGTCTGTCTTGAGCATCTGCGCAAAGTAGTCGTCAGGGCGGCGGTGCGGCACACCCAGCCGCTCCAGCTCGCTGCGCGCCGCTGTCACAGCCGCCAGCGCGTGGCCATAGCTGCAGGTGGGAGGGGAGAGGTACGTGGTGGGAAGTGCAACAAAAACGAGCGCAGCAGCGCGCGATCAAAGAGGCAGCGCGCACGTACAAGCCCAGCTCCAGCTTCAGGTCATCGTCGGCATCCACCTTCAGTGGCTCTGCTGACACCACCTCCAGGCGCTCAATCCACGGCAGGTCGCTGTCCAGCTCTGCCAGCACGCGCTGCAGCCCCTTCACGTCATTCACATACGAAGGCGCACTGTCACCGCCGCCGCCGCCGATGGCAGCGGCCTTGAACCGCACCGCGCGGCCCTCCCCACGCAGCGTCTCCTCCACATCCGAGTCCATGCCGTCATCCACCTCTGCTACCGCCGCGCGTGCGCGGGGCGCCATGGCGGCGCGGCTGCGCTTCGACATGTCGACTACTGTTGTTGTTAGTGGGTTGACACAAGGAGGAGGGGGGAGAGAGAGGAGGGGCGGGATTCGTTAATAATAACCTGCAAAACTAAACCCGTTGCAAACTTCTCCACTCACAACCCAATGATAACCCCTTGTAATTTGCACTGCCACCTCTATTTCTACCGCTCCCCGTTGGCGATACCACTGCCCTCTTCCCATTATGTGCCCTCTTCTTCCCCCTCCCTTTTGATGGTGTCTGCCTCTCTCCTCTCCTCTCCTCTCGCCTCGCCTCGCCCCTGATGATGATACGGCGACGGCAGGATACGAGGCACAAAGTGGGGGTGGAATTTGGCGACAATAAATCAATGGTGGCGACGGGCAGTTGTTATAGGGTAGAGTGGAGGGAGCATTATGTGGGTTGGGTGACGCTAATGCGCGGCGGCGTGGTGTCATCAGACGGCTACTTATTGATTTCGGTATACGACACTGCGAGTAGCACCGGAAGAGTGTGTGCCAACTGCCAACGTGCCCAAGTGATCTGCAGTGAGCGAAAGCAGCAGCGAGAGTGGCCAGCAGCAGCCAGTTGTGGTAGTGCACCGAGTAAACTAACGTAGCTTCGTAGCTGTTGCGCAACGAGCGGGAACCAGGTTGGCGCCTTCACAGCTTGGGTAGCACCGCGCAGCCGTCAACGACGACAATCCACCAGCTGCCGCCATGGCGGCACCCCTGGCAGCCACCCTGGAGCCGCTGGTGCGCGCGGTGCTGCAGGCGGGCAGCCAGGTGGGGCAGGTGGCAGCCTCCGCGGTACGCAAGCTGGATATGACGGGCGTGTGGCACTTTCCCGACCTGCCCTACCTGCCAGACGGCGACCCCAAACACACCCTGGTACGCCGCCGCCGCGGAGAGAACGGGTGTCAGGCCTGCGCGCCCGCCCCCCCACCCCCCCCCCCCCACCCCAACCCACCCAATAATCAGGACGTGTACATGCCAAGCACGCAGTGCCCGCGCGCCTTCCGGCCTGTGGGGGTGTTCCTGCACGGCGGCGCGGGGCGGCGCGGGGACAAGAACTGGGGGTTCACCCGGTATGGCAACGTAGGCGCGGCGGCGGCGCGCGCCGGCGCACCCGCCATCGTGGCCAACTACCGCCTGGCGCCGGGGGTGCGTGCGTCGGAGCAGGTGCGCGACGTGGGCGCGGTGATGGCGTGGGTGGGCGGCCATGCGCACCGGTACGGCGGCGACGCGTCGCGCACGGTGTGGGTTGGGCACAGCGCCGGCGCACACCTGCTGGCAGCACTGGCTGCGCAGCCAGCATCATCCCTCGCCGCCGCCCGCGTGCCGCCGCCCGCCGCCGCCCTGCTGCTGTCTGCCGTGTTGAATGTGGCGCGCCTGGGCGCCTCCCCCGTCGGCAAGGCACTGGTTCATCCCGCCTTTGGCGACGACCCCGCCGCCTGGCGCGCCGCCTCCCCCGCCATCACATGCGCGCCAGGCGCGCTGCTGCGCACCACGCCGCTGTGGCTGGTGAATGCCGCCGAGGACTTCCACCTGCACGACGACGCGGTGGAGCTGGCAGACGCCCTGGCACCCGCGGCGCCGCACCCCGCTGCTGTCGCGCTGCAGGGCGCGGCTGCCGCGGCACTGGAGCGTGACGCACCGGCCGCCGCCGCCGCTCTGCATGCCGACGACCGCCGGGCGGGGATCACGCTGGCCACCGTTGCGGGTGCCAACCATGCCACCATCGTGTCCAACATTGGGCGTGCAGACGACCCCACCACCGCGCTGCTGCGCGCCATCATCTCCACCCTGCAGCCACCGCCGCCGCCGTCGCCGTGAGATCAGCGCGCCGGCGTTGGAACCTCACACGCGCTGCTGCTGCAGCGGCTGCACCCGCCGCTGCTCGCTGGCGCGGGTGCCAGCAGCAGCGAGGAGGCCGTGCTATGCGCGGCGGCGGAAGCAGGCGCGTCAGCAGGAGCGGCGGCGGCGGGATGCAGCATGCTGCCGCTCTGCAGCAGCTGGTTCGTCAGCAACACGATCTCTTGCTTCAGCAGCTCCGACGCGCCGCGCCACGTGTTGGACGCCGCGCCACACAGCAGGTCGGCGGCGCCCGCCGCCGCGGTGAGTGACAGCACGGGCGCCACCGCGGCGGCGACGGTAGCCGCACGCGGCGCCACGGCGAGGCTGGCGCCGGAGTGAAAATGCTCATGCCCGTGGGCGCCGCCATGGCCATGGTTGCACAGCGGCGCGGCACCGGCAGCAGACTGCGGCGCCGCCGGGGGAATGGCGAATGAAAGGAGGAGGAGCGTCATGACGGGCGCGGGGTGCACCCGAATGCATGACACGCCGCACGAGCCACACCCGGGCGCCTTGGCCACCTCGCGGCCGCCGCCGCCGCTGCTGCTGCTCGACTCATCCACAGCCGTCAGCACCGCCACTGCACCGCTGTCACAATCGCTGTCACCACTGGTGCCGCTGCCATGCGCCACACCGCGCCTGGCGCTGGCTGCCGCTACGGCGGCGGCGACGATAGGGTACAACGCAGTGCGCTCCAGCTCCAGAACCAGCGCGGCAGCTACCTCCAGGTGCTCCCGGCTGAGCTTGTCGATGCACCGCGGCGCTGCGTCCGCGCCGTCCGCCGTGCGGTTGAACGCCGCCACAAACAGGCGCACGGCAGCGGCCACGTCGCCGTGTGGCACGCGTGCCGCCAGCACGGCAGCGCGTGCTGCCGCCAGCGAAGACTCCAGCGTGTGCCGCAGGCGGCGCGTCATGCAGCCGGCGCCGGCGCCCGCCACCCGCGTGCCAGCGTCAGCGGCGCCGTCGGCAACATTAAAGAGGAGTAAAGGCGCAGCGGCGCGGCGGCGCAGCAGGACGTAGCCGCGCGGCAGGCGGGTGGAGGCGTCCAGTGCCTGCATGGCCTTCCACATGGCGGGCACCGGCACCCAGTGCGGCATGTACTTGAATCGCGCCACGTCCATCACCAGCACCATGTCGCGGCCGCGGTGGTAGCCGCCCATGGGCGAGAAGTGGCCCTCGCCCGTCTGCCCTAGCGCCGGCCGGCTGTATGACAGCACCATGAACTCACCCTCACTGCGCCGCGCCGCCGCTTCCATGGCAGCACGGAAGGCGCTCAGCGCACCAACGTCGTCGCCCGCCGGCGGCGGGCGCACCAGCGTGGCGGCGGCAGAGTTGCAATTGGCGAGGCACATGAAGGTGCCCAGGTCAATGCCGCGCTCCCGGATCTCTGCCATGGGCTTGCAGCAGTCCAGCATCTCCTCGCTGAACCACCGCCACACGCCCTTCCACAGCCGGCGCGGGTCAATGTTCAGCGCGTTCAGCGTCATGACCAGCGTGGTGAGGCCGCAGTACGCCGGCTCCTCCTGCGTTCGGAACTGCGCCGCCAGCGGGAAGTAGCACTCCATCGTGCCGTCCGCCAGCGCCTCCCCGAACAGCGCCTTGCCCTCCGGCGACGTGAACGGGATGCAGGCGGGCGGCAGGTCGCGCTTGTAGTACTGCGGCTTGCCGCCTACAACCGCCGGTACCGTAGCTGGTGCCGCTGCCGGCATTGCCGCAGCAGCGACCGCAGCAACAGCGCTGTTGGCACGCGTCGTGGTTGCTGCCCATGGCCGCGGTACTAGCCGCCCGCTCAGCGCCGGCAGCGCAGGTGGCGACGTGTGTGCAGCTACGGCAGTGCGGACGACGGCGATACCTCGCAGCAGTGGTGCGGCGGCGGGGGGTAGTCGCCGTCCCGCCGCCACGCCAGCCGCAGCAACCACCGCAGCAGCCGCCATTCCTATCGTACCCAGGCAGCCCACACCATACACAGACGTTGACGCCTCTCAACCCCCCGGACCCACCAACCCCTTGTGAAGGCTCAAACGGTGGGGGTGGGGGATGGACCAGGCGGGGGGACAAAGATCAACCGTAAAAGGTGGCAACTACGGGCATAAACTACACGTAGTGGACTGACGCATGTATCCATGCATGTAATGCGGGCGGTTCACTCCCGGTTGCGTGCGAACCACGTCGCGGAAGCGGCCACTCCCCTTCCTCCCACCCCTCCACTGCACCAGCGGCAGAAGGCAGCAGTCAGCTGGCCAGGATCTCTCTCGCTGCCTACTCAACTTCAGCCTGCTGCCGCACCCACAGATATGACACTTGGTGCGGCCCCATCCCGCGCACCACACAACTCATAACATAGGGTGCATAACCCGCTACTCATAGCGCGAGAGGGGTGCACCCGTGGGCATGAAAAGTGGCGACAACGTTGGTGGCAAAACGGTTTCATTTCAGCCGCCATACCACACCCACACCCACAACCTGGGCATTGCAATCGGCACCGTGTACCACCGCCGTAACCGCGGCAATAGTCCTGTGTTGCTGTGTCGATGTGTGCTGCCCACTTTTAGTTGCCGACGCATTGTGCATTTCAATACCCTCTACCTACCCTCCTACTGCCACCCCTCCCCCGTGTCCGCTGCTCATCCTGCTGCTGCTGCTGTTGCTGCTGCCTCTCACCGCCCCTGTTGCTCACCTGCCTCTGTTGCTCACCTGCCTCTGTTGCTCACCGCCGCTGCTTGCGGTTGCTATCGCTGCGTCTGTTTGCAGCTGTTGTGTTTGCATCTGACCTTGCCAAGCGGCGCACGTGGACACGCGCGAATCGGAACTGCTGACACACGTTGAGTCGGCACTGCCGCGCCTCGTACAAACACACAACACAGGATGCGGCCGCTGACGGACGAGGAGACGACGACGTTTTTTGAGAAGCTGGCGGCGTACATTGGGCGCAACATCAAGCAACTTATTGAGCGCGCAGATGAGCCGTACTGCTTTAGACTGCACCGCGACCGCGTGTACTATGTCAGGTACGCCTCGCGCGCGCGCGAGGGGACCAAACCAATTGCATACTGCACCACACCCTCCACCCCCCACCACCCCTCCCCCCTGTCCCCGTGCAGTGAGCGCGTGATGAAGGCGGCGACGGCGGTGGCGCGCGACGACCTGGCGGCGCTGGGCGTGTGCTTTGGCAAGTTTACCAAGAGCAAGAAGTTCCACCTGAAGGTGACGTGCCTGGACTACCTGGCGCAGTACGCCAAGTACAAGGTGTGGGTGAAGCCGTCGGCAGAGATGGCGTTCCTGTACGGCAACGACGTGCCCAAGTCGGGCGTGGCGCGCATGACGGAGGACATCCCGCAGTACGCCGGCGTCATTGTCATGTCCATGACCAACGTGCCGCTGGGGTTCGGCCGCAGCAACCACACGACGGAACAGTGCAAGGACCTGCCGCCCACACAGGTGGTGGTGCTGCACCAGGCCGACATTGGCGAGTACCTGCGCATGGAGGAGGAGCTCACTTAGGGAGTGGTGCGTTTGAACACAACAACATGTGGATACGGTTGCACAAAGGATACGCCAGCTGGCCAACGGCAACTGCCAGGTTGCCCACGTATACACACATTAATGCGGTGTAATTACGCAACCATAACACTGAATACTATTTGTGCATAATTATAAAGTGCAGGGTGTCCGGCGCGCCGCTTGTGGGCACACATCGTAGTACCGCCGTCAAGGATGGGGTGGCTGTGCTGGGCGGACCTGCGGCCGCCAACGCGGGATGAGGCGGTGGTGGTGGGCGGCACGCTGCTGCTGGCGTTTGCGGCGTCGGTGCCGTACAGCTGGTCGGTGATGGAGCGCGCCAGCCAGGCGGCGTGCCCCTCCTTCCCGCCCAACGTGGTGCTGATTGGCACCGTGCTGGCGCTGTCGGCGGTGACGGTGTTGGGCACGGCGGGCGCGGGGCCGTGGCTGTACCGGCGCGGCCTGCGGGTGGCGCTGGTGGTGAACGCTGCGACGGGCATCGTGGGCCTGGTAGGCGCGTCGGTGGCGGCGTACACGTGCGTGGACTGGCTGTACCTGCTGACGCTGGGCCCGCTGGCGGGCGCCACCACCACCATCGGCTACTACACCGGTGTGACGCTCATGATGGAGTGGTTCCCGCGCCACCGCGGCTTTGCGGCGTCGTGGTACGGCGGCGCGCTGGGCGTGGGATCAGCGCTGTTCTCGTCGTTGGAGGGCGCGCTGGCGGTGTCGGTGTCGGTGGGCACCGTGTGGGCGGTGGTGGCCGCCCTCATGCTGCTGCTCACCCTGCCGCCCATCTTCCTGCTGTCCCACCCGCCGCCACCGCCGGGCGGCAAGCCGCCGGCCGCAGCGCCGCGTGGCGGGCGCAAAGGCAGCGCCATTTGCCCGCCCGGCTTCCCTTGGACGCTGTTTGCCCTGTTCTGGCTGGGCTACTTCTGCTCCCTGACCGGCGGCTGGGCCGTCATCTCGGCGCTGGACGTAATTGTGAATGACGTGACGGCGCTGTCGGCGTCGCAGACCTTTGGCATCACGTCCGGCGTGTTGTGGGCGTACACACTGGCGCGCTTTGTGTCGGGGCCCATCAGCGACCTGATTGGGCAGGACGGCTGCTACGTGGTGGGTACCGCGTTGGAGGCGGTGGCGTATTTCATCCTGCCGTCCCTCGCGCCCTGGCCTGCCGCCTTCATCACTGTCCTTTCGGTCGCCGCCTTCATCATGGGCTCCGCCAAGGTGATGGTGGCGGGATACATCTTCCACCACTTCAAGCCCGCCATCGCGCTGGACATGTTCTCGCACTCCATGGCCGCGTTCGGCGTGGCGGGCATTGTGGGTTCGCTCACCGCGCAGCGGCTGTACACGGAGGCGGAGGCGGACGCCAGCATCGCGCCGCGTGACCGCGCCGCCAAGCTGTTCATGGTCATGGGTGCCATCTCCTCGGCTGGCTGCCTTGCCTACCTCGCCATGATGGTACAGTCCCGCGTGCCATGGATGACAAACGCATTGGGCGGAAAGGCGGCGGTAGTTGTGACAGGGGGTGATGTCAAGGAGGCACCGTTGCTGGGCAGCGACGGCAGCGACGGCGGTGGCGGAGCCGGCGGCGGCGCGCTGGCGCCTCTTCTCGACGGCAACGAGACTGACGATGACAGTACGCGCGACGGCGCGGGTGACACGCCGCGTCTCTTGTCACCCTCCGACGGCGTGTCCGCCGCGGCGGGCGGCGGCGCGGTGGGCGCAGCTATCGTGCGCTCCTTTTCAACTACCCTGTCCATCCCCGCTGGCTACTCCCTGCCGCTCATGCGCGGCAGCATGGCGGACACACCAGACGCTGGCGTCACGCCCATGGGCGTGTTCCCTGGCGCGCTGGCGCGCGAAACCTCGCGTCGCAACGCGCATCTCCTTGCCTCGCTTGCCGCCCCTGCGCCATCCGGTGACGGGCCCCTGCTGGTTGACACATAACTTAACTTAATTAATGGTTGCCCCTTGTGCCCACGTGCCCCCTCTTGCCATTCTTCCGTTTGCACTTACACTTTGCGTTGTCGCGCCATACAGTTGATAGTTATCGTTTCAAGTGTTGTGCCTGGCTACGACACCACGGCGTACCGTGGGCCGGCGTGGGAGGTGCCGCGTGCCGGACCCCAAGCGGACGGCTGCAGCACGAGCGTGCCCGGCGTGGCGTCCGTGTCGATGAACACGCGCGGCAGCAGGGTAACAAAGCGGGCAAAGTAGGTGGTGGGGTCCACGGAGGACACACGCGTGTACGCATCCCACGACCCCGTGCGCAGCCCCCGCAACGCCGTCTTGGCGCCGCGCTCCGACGCCTTGCTGCATGTGTACGACTGCAAGATGTCCAGCATGCCCACCTGCAGGAGGAAGGTGCGCGGCGGGCCGCCACCCTCTGTGGGCATCTGCACAAGCTGCACCGACAGGCCGGACCACTGGCCGATGCCGGCGCCGGTGGCGTCCGCGGCGCGCATGCGCAGCGGGAACTGCTGCGCTGCCTCTGCCAGCCGCAGCGCATCGGCGTGCGCCAGGGACGGCGACGACAGCATGGACAGGTTAAGGCGGAAGGTGGGGCTGACGGCTTCCATGGCTGGTGACGCACCGCCGGCACCACCACCACCACCACCACCGCCAGACGCCTTGACAATATGCACCATAGAGGATGACGACCCACTGCCGCCGCCCCCGTCACTGCCACTGCCGCTACCGCTGCCAACCGGCAGGGTGGCGGCGCCGGCGCTGGGTGCCAGCGAGCTTGCCGTACTCAGGCCGGTCGCGCCAATTACCACCGCCCGTGAACTCAGCTCGCTGCCAACCGCCGCCGACGCCGCTACAGGCTCCGTCGGCGGCAACAACACGAGCAGCTCATCATTCCCAGCGCCGCCACCCACCAACATGCTGCTAGATTCGTCGCCCCAGCCGCGGCGCAGCGACAGCACCAGCGAGCCAGGCGGCGACGCCAGTGCCACGGCAGCAGCATCTAGCGCCTTGCGCGACGCCGCCACGCTGCCGCTAGTTGAACCGCCGGAACCACCACCGCCGCCGCCGGCATCACTGCCGGGCGCACGAATGGCAATCGGGGCGGCGCGCGTTGGCGTGGCGGCGGCATCGGAGCGCGGGGATGGCGCGGAGGGCGGCGGTGGTGGCGGCGGTGGTGCCACCGGCGTCATCGTCATGACCAGCGAGTAGTCCATGAGGCCATGCGCCGCCAGCAGCGCCGCGTCGCGCGTCAGCTGTGCAATGATGGCGGCAGCGGGGGCGGCGGTGGCGGGAGACGGCGCAACGCGCAGCGGTTGGTTGTACTGCGACGAGAAGTCCTGGTCCAGGTACAGCGGGCTGCCGCCGCCCGGCTTGGCCTGCGCGGCACGGCCCAGCCAGCTGCCCTTCAGGTCGTACTTAAGCGTGCCGCGTGCTGGTTCGTGGATGGGATCCACGTTAGCCATCAGCACGTAGTACAGGGAGGGCAGGGAGGGCATGGACAGCATGTAGCAGCCATAGAAACGGCACAGGAGGGAGTCGGGGTACCGCAGCAGGTGGCGCGCATAGGCCGGCAGCAGGCGGAGCAGCTCCCCCACCTCCGCCGCCGACACCGTCTTAACGACCAGGCTGGCGTCCAGGGCGCGGCAGAAGAAGGACGACGACGCGCCGTCGCTAAAGTGCGCCGTCAGGTAGTTATTGCGCAGCAGCAGCGGGTCCAGCACCTGCACTACGTGGTGTGCCGGCACGCCGCCCGCCGCACGCAGCGCGGCAAACGTGGCTTCCTCAAATGCCACCAGGCGCACCGCGTCAATGACGCCGCTGGAACGCGCCGGCACGCTCACCACGTCGGGCGCCGCGGGGGGGGGTGTGGCGGGCGGGGGGGGTGGCGCCGGCAGGGGGGGCCGCGGGCGGGCGGGCGCCTGGCGGGGCGCGATGCGCGTCGCCAGGTCGTGCGTGTCCCCCATGCGCCCCGCGCGGTCCCGCCGCCACAGGTCATTCACCACCGTGCGCAGGTACTCCCCGATGCTAATCTCTTCCACAGGGTACACGGTGTACACGCGGGCGCGGCTGATCCAGGCGCGCATGGACCGCCGCTGCGGCGGCGCCTCCTCGCCGTCGCCGGTGGCTGCCAGCGCCGCACGCAGGTCAAACGCGCGGCCGCCGCCGCCGGGCGTGGCACGCAGCTGCGGCGCCACGGGGCCGCGCGTCTCCAGCCGCAGCCGCGCCGCCTCGGCGTAGATGGCGGGCGCCTCTGCGAGCAGCACCGCCTGGCACAGGGAGGACAGCAGCACCATGGACGCCTCGGCGCGCAGCGAGGAGCTAAAGTCCCACACGCCGGCGGCGCGGCGGGCGAGGCCTGCTGCGCTCGCTGCGTCCGCCTCAATATCCAGCGGCAGCGTGGCGGCGCCGCCGAGCGAGACACGGCCGCTGGCATCCTCTGGCACGCCGGGGAGGCCAGCGGCGCCGACCCCGCGACCGGCGCGCGCGAGCGCCCGCAAGCGTGACGCAGCAGACACATTACGGCTGCCGGTAGTGCCGCGGCTGGCAGTGGAGGCGTCGTCGAGGCCGGAGGAAGCGATGGCGGCGCCAGCAAGTGGTGGGCCGTTAGACAGAAGGGAGCCCTCCCGTGGCAGCTGCCATCCAAACCGGCTCACCGTGCTCTCCGCCTGGATCTCCACGCGCGGGTGTGCCACCTGCGCCAGCGCGTCATCGCCGCCGTGCCCCTCCTCCACAATGCGGCAGCCGCTACCGCCGCCGCTGTCGCCGTCGCCGCACCCCCCATCGGCGGGCAGCAGTGGCACGGCGGCGGTGGCGTCGTGCGGCGTCGTGGCGGCCTGCCGTGAATAGCAACGTGAGCACCGAGCGCGCGCCGCACGCCACCCTGCCACCGCATTCGTGCCCGCCTGCGCCGCCGCACCCAGCCACCACAGCTCCAACAGGCGGACGGTGCACAGGAAGAAGGTGCCGCCGCCTGCCATCACCGCCTCCATCTTGGACAGCGCGATGGCGGCGTCGGCGGTGGTGAAGGTGCCCGTCAGCGCTAGGATGATCCACAGCCAGTTGATCATGAAGATGGAGGTGTACGCCAAGTGGCGGCCAAAGAGGCGGCAGCGCGCGGCGCGTGCGGCGCGCGTGCCCTGACACAGCAGGCGCACCAGCGCAAACAGGATGGAGCCAAAGCCGCACACCCAGCCGGCGTACACGGGGTACACCATGAGCAGGTCCAGCAGGGTGTCGGGCGAGCGCAGGAAGCAGAGCACGGGGTCAGCGGCGCTGCGCATGGGCGTGGCAGCGACGTACAGCGTGGTGGCCACCACGCCCGGCCAGATGGCCAGGTGGTACCACCGCATCTGCGACCGTGTGGAGCGCAGCGGGTTCCACAGCACGCAAAAGAAGTCAAAGGAGAAGGCGGCGTTCCACAGGCTGGAGGCGGAGCCCGCAAAGTGCTCCAGGGTGGAAGACACCGCGCACGCGTCGTCCAGCACCCGGAAGCTGCGCATGGGCTGCTGGTAGCCCGCCACCCACAGCACCGACGTGATCCAAAACTTGGCCACAAAGATGGCGTCCGCCGCCGCCACCAGCAGGATCATGGTGGCGGTGTGGTTGGACCGCGCCGCCGGCGCCAGCGCCGTCACCACCAGCAGCGCAATGGACGACACCAGGCCCAGCGTCGTAAACACAACAAATGTGTGCGCCGAGGCATCCATGATGGTGCCCGACTCGCCGTCGCCGCCTGCTGCCGCTGCCGGCGACGGTGACGGTGACGGCGACGGAGATGGTTCCTGCTCGGGCGACGTCGCTAGTGTCACTACTGCCGCCTCGTCATCTCTATATGCATCGGCGGCATCGCGCAGCGGCGGTGGCGGTGGCGATATCCGCGCCAGCAGCGGGTGCAGACGCGTCGCGTCGGTGTCTGCTACTACTATGTGTGACGCTGGGGGATCTGAGGCAGCGGCGGCTGCTACCTGCCAGCTGGCACATGCAGCATGCGCGGCTGCCAGGGCACCCACCACGCTAACTAGCGTCGCCCATCCGCGTGATGGTGGTGGTGGCCGCCGCCTCCTCCCGTGCCGCGGCGGCTGCGTGTGTGCCGCCGCCATGACGCCACTCTGCTTGCTGCTGAGCCAGGTCCGATAATCACTGATACGTGGAAGCCCTCCGGAGTCAGGTCACCAACCAATGATCCTCCCTGTCGCAGTCACCGCCTTTCTGACGGGCTGGTTGGTTGACGGCACGGCGGTGACAGCAGCAGCAGCAAAGCAGCAGTAGGCGGAGGTGACGGTGACGGTGACGGTGACGACACGGCGGCAGTTGGCTACAGGGGTCAGAATCAGGGCAAACAAACATGAAGGTGGAGTGAGTGGGGCAAATACAGCGACGCAAACGGATACAATAGGGGTGGGGCAATGGCTGCAGCTGTGTATATTTTGATAATTGCGTGCGGAACTTGCGCACCACCTCCTCCGCCGCCCCTCTTGACCTCTACTCTCAAAGATACGCCGGTGGCTGGTATCTGACAGCGAGCCGGAACGCCGAGCTCTCTAGTCGTGGAAGCCGAATTGGGGAGAGAGAGTCACATCCACGGGAACATGACGCGACGCCGCGACAGACTACACCGCGATTGGGCAAGTATACTAATTAGTGATTACGACGGAATCGGCGCGGCGGCTGAGGGCTACGGCTATTGCTTACTCCCGTTGAAGACGGTCATCACACCGTAAGCCGGCGTCATGTGCTGGGCGGCGGGCATGCACTAAGGTGCAGCCATACGCCTGGAAACCAATAACCATATTATCGGCCCGGCGCTGCGACAGACACGTGTACTAGTATCACGGCGCGGCGCCTGGCGGCTGCGGCGGCCCTTCTTCCCCCCACTGGGGGGTTTCTTTATCCCCGCAGCCAGCGTCATCATATCAATGGACAGCAGGTGCACAGACGCACCCGCGCGCCAAAATTTGTCGAACCGCGCGGGCAACGACCACGTCGCGACGACGCAACAACCACGGTCGCCACATACTGGGCGCTGCACAACCTGGTTTTTGTTCTGGCTGTGGTTTGTATTTATTTTCCGGTTGTAAGATCTTACACGCCAAGGGGCCAGGGGAGAGCAGCAGAGGGGAGCGCACAGTGTAGGTGAGGCAGCGTGGCGGCCGTCTTGTACAAGCTCGCGCGCGTGCTAAGGGAGTTTTGGGGGCGCGGGAAGCGGCTGGAGGTTGGCACCGTGGCAGCGGGCGGCACCCGTGCGCGACACCAAGTGATGCGGGCAGGGGCTGCATCAAGGGGCACCATGGGGAAAGGCACGACGCCGGCCGCATCAGCGGCCGCCGCGGCAGGTGGGGACGGTGACACCGCAAAGCGCACGCCCGCCACACCTACCACTGCCCACCGCACTCGACAGGCGGCGGCAGCAGCGGCTGCTGCGGGCGCGGCACCGGTGAGCGACTTCAAGTCCGAACGCGTGGTGAAGCGCGTGGTTTTTGGCCAGACGGTTTCACCAACCGCGCACTCAGAGGAGCCCAGGCGGGGGAAGCCCGTCGTGCGGACGCCGGGCGGTACGCCGTCTCCGGCGTCAGAGTACCCATCCTCCATCGGAGACGAGCGTGCGGCACGCTTGTTTGAGCTCGTGGACGCCGGCGCGCCGGCTGACAAGGTGCGGCTGCTGTCTGCAATCTGGGGCAGCGAGCTGGCGCCCGACACCGACGCTTGGGCTGAGCAGCTGCAACACATGACGCCTGAGGAGTGGGGGGAAATGGACCGAATGGCGGCCATACTGCTACCCGACGGCAGCGCCGCTACCCCCGCCTCGCATTCGGCGGGCATCAAACGCGGTCGTGCCGGTCGTGGGAGTGATGCGGCACCTCCCCGTCCCGCACCCAGTCGCCGCGATGATCGCGACGCTGAAGAGGGTGACGACGGGGGTGGCGGGTACGGAGAGGACGATGAGAACAACGCCGTCGTCTCCCTCGGGGAAGACGGCAGCGGGTTGGAGGCGACTTCCTTCCAGCGGCTGATTGGGCGCGGCTGGGCTGGACTGTCCAGGGGAGCAGCTGGCGACGAGGCCAGGTTGCTGAACGACGTCAAGAGCGGCGGGACGGGCCTGCTGCTGGCGACCACGGCATGCGGGTGGGCTTGCCCACCGCCGCCGGCGCACAGCGAGCTGGCGCGCCTGCTGCGCGAAGCCGTGAGGGGTGTGCCAGGTCGGCGCCCGGTTCTACACGGCACGCCGCGGTCGTGGGCAACGGTTGCGTCAACGGGAGAGACGGTGTGTGCATCGCTGCAGCGGTGGCTAGACAACTGCTCCGCCGCTGGCGTCGGCGCCATGGAGGGAGCCGGGTCGTCCTTTCCCCTGGCCTACTTACTACAACACGCGATGGACTGTGAGGTAGCGGTGACCGCCGGGCTGGTGACCGTCACGCCGCCGGCATTGATTGACACCAGCAAGATCGAGAAGTGGCTACGTCTGCCGTCTCCGCTGGGAATGCCGGATGTCTGGGACGACCTCGTGGATCACCTGCGAGTCGCCAGCCTCTCACTCCGCGGGCTGGCGGACCTGGAGATGCGGACCTGCGACTTTGGGTTCTCCTGCACCACAGTCTTCCTGCAAGCCTGGCTGGTGAGGTTGTTCCTGATGGCACCCCCGGGCACGCCCGCGCCGGACAAGCTGCTGTTTGTGTGGTGGGGGGCCTGGGCGGCGGCCGCCACGGGCCTGTACGTGTGGACACCGACTCGGCAGATCCAGGAAGTGCTGGCGGCACTGGCGCGGGATTGCGGCCTGCGCAGCATGGACCACGGCGGGGTGCGCGGCGCGGATCGAGTCGTAGACCGCGGCGCAGAGCGGCCAGCCAGAGCGTTGCACGCCACTCCGCGGCACGGGGACGACTACGGGGTCGCGACAGCGCGGCCGTGTGACCGGTGCGGCGCGGCGTGGCACAAGGGCCATCGGGCTGTGTGCCCGGGTACCGGCCCGCCGGCAGCCAGCGTACATGGCGGGAGACGGCAGGTTTGGCAGGCACCGGCAACTGGCAGCCCGCCGCCACCACCGCCACCGCCGTCGGCACCTGCACCTGCGCCGGCGCCGCCCGTGGCGCCATGAAGAGCGATGTCATGATAACGAGAAGTGAGAGATGCGATACGAATACGATACATGTACGACCCGTCAGCCACCATTTGAATGGAGGGCACGGGGCCGGTGAACATTGACAAACAGACGTCAGCGCGCACTGACGCCAGTGGAGACGAGCCCAGCACGTCGGCAGCAGCACAGCATTGCTACCCGATTGTCACGGCTGTTTCGACTGAACATTATTTTCATTCCCGCCCTCCCTCAGCCAACTTTGGAGGAGGAACCGGGCGAGCGGGAGGGCGACGCGGCGGAGGACAGCAAGTTTGGCACACCAGCTCGCGTGCAGACGCGTAGACTGGAATGATTGCCAATCTGCCGGACGCCGGCGGCAGGCATGTAGAAGCGCCGCGATGGCAGCAGTGATAGCGGTGAGGCATTGGGTCGGAACGGGCTAGGGTACGGCACGCGGGATGGATAACAACGACCGTCGACAACGTGCTAATAGGCATTTCGGACGGCGACCGGCCAGCGGGCGCTGTGGCGTCGCTGGCGCGGCAGCGACACCCAAGCAAGTGCCCGTGCCGAGCCCGACCGACACCTGCCCGCCGCCAATGGACACTTGGATGGCATGACGCAAATACACGGTAATGGGGGGAGGGGGTTACATACGCAATCATACAATACCACAACACCTGTCACCCCGCACTCCCCGCAGATGCAGACAATTATTGAGCGGCGCCCGCCACCATCTCTCATCGCAATTCTCCGGCTCGGGCACCTAGACCTGGTCAGGACAGAGGTGGTGACGGGCACCTGCGCCTGGCTGTGCGAGCATGACACACCTCATTGCAATTATCCGGCTGGGGAACGTGCTCGGACAGGAGTTAAATGCAAGCGCGGCCGGGCGCGGTCTGGGCGTAGTAGCTGCGGGAAGGGCAAACACGCCACGTTCCCCCCGCGGTGGCTACAATGAAGCTGGACGTTCGGATACGTCTGCCGGGCGGGGTGATGACACCATAAACCTGTCTGGGGTCCCAGACAACGCAAAGCGGCGGCAGCGTATCCGGTAGCTCGTTGGGCAGATAAAAATCGGCCGGCGGGGCGCAAACATTCAAACTGGCGGATTCAGATAGCAGATAATTAATAGCTGCTAATCGTGCTGGAGGAGCCGCCTGACGGCGTGATGTCACCGCAACCTGACAAATCAATTGTGGAAGTTCTCCGCCGCGTAAGCTGTGTACGTCCGGATCTGCAAGGCGCGGTGACTCAAGCCTGCGGCCCGCCGCACCCTGATCGGGGTGACAACGGCGGAGGATGGACAGCAGTAGCCCGCTCATGGCGTGGCAACGCGGGCTGTACTCGGTCGTCTGACTGCCTCGACAGACGCGCAGGGCGGGAGGAGCGATGGCGTGTGCCACACTCCCGCCCACGCGTGCCCATTACGGCACCCCCAGGTCGATGCGATGGGGAAGCCGGCGCAAACGCCAGTCAAGGGTGGCAGCAGGAGCTGCAGTTGACAACGCGCGGTGGCGGTGCGAAAGGTGGGTAGGGTTCCCTAGCCCACCCCGCCCGCGCGTGCCCATCACGGCATCCCCGAGTCAATGCGACGGGGAGGTTGGCACTATGTTTGCACGGTTAAGGGCGGCAGAAGGGCAGACACGGGGGAGACAGCGCACTGCCTCGACGGCGCGCGACAGGAGGTGGCGGGCACGGTCAGGTAGACCGGCAGCCTGCCCCTCACTCGCGCGCACCCATTACGGCACCTCCAAGTCGATGCGATGGAGGGGCTGGCAGCGCAGCGCTGCCAGTCAAGGGTGGCAGTCCCACTTATGAGAGAGACACGCACACGCACCAAGGTGCGGGTGCAAATCAGGTTAGGCATCCTCCACACTTTCCCGGTGTGTGGCTTGAATGGACAATGACGCTTCCAAATGGCAAACCGCAGGTGACAAACAGCACATTGAGCACAGTGCCCCCTTCAGGCAGAGCCTGGCAGAGGGCCTCGGTGAGGCCCCTCACGGAGCCAGTAACTGGGGTGCCGGCACTCTCTTGGCCCCTAGGGTGCGTTTCCTAGCCTATACCCTTCTTGCTTCTTGCATAGCACGCACAGATACAGACGGTGACAAGGTCCAACCGGGCGACAAACAGCACAGGTGTGTAACAGTGAAGGCATGGGTCCTGGCATGACACTGACAAGGACTCCTGTTAAGGGGACGGATAGCCATGGTGGGGTCAGTGGCATCGTCAGGTCAGCGGCAGTGCGTCCTGAACGATTGCTTGCGCTCTGTCGGCGCGAGAACGCAGAACGACGCCGCAACTTGGTGGCGGCCGGCGGCAAGTAGCCACGGCGCTGGGCAGGCAACGTAGGGAATGACAAGGGGCGTGTCAAATGAGTGCCACACGCGGCGGGCAGGGTCGCAAGTCGTGAGCGTGCGCGCGCGCGCGCGTAAGTAAACAAACAAAGTGCTACAATCTAACGAGTCGGCAGTCGGCAGTCGGCGGCGGCGTGCCACACAGCACACCGCGCGCAAAGCACAAAGCACACAGCGGCACCCACTACTTGGAGATGAGGAAGTAGGCGGTGAGGGCGCCGCCGATGAGGATGATGATGGCAAGGAAGATGAGGAGGCAGCAGCGGTAGCGGCCCTGCAGCTTTTTTGCCGCCTGCAGGTGCTTCACGCCCGCGTCCGTGTTGTCCTTCGCGTCCGACGTGTTCTTGTCGATCATGGCGAGGCCCTCGCCCTGCGTCGCCACCAGGTGCGCAATGTCTGCAAACGCCTCCCGCACCTCCAGCGCCGCGCCCGTCAGCGCCTCAATCTGCTCGTTGCGCTCGCTGATGAGCGCCTCCGTCAGGTCGGCCTCGTGCAGCCGCGCCATGATCTCAATGTCGCCGCCACCCGCCGGCCCGCCGCCGCCGCCGGCCACCGCTGGTGCCGTGGCGCCCGTCGCCGCCGCGCGCCCACCGCCCGCCGCCGCCCGCCCAGGCGGCGTCGGCACGCGCCGCTCTGCTGCCGTGGCGGCGTGGATGGCGGCGGCAAACCGCGACCCCACGTCCTTGAACCCCTCCTCCAGGCGCGTCACCGTGGTGCGCCGCGTGGTCGCCTCCTTAGCCTCTGCCCGCGCCACCAGCGCCGGCAGCTCCGTGCCCAGCACCGCGCGCAGCGACTTGACCAGCTCCTGTCCGCGCTTGGCTCCCGCCGAACTGTGGCGTGTGGGGTAGGGTTGGGTGGGGTGGGAAAGGGTTCGGGGGAGTGTCGCGGAAGAACAACGTATGCATAATGCAGGAAGAAACCAGCAACGTACATCCGCCCGCGATGCTCATCATTGTCCGCCGGCGTCCCGATCACCTCTGTCTGCTTCGTCAGCGTCGACGTGATGGTGGTCAGCCGCTTCAGGTCCTCCTCTACACGCGCCACGACGCTGCCAAACGCGCCATCCTGGTACGTTGCAGTACCCCCCGCACCGCCGCCACCGCCGCCGCCGCCGCCGCCGCCGCCGAAGCCGCCGCGGGCACTGACGGGCGCCGCTGCCGCTGCCGCGCCGAATGCGGATGACGAGGATGCTGACACGGGGGGTGCGCCGCCGCCGGGCGTGGCGCGCCCCCGCCGCATGCCGCTGCCCGTGCTGGTGGGCATGCTGCCCGCTGCCGCATCAAAGGCACTCATTCCTAGCTGCTGGCTGCTGGGGTTTGATGGTAGTGGTACTGGCACTGAGACTGGCAGGTTGGTTGGTTGGTTGGGGGCAGGTTCACGCTAACAGACGCTCGGTTACAAGTATTACCGGAAAGAGATAGGCGGCAATCGCTGGCTATCACCGGTGATCACCAGTGGTTGCAGATCATTGGCTGCAGCAGGGAATCAGCAGTAGCAAGCAGGTGGTGGCGTCGACGGTGGCAGTAGGTGGTGGCGGTGGTGGAGGCGGAGTACCGGTATGCCACTGCCAGCGGTGGTGGATGCGCAAGTCAAACAAAAATAGGAGGGTTACTGGATCACAAAAATATGGGTTTCAGATGCAAGTTAACAGTAATTGTGACTCATTCCACCTGCTCTTGCGGCTGTGCGCGTTGCCGCTTCTTCGCACACTTGTTGCAAACATGAAAAACACGGTGCCTACGATGGCCACCACTTGAACGGCACCAGCTCCACCTGCTGGGTACAGCCTGATGACGTACAGCCTGAGCAGCCGCCCCAACCGTGGCAACTTTGAAAACAACAGTGGACGTGGCGGCCACCATGGCGATTAATGGGGCGGCGGCCGCGCCGGTAAATTACAAGTGGTGGGGAGGCAGTGGCATGTGGGTGTTTGTTGCGCTGGCCCGTTGTTGTTGTTTCTACTTGTTTGCATCCGGCGCGGCAACTTTGCATCCAAGTGCTATCTGAAATCGGCGCTGGCCACGCTGGTGTTGCTGGTACAACTAACACACCCAACGCAGCTGCGCGTCGTCTTGACCGGCAGCTGGGGCGGAATGGCGGGCCGCAGACTCATCGCCATCGCGGCGGCGGCGGCGGTGGCGGCGGCGGCGGTGGCGGCGGGTGTGGTGGCGGCACTGGAGGGCAGCCTGGCGCATGCGCCCGAGTATGACGAGGTGACGGAGGCCGAGATGCTGGAGGTGGCGTTCCGAGCGCGGCTGCACGCCGACACACTGGCGATGGCGCGCGGCGAGGCGGCGCTGGCACGTGCACGAGCTGGTGCAGGGGTGGGCAGCGTGAACGGCCACGCCGTCACAGGTGCGTGGCACCAACGACAACGATGGCTGATGCGGCGCTGCCACGACACTACTTCCTCACAACAAATCCCCCTTCCCCACTCGCAGAGGCAAGCGAGGCGGCGCTGCTGGAGGTTGCGTTCCGTGCACGCGCGCATGCAGACGCGCTGGCAAACGCGCACGGCGAGGTGGCGGCGGCGCGCGATGCCGCAAGCACCTCCAACACCGCGTCAGGTACAAGTGCAGGCGCGGCAGCTCGTACCGCAACAGACGCCGGCGCCAAGGCGGCGGGCGGCAGCGAGTGGCGGGATGGCGGCAACTTTGCGCCGCAGGCGTACGGGCAGTGGCGGCACGCGGGCGGGGCGTGGACGTTTGCGGGCGGCAAGCGCATCGAGTGCGAGGTGTGCATGTACCTCACGTACATGCTGATTGACCGGCTGGGTGACAGCTTCTCGCGCACGACGCTGGCGCAGGAGCGCGCGCTCATGTGCCCGCGCGTCGGCTGGGTCATGCGCTCCGGCTGCGACTACTTGATGCACAAGCAGGGCCAGGTGGTGGACGACCTCATCATGAAGCTGATTGAGCCGGTTGACATCTGCAAGCACCTGACGCTCTGCCCGCCCGACTACTACGACCTGCTGGGCGCTGGCAGCATGAACGGCTACGCGCCGGGCCGCTACCCGAATGGCCTGCCGCCGCAGCTGGGCGCGGGTGCACCGGTGGCGTTTGCGCCCGAGGCCGGCATCCTCCCGCCGCCGTACGGTTCGCCATTCACAAGCGACGTGGGCGCCTCGCCACTGTCAGCCGGTGGCTACGACATGTACGGCAACGCGCTGCCGGGCGGCGGCAAGGCGACGACGACCGGTGCCACGCCGGCGGCGGAAGCAGCGGCGGCCGCGCCTGCAGATGCGCCAGCGCCGGCGGCGTAGGAGTGATTGCGCCATGTTGTTAGTTTGGTTACCACGGTTTGTAATGCATTGAATGTGACACGGCACGGTGGCAAAGGGCAAGGGCACACGGCACACACACATACCACACCGCGGGTGCAAACAGAGAGTGCACACATGTACACTTACCGGTGGTACAGCTGCTGCGGCGGCGGCGGGGAGGGCAGCCAAATGGGGGAGTGGGCCCACACGGTGGCGTTCAGCACCGTGACGGGCCCGCCGGCGGCAAAGAGCGCGACATTGAGGGCGGCGGGGTCGGAGGGGTACACGCGGCTGGTGACGCGCGCTGCGCCGCCGTTCACAAACACCTCAATGATGGAGGCGTCCACAAAGACGTGCAGGCGGGTGACAGTCGGCACGGGCGCGGCGGAGGACGATGCAACGGGGATGGCGCCGCCCTGCGTCCCGGTGTCGCCGTCGGTGCCAGAGGCGGTGCGGTTAACCGACACGGCGTACGTGCCATTGATGACGCCTGACACGCAGAAGGGGTTGGGGTCTGCGGCCGGCAGCACGCCCTTGAAGCAGCACCGGCAGTCGCCGTCGCCAGGGCGCACGTACACCCATGCAACGCATGACGAATTACCCGCACACCACGCCTGGCAGGTAGCAATGTTGGACGCCTCGGGGGCGGTGCCGTCCATGGGGATGATGGCAATGTCGTCGCCCGGCCGGTCTGTGTTGTTTTGCACCAACATGGGCAGCGTGATGCTGACGGTGGCGCCCGTCTGTGTCGTGCCGTCGGTCGTGGCACGCACCGCCACCCCGAAGGACAGTACACCATCGTCGGAGGCACCTGCCGGTAACTCGAAGTACGCGTCCACCTCCAGCAGCGTGCCCGAAGCGGCGGCGGCAGGCAGCACCCACCACGAGCCGTCACCCAGCGGCACAGCGGTGTCAACCGCCACCAGCGTGCTGTTGCGCAGCGCGGCCAGCTCCGGCAGGGGCGCAATATTCAGAAGCCCGGTGCCGGCGTCCACGCTCATGACGCGCGGCAGCGACTGCACGCCTTGCCAGCCGCGCGCCGGCCCGCCGCTGTCCTCCTCCGCCACCCACGTCCACAGCACCTGCCGGTGCCCCACCGGGTCCCAAAACGACTTGGAGGCGTACCCCTGCCCGTAGTCGTACAGCGTGCGCGGCGTAGCAGGCGTGAAGGTGCGCGCTGCCGGCGCATATGTGCCCACCCAGTACGAATCCGGGCCGTTGGACACCTTGAGCACGGCAGGCCCCGCCGGCCCGTCGCCGCCTGGCCAAAACACGTCCGGGCACTCCAGCATGCCGCCGCCTGGCAGCGTGAACAACGCGTTGGAGTACGCCCACCCGCTGAACGACGATGACGGCGGCGCGACGTATAGCTGTACCACGCCGTCGTTGCCCCCCTGCAGGTTGCCCACCGCCATCAGGTATTCGCCGGTGGTTGCCTCAACCCAGGCGGTGGTGTCATCCCGGAAGTTGCTGCCCACGGTGCCCGGCGGCGCCGAGATGACTGGGTTGTCAGCCGCCTTCACCCACTGCAGCAGATACGGGTCTGCACTCACGTTTGCCGCTGCCGGGTACGCCAGGCACTGCCGCTCCACGCCGCCGCCGTCCACGCTGCGTGCCGCCGCCTCCGTGACCGCCTCAATGGCCGCCAGGCGCACCTGCCACGGCTTCACGCCCTCGCCGCCTGCCGCACCGGCGCCACCGGCTCCACCAGCGGCGGGCGCGCCGCCACCACCCATCGCGCCAGCAGCCGCAGCAGCATCGATAGCGTTGGGCGTGTCCATGTCTGCCACCACGGTGCGTGGCAGCAGGGATGCGAGGGCTACACGCTCCAGCAGGCCGCCACCCACCACAGCTGCCGCTGCTGCACCACCGCTGTCTGCGTCACCGCCACCAGCCCCGCCAGACGGCGGCGGGGCACCCGCGCCGTACAGTGCAACGACTGGCGGGCGGCGCTCCCCCCGCACGGGCGGGGGTGCATCCAGGAGGGCACGTGCTGCATCCGGCGTGTACCCCCCAGCCCCCCACTCCTTCCGCCGCGCCCCTACCGCCCTCTCGTCCCGGCCGGACGCCCTCTTCGCCCGCGCCGCCTCCCACGGC
>Ga0066256_1001202_pt2 | contig 22731 bp, 19 predicted proteins | sample ThiBio_1000_biof_FD_87107 | JGI IMG/M metagenome (GOLD analysis project Ga0066256, IMG submission 87107) | Wastewater bioreactor microbial communities from Cape Town, South Africa - Thiocy_expt_1000_biof (version 2) | ecosystem: Engineered > Bioreactor > Thiocyanate-remediating >... | reverse complement strand
GTGACTTGCAAGACCATCACCGCACTCATCGCCACCCACAAGCCCAACAGGCATTCCACCGACCCTGCCGCCGTCATGGAACACGCAAACCTGCGCGGCCCCGGATACTTTCATTGAGGACCAAGACAATGCTGACCAATCCCACCATCGACATGCTCCGCGAGCTCGGCCTCTCCGGCATGGCAAGCGCCTATCACGAGCTCGAGGCTCAACCCGAAGCGAGGAGCCTCGAGCATGGCGAATGGCTCGCTCTACTTCTTGAGCGGGAGGCAACGACGCGCCGCCAGAAGCGTTTCGAGGCGAGAGCTCGTGCCGCCAGGCTCCGCCATGACGCCCAGGTCGAGAACATCGACTTTCGCGCCGCCCGTGGCCTCGACCGCAATCTGTTCCTGAAGCTCGCCGGCTGCGACTGGATCAGGCACCATCACAGTCTCCTGCTGATCGGACCTGCTGGCGTCGGCAAAAGCTGGCTAGCCTGCGCGCTCGGACACAAGGCATGCCGCGAGGACTTTTCCGTCGCCTATCATCGCCTGCCCAGGCTGTTCGCCGCCCTTGCACTCGCGCGCGGCGACGGACGCTATCCCAAGGTCCTCAAGGCGCTCGCCAGAACCGACCTGCTCATCCTCGACGACTGGGGGCCGGAGAAGCTTAGCGACGAGCAGCGCCGTGATCTCCTCGAGATTATCGAGGACCGCTATGAGAAACGATCCACCATCGTCACAAGCCAGGTGCCCGTCGATCACTGGTACGACATGATCGGCAATCCGACCCTCGCCGACGCCATCCTCGACCGCCTGGTCCACAATGCCTACCGCATCGAACTCAGCGGCGAGAGCTTGCGAAAGCAGCGTCAGGCACCATCCGAGGCTTGACCGCGCAACAATCAGGAGCCATTCAAAACAACGACCCAGGGGAGCATCGACTGGCCGGCTCCAGATCGGAATGCTGGCCGGAATGAAATCGGAACAGGTGGCCGGCTTCGTTTCGGAATCAGTGGCCGGCTTCAGCGGAATACGCAGGCTGTTCCACAAGAACATTGACTGCGTTCCGCGCTGCTTCGGCAAACAGGTCGTTGCCTGCCGGTGCTTTCAAGCTGACGATGAGAGAGAAGTTGACGGCTTGATCTACCCGCCCCGCTCTCGTGATGTCTGCCCACCACCCCTTGATCGGCGACACCGATATGCCATCTCGGTCAGCCAGTTGATAAGCCGGACCACGCCAAATGTCCTGCTGCAGGGTGCCTCGTGACGACAGTTTGTTGCCAACAGTCCAGCCCGAGTCCGGGGACGATCGCTGCGACACACCGTTCGCATTGTAGATAGCCTGGGCGTTATCGTCATCTTCGTCATAGCGCTTAACGTCAAAGCGCAAGCCGAAAGAGCGGTAGCGATCATAGCGATCTCGCGAAACAGCCAGCGGGTCCGGCTCGATGAAGTAGGAGAGAGTGCAACGCATCTCTACTTGGGCCTGGTTCAGCGCTTTGAGAATATTCTTCGGCCAAGGCAGCTTGAAATACTTCATCTCCTTGATGCGCGAATAACCTGCGGTTCTCTCGAACGGTGAGATTACATCCTCAATCACCATGCTGAATGCGTTATCTGTACTGTAATAGGCGCGGCCATCATCCGGAACGCCCCAGCCATAGCGAGAAAGTATCAAACCCCACGCCTCAGGACTCCCCACCCGCGAGCTGAGAATGCGATGCTGTGCCTGCATAGCAGGTGTCCACTCGGCCGAGTGCACAAGCAGACCTCGGAGTGTTTCGGGGCGCATGTTCGGATACGCAACGTGGAGCCTGCCGAGAAGGCCGGATGCACGGGCAGTTGCTGCACTGGTTTCCCCAGTCAGGCCCAGCGGCTTTGTCGCTGATTTGCCTGAAGTCGTCAGCACGAGATCGTTGTGGGAAGGGCCGGCATAAATCCCGTCGGAATCTATAGCAAAATTCCCGCCCTCCATCACGACATCGGGCTTGTTCGGATGATCATCTGTCCACTTTTCCGATGATCGTGAAGTCGGGGCCATATCTCCATGGGGGGCAACAAGCCCCGCTTTGGACGTCTTGAACGTGACCGCGCCCACGGTGATGACATTCGCCGCTTGTCCCGGGGCCTCGAGCTCAAAGCGACTGTTGCGATCTTGATAGTCATCAACTTGGTAGGGTTCAGAAGCAGAGGTTGGAACATTGCCTGCCGCTACGCAGAAGAGACGTGGCTTGGAACCGTCACCGTAGGAAAGAAGGTCTAGGGCCGCAGAGGTGGCAGTCACCTTGCCACTTCGGCCTTCACCGCTCGCGGTCTGAGCCAAGCAAAAGACCCGCTTTGCTTCCTGCTTTTCAAGAAGAGACACAGCCCTCTGTATCGCCTCCCTAGCGGCGACCTTCGGTTGGCCCGGAGGCGCTGTCACGACGACCGATTCCAACGCGGTCCAGAGTTGAATCGGTCCGGTAGTCCCCAAAACGGATCCTAGATCGTAAAACTGTGCGACACCGGCCATCTTGGTTCCATGATCGGAATGATCAGTCACCGGCCATTTTGTACTGGCGGATAAGCATCGAGCAGGGTCTATCGATGACCTCAGGAGCGGATGTGCGGAACTCACGCCTGTATCAAGAAGGGCGATACGCGGCGCGCCTGGACTGGGCGCGACAATTCGTGATGCGAGTGTGGCAATTTGGATGGCTCGCGCATCGGGAGCTTGACTAAGGAAGTCGATATTGAGCGAAGAGGCGCTTCGAAGTTCGATCACCGCTGGGCTTGCCTGGACGAGCTTCGCCATATCACCCGGGGAGGCTCTGACGTTGCGTATTGATACCTCAACGAATTCTGTCGACAGTCCTTCAATCTCGATATTGAGATCCGTCGCGGCGGAAAGAAATTCCTGTGTGAGATCTTTCCGAAGCCACACTTCCCAATTTACGGTCTCATTCCTTTGGGGAAAGCGGCCGACCGGGTCAGTCCAGAAGTCGCGCAAACGTGCGGGCCTGATCGTGTTGACACTTTCAAACAACCAGAAATTACGTGGGCGCTTTCCACCGTCGTCCTCGTCATCATCAGAATTCCTTCCGGTGGATAGGAACGCGTCATCTGTTTCGGTGAAACCGCGATACTCTTCGAGATTGCCAGTGAGAGTGCCGACCGTTTTCGCCGACACAAAGAAAGTAGCGAGATCCGCAGTCTCCTCTAGCGCATCGCCATCCATGTCTCGCTGCAGCGTATACAGTTTGAGGCCCGGACTTGAAGCGCGGCTGCCTCCGGGTCGCAGCCTGACGTTAGGACGACTCTCCATCGCGAGGACCATGCCGCGCTTATTTTCGGGAATGCCGTACTTTTTCTGTTCTTCGGCAACGCTCGATAGATTTTGAGTTGCGGCATTCAGACTATTCAGTAGCCGAATTGCGTGCATTGCCCGATTGCCGACTGAAGGGGTCGTTTCGGAAGACCGCCCGGGTTTTGCTCGGAAAGACTTAGGAGCCTTGCCGAGGCCTCGAATATGGAGGTGTCTGTAGGTAGTCATTGGAAATCAACGTCTGATTGAGCAACCAACAAAGAGATCAATGCTTTCAGAGCGAATGTCAATCTGGGTGGATAGTATTACGGTCGTTAATTGCCTGTATCAAAATGTCACCAGTCAACAAACCGTCATTGTCAAGCACCGCGTCGCGAGCAGCGTCCGCAGCAGCGGCTACTAAGTCCGCTTGGCTCAGGCCATCAGCACAGGCAGAAACGCTGTCCCAGTCGATGTGGTCAAGCTTGAACTGCGCCAAGTTGAATTTCAGGACACGTCGCGCCTCTTCAGTCGACGGCTTTAGATAACTGAAGGACGCATCGAACCGCCGGAAAATTGCGGGATCAAGCAGGACCTTGTGATTGGTCGCGGCGATAATCACGCTCGATGACTGATCGTCCTCCAGGAACTGAAGAAAGGAATTCAGCATTCGGCGGGCTTCGCCGATGTCATTGTCCGCGTCTCGACGAGAGGCCAGGGCATCAACTTCGTCGAAAAAATAAACCCCACGATGGCTCTTCATGGAATCAAACACCAGCCGGAGCTTCGAAGCGGTCTCGCCCATAAACTTGGTGATGACGCCGTCCAGAAGGATCGTAAATAGGGGTAGATTGAGTTCCCCTGCAACGGCTGCGGCTGTCATCCCTTTGCCAGTGCCGGGCGGCCCCGAAAACAGATACTTTCGGCGGGGTGTAAGACCATTCTTCTGCAACACGTCACGCTCGCGATGCTCACGAACGGCGCGTTGAATCCGACGAGCGAGATCGTTGTTCAGGACGAGGTCGGACAGGTAGGTTTCGGGATATGACGCTCGTACGAGCCCAGCAAGCTCGCCGCGAGGGGCAGTTATCGGTATCGGTGTGGATGTGTGTCGAGGCTCGGGTGACTGGCGTGCGTCAATTATCACCGAGCGGATATTATCTGCCATCTTCGACTTGCCGGATTTTCCAGCGTCTGCGGCAATTGTCTCCGCGATGGCGAGAAACTTTTCGTTATCTCCCGCCGCGTGGCTACGGATCATCGCGATAATTTGTCGAGCGCTTGTCATAGTCTAGCTTCTTATAGTTATGCATCGTCGGCGTCGAGCCGGCACGGGGTATGCTTATCACGATTCTATTGGTGCAACTCCTGATATAAACTGGTGGGGCATTCGGGCTATCGCCTTGCATCTGCAATTCATTTCCAGGACAGGAACATACATGCGGTCTTGGGAGATGTTAGTGCCCCCGAGAAACGGCTGCGCAAAGGCCGGCGACATCTCTGTTGAAACAAGGCTAAGCTGCGGTACGAAATAGTCTACTGCGGTCTCCGGTAGAAAGAGATTTTAGTAGAGCATGGGGTGGTTGCGATGATCGCAAGTTAAGAGCAAATCCTGCCCCCGCAACCAATCCCTTTTCCACACTACGTGGTTGTGTGCTTGCACCAGTGGCACAGTAGGCAGTCGGCTACCTATTTGGTGTCGATGACTAACTGAAGGCCGTGCCAGCCCGCATATTTATCACCCGTCTCGTGAATGTGCGTATATCGCTTGAGGCTGATCCATGAACGGTGCCCGCTGACTGCAGCCACATGCGGGATATTCCAACCCATCTCAAACAACCGTGAAATGCCCTCGTGACGCAGGTCGTGAAAGCGCAGATCGTCGATGTCCAACAACTTGCAGGCTCGGGTAAAATTCGCGGAGATGGCGTCGGTGGAGTAGGGAAAGATCTCTGCCTTGCTCTTTGGTATACTGCCGAGGATCTGGATCGCCTGATCGGGAAGGCCGACCCAGGTGTGATTGGCGATCTTTTCTCCAGGGTGCTTCATATCGCGCACAAGGACGCGTTTGTGCTCTCTCTGGAAGTCTTTCCATCTGATCCGCGTGATTTCCTCCTGGCGTCGGGTAGAAAATAACGCGAAAGCGATGACCCTGTGCATTGGCATCGCCTGGGGGACCTTCTTCCGCCGTTCAATGAAATGGCCGATCAGTCGATCGAGCTCATCCAAGGTGGGTCTTCGATCGCGTTGCGCTGACCGGGTTATGATACCCATCCGGCGGGCAACCTTGACAGCGTCCTTCATCTCCTGCTCGTCGAGCCGATAGCCCCACATCGGCCGCGCGATCGCGAAGATTGCAGCGAGATGGCTGGCGTAGTTTCCGACGGTCTGTGGCTGTGCCGTCAATGACTGGAGGAATTCAACGATGTCTTTCGATTTGATCGAAGAGCAGGGCATATTGGCGATGTCGTAGTTCTTGATGGCTTTCAAGACCTGCGCTTTGGTTCGACCAACCCCTTTGACGGTTTCCTCGGTGTAGCGATCAATGACTGTGCCCAGCGTCGTCGGATCAGAATTTTTTGATGTGATGACTGCCCCTGGTTTCGAAAGCTCCCGCTCGCGTTTTGAAATCCAGGCTGCCGCCGCCGGGCGTCTGTCAAAGGTCTCGGTCTCGTGATAGGCTTCACCATCCCGCACAACCCTCACGCGTGCCATGTAGCCGGTACTGCCGTCCTTGCGCTTGCGTGCGGTGATAGTGCCCATAACCGTGCCTCAGTTGGTACATGAAAAACGATAATTGGTACATTGTACCAAGTCTAGTACCAAAATCGGCGGAAATAGCGCAGAATGAGCGTAAACGGGACGATGAAGAAAGTGCTTTAAGTGTCTGTAATGCAACAAAATATCAATTATTTCAAAGTTCCCGTCTTTGCGGTTGCGCCGATGATCGACTGGACTGATACTCATTGTCGTTATTTCCACCGGGTGCTCACCCGCCATGCGCTGCTCTACACCGAGATGGTGGTGGCGGATGCGATCATTCATGGGCCGCGGGATCGCCTGCTCGGCCATGACGCGTCCGAACATCCGGTTGCCCTGCAACTGGGCGGATCGGACCCGGCCAAGCTCGTCGAGGCGGTGCGGATTGCGGCGGACTATCGCTACGACGAAATCAACCTCAATGTCGGCTGTCCCTCCGACCGGGTGCAGTCCGGCACGTTCGGTGCCTGCCTGATGCGCGAACCGCAGACGGTGGAAGCCTGCGTTGCGGCGATGAAGCGGGTCACGACGCTGCCGGTGACGGTAAAATGCCGCATCGGCGTCGACGACCAGGAGCCGGAAACGGTGCTGCCGGATTTCCTGCGGCGGATGATCGGTGCGGGTGCGGACGCCATCTGGATCCATGCGCGCAAAGCCTGGCTGCAGGGATTGTCGCCGAAGGAAAACCGGGAGGTTCCGCCGCTCGACTATCCGCTCGTCTACCGGATGAAGCGGGAGAACCCGGACGTGTTCCTCGGCATCAACGGCGGCATTGCCGATCTCGATGCGGCGGCGATGCATCTCGAACATATGGACGGCGTCATGCTGGGCCGGGCGGCCTATCAGCATGCGGCACTACTGACGGATGTCGATCATCGCGTCTACGGCGCCCCGGCCCGGGCGGCGGACTGGGACGGTGTGCGCGACACGATGATGGCTTATGCTGCGCGGCACATGGCCGCTGGCGGCAAGCTGCACCACGTCACCCGCCATATGGTCGGCCTGTTCCAGGGGCTTGCCGGCGCGCGGCGTTTCCGCCAGATCCTCTCCACCGATGCCAACCGGCCGGGAGCAGGGCCGGAGGTGATCGCCGCTGCTTTTGCCGCCGTGGATCTCGATGCCGGGCGCGATGTGTTGAGTGCCTGATGCCGGCCCGTTCTGCAAACAGGCAAGTCAGTTCTTCCTGAACCGCAGCGTCGCGCCTCGCACACGCGGAGCGTGCCTCAAACAGAAACGGCGCCCCGAGGAGCGCCGTCCGGACCCGACGTGAGCCGGATCAAATCTCGTATCGCGGCAGGATTAGTCAGCCGTGATGTTGACGGCCTTCGGGCCCTTGCCCATGCGATCCGGCTCGGTGTCGAACGTGACCTGCTGGCCATCACGCAGGGTCTGGATGCCAGATGCCTGCAGGGCGGAGATGTGGACGAATACGTCCTTTGCGCCGCCTTCCGGGGTGATGAAGCCGAAGCCCTTGTCCTGGTTGAAGAATTTTACGGTGCCTTTGGTGGCCATGATGAAGGTTCCTTCCCTCTTCAGTTAGATTGCCCGGGTGTTCTTTGCCCAGGCGGTGTACCCTGCCGCGTTGCCGCAGAAGGTCAGTCGAGTCGTCACGGTCGGGGAAAGAACGTCTACGCGCCCGTCATTCCGGGCAGCCGGCGGACACATGGGACCTGCCGACATCTACAAATCTGTCCAGTCTCCGGGATGTTAGTGCCCGAACGGCCACATGACTGCCAGCAAATGTTGTAAAAAGCAAGATACAAAGCGTCTTGGAAGGCATTTTACGGTTTCCGTGCCAGCCGTCGCCTGTCGGCACTGCCTCCGGCAGGCGGGCGAAGCTTCGGCAAACCACAGATTTTTTCAGCGGCTTGCCATCCGCCCTGTGAATTCCTGCACTTAGCCGAGAAAACCCCTGTGGAAATCGCCGGCGCCGAAACCGGCTGCTGCCACGGAAAAGCCCGGCCCACCACAATTTCGTCGCGACTGCTGCCAATGATGGCGGCGAATGCTTGGTGCTTCGGGGCTTGAAGCCGGCGGGGCGGGGGAGTAGGTCTCAAGGTGCGGGCAGGTGACGGAAGAAGGACGGATGGCGTGATCGATCCCTATGAAGTGCTCGGAGTTGGACGGGATGCCGACGATCAGGCGATCAAGCTTGCCTGGCGCAAGACGGCAAAACACGCCCATCCCGATTCCGGCGGCGACGTCGAGCATTTCGGCCGGCTGCAGCTTGCCTACGATCTGCTGCGCGATCCCGTGCGCCGCAAGGTCTACGACGACACCGGCTATGATCCGCAACTGGCCGATGCCAAGGATCTGGAAGGCGCGCTGATGCTGGAGATGCTGGTCAACGACTTCATCCTCGACGAGCGTGAACCGGGCAGCTACGATCCCGTCGCCGCCATGCGGCGAAAGCTGTCCGACGATATCGTCAAGAGCCGCTTCCATATTCTGGAGCTGGAGCGCCACCGCTCACGCGTGCGAAAACATGTCGATCGGCTGGGCCGGCGTCCCGGCAACGACGTGCTGGGCTCGATGCTGCGCGCCCGCAGCCAGTCGATCGCCGATGCCATCCGCAAGGCGGAGGCGCAGATCGAAACGATCGAGCACGCCTATGCCATGCTCGAGGGATACTCTTATGAACTGGAAGGTGGCGAACTGCCGATGATGCCGAAAGCGGCGGAATAGGTTCCGGCGGCAATCTTCAGGCCGCGTGGCGGATCGGCGGCGTGCTGAGGCGGTGATGGACATGGGCGATGGCGCCGCGGACATACAAGGCAACAGGCCTGCCGCCGGCGCCGGGCCCCGCCAGGGCAAAGATCCGAACGTTCTCTTCGAATACGGCTATATAGGCCACATGCGCAGGATTGACGTAGACGGGCTGATTGTGCGTGTTCTTAAAATCGATCAGCGCCATATGACTCTCCTTTTCCTTAGCTGGCAGCCTTGGCAATAGCATGGAGGAGGTTGAGAGAGTTTTAATGGGTGGGGGGAGAGATATTGTGTAGAGTTGATATGGTCTAGGTTGCAAAGAAAAATGACCTTCACAGCATTCAAGGAGGTTGATATGTTTCGTATTGGGTCCTCGAATTTTTAAATTTCGAATGTCGTAATTAATTTTCCCAATATGAGAAATACGACATAATTTCTAAATTTTTCTATTTTCTTTGGTTGTTTTTTGGTAAAACTATTGTGAAATTTGTTTCTGCATACTGCATAGAATTTAAGTTAATATATTTTTGCTCCTGCTCAGCGAATATATGTCCTCCAAATAATATCTTACACGCTCGATTTGCCTGAAATAGACCTAACCCGTGGCCCGGAAATCCACCTTCCCTAGCTGCGACGCCTCTATATCCTCTTTCAAAAATACGCTTTAGTTCATTTGTCTCTAGCTTAGGTCCCAGGGACGAAATTGCAACCCGAATATCTTCTCTATCTTCGTAAATATTGAAGTCGACATCCAAATCTTTCGGGCCGTATTTAATTGCGTTTTCTACGATGGTGTACGGTATAAATTCAAATATATCTATCATTTTTATTGTAGATTTCGAATTTGAATTAAATGTCGATTCAACATTCTTTCGATGCGATTCGGCTAAAAATGGTATTCCCTTGTGAATCTTGAATGTTTTCCCGGTGATGCTGACGTCATCTTTCCTCGTGTTTTCCAAATCTTCGGTAAGAAATCTAAAAAAAGTACTTTTTGCACTAATTAATATACTTATAAGGTTTATTTTCTCCATTCTTGCCTTGATGAAATCTAGATCATTTTCATGGGACTTTTTGGGAACGGAGGCTGCGTTCAGTGCTCCAATTAAATATTGGATGTCGTGTGTATAATTTATGAAATCCCTCGTTTGCAACCTTAGAAATTCAAATAGATCCCTGCAGTACTCTCGGAGATCTTCTTTCGAATATGCTACTATTCTCTTTTTTCCCTCGGCATCAGTGTAGCGAATGTTGTTGTTCGCTGAAAAAATCAATTCCTCAAATGGAAATGTATAAATATCATCTTCTTTTCCCTCTGTTTCTTTGTCGAGGGCTGCCAATAATCTTTGGCGCAAATTGTCGCTCTGAATGTTTCCGAATTCAGATAATTCCCCTGTTAGTATATTTTTACAGATAATGTCGACAAATTTAACCACTATATGTAATTCCTGCCCATATTGCCGAAGAAACCAATCCTTGGATTATCGGCTTTATTTCATCTGTGACGGTTTCCGATTTTGTGGCTTTTACAAGATATTTATTGTCTCTTTTTATTACTGATTTGCAGTACGCCTTCTCCAACCTAAGGACTATTTCTGTAGATATTCCTTTGCTATTTAAATTTGCTCGTATTCTCTTCCACCTTTCAACTGGATTTGTGATGATTTGTATTGCCTCATCGAGCGTTCTTACCCATTTGTCGGTGTCGTCGGCTTTATTCAGTTTTCTATCAGCAAGTTCATGGGCAATTCTTGCCATGTTCGATCGATCGAAAACTCCCGAATAAGCAATAACGTATTTTTCTGGCCTATATCTTTTTATTTCTTGTATTATCGATGCTCCTTGGAGCTTCTCGTTAAATTTGCTACCGACTCCTCTAAGGTCGCATGCTACTATTTCATATTTCTCAATACTATTTAAAGAATTTATATTTCCGACCTGAACGATGTCAAAGCCATGTGATTGAAGTTGTTCCATTTGAAAAAATAGCTCGTCGTCGATGACGCAAATAGGGACCTTTCGCCGTGTCTCCATCGGATTTGCGAACGCGTTTTCAGACTTATAGGAAGCTTCTACGTCGTTAATCGTAAAAGTTCGGAAGAGGCTAAAGAAATTCATTTTTCACCCATTTTGAAAGTGTATATTTCAAGAAAATTAGGAAAAATGCAACCACAGATTAGATGTTTTTCTTCAAATTCGAAAGCCGATGTCCAGCGTATAGGTCGCTGCGCTCTTTTGCTGGAAATGCGCCCTACATCTGAAACCCATCACCGTCCCGGCCGGCCGGTCTTGCCCTTTGTACGTCCCTTGCGCTTCTGCTCGGCCGGATCTTCGTAGGAGCCGGCGCCGACCTTGCCGCGGACGACGGGACGAACGTCGTCGGCCGATCCTCGGGATGCCGTCTCTGGCTGGCCTTCCATCAGCGGCGAAAAGCGTTTTTTCGTCCCCACCGCTTCGGCCGGCTTTTCCGGCGTCCGGCCGACAACAGGTTTTTCGGTGCGGCCGACGGTCATCTCGTCCAGCGTGTTGCGGCGGAACAGCGACTTGCCGGCGGGATCGGCGGTGTCGCGGCCCATCTCGTCGAGGTCCGGCTTGCGGAAAAGCGGCGTTGCCGTGTCGGTGCCCGGTCCCATGTCGTCGAGCGAGGGTTTCTGGAACAGGGATTTTGGAGCCGCGTCGGCAGGCTTGGCCGTGCGGGCGGGGCTCGATGACTTGCCGTTGCCACGCTCCTGCGCGCGCGCTTCGTCGCGGGCGAGCGGGTCGTCCATGACGGCGAGTTCGGCGGCCTTGAGGCGCTTGATCTCGTCGCGCAGCCGGGCGGCCTTTTCGAAGTCGAGATCGGCAGCCGCGTCGCGCATGGCTTTTTCCAGCGCGTTGAGATGGGCCTGCAGATTGTTGCCGACAAGGTTGCCGCCATCGGCGAAACCCTTGCCGGAAGCCCCGGAAATGTCGGCGCGCACGTGATCGCGCTCGTAGACGGAATCGAGGATGTCGGAGATCCGCGCCTTCACCGATTCCGGAGTTATGCCGTGCTCGGCATTGTAGGCCATCTGCTTTTCGCGGCGGCGGGTGGTTTCTTCCATCGCCCGCTTCATCGAGCCGGTGATATTGTCTGCATAAAGGATGACCTTGCCATCGACGTTACGCGCGGCGCGGCCGATGGTCTGGACCAGCGAGGTCTCGGAACGCAGGAAACCTTCCTTGTCGGCGTCGAGGATGGCGACGAAACCGCATTCGGGAATGTCGAGGCCCTCGCGCAGCAGGTTGATGCCGACCAGCACGTCGAAAGCGCCGAGGCGCAGGTCGCGGATGATCTCGATGCGCTCCAGCGTGTCGATGTCGGAGTGCATGTAGCGGACGCGGATGCCCTGTTCGTGCAGATATTCGGTCAGGTCTTCGGCCATGCGTTTGGTCAGCACGGTGACGAGGGTGCGGTACCCCTTTGCACTGGTCTCGCGGATCTCGCCGAGCACGTCGTCCACCTGGCTGCGGGCGGAACGCACCTCCACCGGCGGATCGATGAGGCCGGTCGGGCGGATGACCTGTTCGGCGAAGACGCCGCCGGACTGCTCCATCTCCCAGTTGCCGGGGGTTGCCGAGACGGCGATGGTGTCCGGGCGCATCGCGTCCCATTCCTCGAAACGCAGCGGCCGGTTGTCCATGCAGGAGGGCAGGCGGAAGCCGTATTCGGCCAGCGTCGCCTTTCGCCGGAAGTCGCCCCGGTACATGCCGCCGATCTGCGGCACGGTGACGTGGCTTTCGTCGATGAACACCAGGGCGTTGTCGGGGATGTATTCGAACAGCGTCGGCGGCGGATCGCCGGGATCGCGGCCGGTGAGGTAACGCGAATAGTTCTCGATGCCGGCACAGGAGCCGGTGGCTTCGAGCATTTCCAGGTCGTAACGGGTACGCTGCTCCAGGCGCTGCGCTTCCAGCAGGCGGCCGGCCTGTTCCAGCTCGGCCAGCCGGTGCTTCAGCTCTTCCTTGATGGCCTTGATGGCGCCGTTCAGGGTCGGGCGCGGCGTGACGTAGTGCGAGTTGGCGTAGATCTTCACCGATTTCAGGTCGCCGGTCTTCTGGCCGGTGAGCGGATCGAACTCGGTGATCGCATCGATCTCGTCGCCGAACATGCTGATGCGCCAGGCGGCATCCTCCAGGTGGGCCGGGAAGATTTCGATCGTATCGCCGCGGACGCGGAACGAGCCGCGGGTAAAATCCATGTCGCGGCGCTTGTATTGCTGGGCGACGAGGTCGGCGAGCAGCTGGCGCTGGTCGAGCCGGTCGCCGACCGACATCTGGAAGGTCATCGCCGTGTAGGTCTCGACCGAACCGATACCGTAGATGCAGGAGACCGAGGCGACGATGATGCAGTCGTCGCGTTCGAGCAGCGAGCGCGTCGCCGAGTGACGCATGCGGTCGATCTGCTCGTTGATGGAGCTTTCCTTCTCGATATAGGTGTCGGAGCGCGGCACGTAGGCTTCCGGCTGGTAATAGTCGTAGTAGGAGACGAAATATTCCGCCGCATTGTCGGGGAAGAAGTTCTTGAACTCGGAATAGAGTTGGGCGGCGAGCGTCTTGTTCGGCGCCAGGATGACCGCGGGGCGCTGCGTCTCCTCGATCACCTTGGCCATGGTGAAAGTCTTGCCCGAGCCTGTGACGCCGAGCAGCACCTGGCTGCGCTCGCCGTTGCCGAGGCCTTCGACCAGGTCGCGGATCGCCGTCGGCTGGTCGCCGGCCGGCTGGTATTCGGAATTCATGCGGATCTCGATGCCGCCTTCCGACTTGTCCGGCCGGGCCGGGCGGTGTGGCGTCCAGATCTTGCCGTTCTTGTGCAGCGGATTGCCGCTCTCGATCAGTTTCGACAGCGCCTCCACCGTCGCGGTGACGGCGCCGGGCGCCAGCGCGCCGGCATCCTCCAGCGATATGTCGAGGCCGGCGACCGGGTTGAGGCCGGCGCGGGCACGCGTTTGCGGGTCGGAGGAGGCGCCGATGGAAACACCGCGCGACGTCTTGGTGGCCGTGGCGTTTTTGTCGGCACCCTTGGAAGCGGCGATCTCCACCTTCTTGCGATGTTTGCCGGCCTTGGAGGCGATTTCGCGCTGCGTCTCGACGCCCGATGCCTCCGCCTCGGCTTCGAGCTGCTTCACCCAGTCGGCAACCGAGCCGGAGAGGGGAGCGCCTTCGAAAGACGCCTGCGGGGCTTCCTCGAAACCGGGGTTCGAGGCGGCGGATTTTTTCGGTGACTTGGCCATGGGCGGAATATGGAGAGAGTCCGCCGGAAAGAAAAGAGGCAAAGAGTACAAAAAGGCAACATCCATCGCCTGTCGCGACGGCGCGCAGGCCTCAGGCGACGGCGCGGGCGGTGATCGTCTGGCGGTGCGCGTCGATCCAGCCGTCGAGCTTATCCGGAGACATCGGCCGGGCATAAAGATATCCCTGGCCGATGCGGCAGCCGAGCACGCGCAGCACTTCGACATCCTCCTCGTGCTCGACGCCTTCGACGACGATGTCGATCTGCAGCGTGTGGCCGATGCCGATCAGGGCGGCGATCAGCGCCTGGTTGTGACGGCTGTTGGCGACGCCTTCGACGAAGGAGCGGTCGATCTTCAGCCGGTCGATCTTCAGGCTGATCAGGTAGGCGAGCGAGGAGTGGCCCATGCCGAAATCGTCGACGGCAAGCTTGTAGCCGGCTTCTTCCAGACGCTTCAACTCGTTGCCGACGATGCTGGTGTCGATGATCGCCTCTTCGGTGATCTCGATTTCGAGCAGGGCCGGGTTGATGCCATGCTGTTTCGTCACCAGTCCCAGGACGTCGGCCAGCGAGTAGAAGGAGAATTCGCGTGGCGAGACGTTGATGGCGACGGTGGCTTCCGGCAGGCCGAGCTCCGGCAGGCGATTGAGCAGGCGGCAGGCGGCGGCGGCGATATGCGCCGTCAGCTTGTCGGTGATATGCATGACCTGGGCCGCCTGGACGATTTCCGGCGGCGTGATGTAGCCGAGACGCGGATGCGTCCAGCGAACCAGCGCCTCGAAACCGACGATTTCGCGGTTGTTCAGGAGAACCTGCGGCTGGAACCATGCCTCGACCGAACCGGTGCGGATCGCCTCTTCGAGATCCAGTTCGATCTGGCGCTGGCGGTCGGCCTGCGACTTGAGCCGCGGGTTGAACTCCTGCAGCCGGCGGCGGCCGCGCTCCTTGGCTTCGTAGAGCGCCATGTCGGCGCAGGCGAGCAGTTCCTCGGCGGTCTCGGCATGCTGCGGAAAGGCGGCAAGGCCGATCGACGTGCCGATCACGAAAGCGCCGCCGCCAACCGTGAGCGGAGCCTTGGTCTTCTTGAGGATGTCGCGGGCGGCGAGCCTTGCCGTCCGGGCGGCATCCGTGCCGGTGACGATGATGGCGAATTCGTCGCCACCGAGCCGGGCGATCTCGCCCTTGGAGCCGATCACGGCGCGCAGGCGCGCACTCGTCTGCACCAGGACGGAATCGCCGGCACTGTGGCCGAGCGTATCGTTGATCGACTTGAACCGGTCGAGGTCGATGATCAGCAGGGCGACCTCCTGGCCGAATGCGTCGGCGGAAGCGATATGCTCCCTGAGCCTGCTGCTGAACAGGGCGCGGTTGGACAGGCCGGTCAGCGGGTCACAGTTGGCGAGCACTTCCAGCCGGGCATTCTTTTGCATGATGTCGACATTGGCCTCGCGCAACGAGTTGGCCAGCCGGGTGGCCCGCAGCTTGCCCAGTTCGTTGTTGGCGAAGGTGGCTTCCCCGGCGACGCTGCTTTTGTAAAGCACGACCAGCAGGCCGACGACATTGAGCGCCAGGATCGTCGAGGCGCTCGATCCTTCCACCGCAAGGGTGAGGACGATGGACATCATCGGCGGCATGGCGAAGGTCAGCGCCACCGGACTGTAGGCGATATGCCTGATGACGCCGCCGGCGGCGATGCCGACCATGATCAGCAGAAGGAAGGCATCCTTGCCGCCGCCGTTGAAATCCATGATGAAGAAGGGCAGGGCGGCCCATGCCATGCCGCTGGCGAACGAGCCGTAGCTCAGCACGCGCAGGGCGGTATCGGCCCGTCCCGCCGCCACGAAGCGGGCATCCATGCCGCGCTGAAAAGACAGGCGCAACGCCAGGATGGTGTGGGCGATCGCGAGCCAGACGAACATCGAGGCCGAGGGACCGTTGACAACCACGGCGATCAGCACGGCGGAAGCGGAGATGCACAGGTTGAAATAGATCGAGGATTTGACGGCGGCCATGATCGCCGTCGCCTGGGCGGCCTTGATCTCCGGTAGAAACTCCCTGACGGAGATCTCGGTCTGATAATTGTCAGCCATACCCACCCACGACGGACGGGCGCCCGTCCCACAAACCACTGATGATCGAAATCAAGTCTGATCATATCCGTGATCTGATAATTTTCGTTTAATACAGATGCTCAATGCCGAGCGCAGGTTGCTTACGCAATCTTTACCAAGAGTTCGTTCGCAAAAAATCTGCAAAGAATTTCAGTGGGATGTATGAACCGGAGCGGTGCGTTGGCCGGACGGATATTGCACTGCGCACCCGTTTTGCGCGCATCGTGGAATTTATAGGTGGCCAGGCTCTTGAAATCTTCCCCGCGCCGGCAAAATGGTGCAGGTCCAACCGCACTTTCCAAGGTGATTCCCCATGCCTGCTTTTTTCACTCCTTCGGCCGTGTGGCCGATCGTCATGCTGATCGCATCGAACGTGTTCATGACGTTTGCCTGGTACGGCCACCTCAAGCACAAGGGCAGCGCCATCTGGATCGCCATCGTTGCGAGCTGGGGCATTGCCTTTTTCGAATATTGCCTTGCCGTGCCGGCCAATCGCATCGGATCGGCCGTGTACACGACGGCGCAGCTGAAGACGATCCAGGAGGTGATCACCCTGCTGGTCTTCGCCGGTTTTTCCGTCTTCTGGCTGAAGGAAGGCCTGACCTGGAACCACGCAATCGGTTTTGCGCTGATCGCACTCGGCGCGAGTTTCGTTTTCCGGGCGTAAGCGGCGCTTGGCCGGTCAGGCAATGCTGTCCGGCGTCACCCAGTAGCCGTCGTTGATGTTGGCGGCGCTGTTGCCGACGAACTCCGCAAGCTGGGTGAATTGCACCAGCACGTCCGCCCGTTCGCCCCGGTGGGTTGCCAGGTAGTCGTACCAATAGGCCGTGCCGGCGCTTTCGCCGGCGCGGTGCAGGACGTTGAGGTAGAGCTGGTCGACAAATTGCCGGTCGCTCAGGCCGGTGCCGTAGAGGTCCATGAATTCGGCGCTGCCGATGAACTGCGCGGCCGCATCCTTGAGCGAGCGGCCCGCGTCCAGCCACTGGTCGATCCAGAAACGAAGGCCGCCTTCATCCGGCGTCCGGTCGAAGGCGCCGCCGTAGAGGCGGTAGGCGGCAGCACCATTGGCGCTGCCGATGTCGAAAACGAGGTCGCCGTCGTCGAAACGGATGCGCTCGATCGAGAAGAGGCTGTCGGTCGCCCCGCCCTTCGAGACGCGGATGGAGCCGTCGTTTTGCCAGTCGCTGCCGTAGGCGGACCGCGAGCCGGCGTAGATCACCATATCCGAACCGGCGCCGCCGTCGAAGATGTCGGCGGATGTGCCGACGGCCCGGATGATGTCGTTGCCGCCGCCGGCAGCGATATTGTCGGCGCCGGCGGTGGCCTTCAGGATATCGGAGCGGATCGTGCCGATGCCGAAATCGGCCAGGAAGGCGAGGTCGAGATCGCTCATCATATAGCGGGTCGCGTAATTATAGACGACGCCGTTCATCAGGTCGGGCACGAGATCCTGGCCGTCGCCGCTGCTGTTGCCGACATGGAAGACGTTGCCGGCGGTCAAGGGCACGGCGCCGCCATGAACCCGCATGGCCGTCTCGCCAACGAAGTAGGGCCGGCCGTTGCTGACGCTGATCAGATAGTCGTAGGGCGCGGAATAACCGGTGGTGTTCTGGTAGGTGGACCAATCCGTCCAGCCGACGAAGCCGAGGCCGTGCATCATTTCATGCACCAGCACGGAAAAGCCGTCGGTCTTGCCGGCCGGCAGGTCGTTGTTCGTGGCCGGGGTGGGATCGAGGAACAGGGCTTCGAGATAGGCCTGGTTGATGGTCATCTGCGTGTCGTAGCCGCCGACCTCGACGCCCGTGCGAGCCTGGTGGATGCCGACGCCTTCCCAGAGATCCGGCCGGGCCGGATCGTTGCCGGATGTTGTCGTCGCATTGCCGGCAAAGCGCGGGTAGGAATTGTCGACATTCATCGAGATATCGAAATTGACCGGCCGTGCCAGAAAGCTGTTGATGTAATCCGCCGCCGACCGCGTCAACGTTTCGAGCTGCGCCTTCAATGCCGGGCTGACGGTTCCCTGGTTGAGCCATGTAATGGTGGTCATCGTCTCGTCCTGTCTGTTGTTTCCCCGGCTTCACGATGGGCCGTCAACTGAAATTTTCTTGAGTTCCGATAGAGTAAAATGAAAAATTGGCGTCTATAGTGTCGTGTCGATGATTAAATTTTGATTTATTCTTCCGCGGGCACGGGTTTTGGCTTGCCGTCGCCGTCGAGCGCCACCATGACGAAGGTGGCGCCCGTCACCTTCTCCATGTGCGGCGTCAGGTATCGTTGTGCCCAGCTCTCCACCGACAGTGTGATCGAGGTCCGGCCGACGGCGACGATATCGGTGTAGACGCACAGCGTATCGCCGATTTTCACCGGCAGCTGGAAGGCCATTTCCTTGACGGCGGCGGTGACCACGCGGCCGTGGGCGCGTTCGGCGGCGCGGATGCCGGAGGCAAGGTCCATCTGCGCCATGACCCAGCCGCCGAAGATATCGCCGGCGGCGTTGGCGTCACCCGGCATGGCGAGGGTGCGCAGCGTCAGTTCGCCGGCCGGCCGTTCATTGTCTGTCATGCAAATGTCCTGCTTTCGTCATGCTGTTTATCGGCAGCTCGCCTTGAGCTTGGAGAGGGCGGCCGACGATTTCTTGAGGGTGAAGGTTTCCTGCTTCAGGCCGGCGCGGGCGGGGGCGATCGTCAGGCTGCTGCCCTTGGCCAGCAAGGCCTCCAGCGGACTGCCGGCCGTGACCGCCGTGGTGAGCGCGCCATCCATGGCCTCGAGGAGGAGGTGGGCGACGACGGTGGTCGTGCCGTCGGTGAAGTTTGCATCTGTTTCGAAGCCGTCTCCGGGATAAGGGGCCTTGCCGCCGGGCAGGTAGCGCAGCATCAGCGCGCCTTCGCCACCGCACTGGACGCGGATCTGGCCGGGCGGCTCCAGGCGCGAATTGCAGACGCTGGCCGTCATGGTCGGGCCGCCTTCGTCGTCCTCCAGGCCCGCGGTCCACGCCTCGCAATTCTGGCTGGCGGCCCGCGCGGTCGAGGTGAGCGCAAGGCAGGCGACGAGGATCAGGGGCAGGCCGGTTCTGTGGCGCATGTGCGTGGCTCCATGGCAGACGACGCGATAGTGGGAAGATGACAGCGCCGCCCCCTCCATGGCAAGCGCGAAGGCGACGATACCCCAGAATGGTCACAGGATACGGGGGGAGAAACATGCCGAAACCCTCCGTTTACCATCTTTTGCTAAAATTCGATTCCGTTGCCGGTTTTGAGCATCTCCGGGTCGTCTGCGTTCCTTTCGGACACAGAAATGTCGTTTCCCGGCTTTTTGAATTGGCACAGTTGGTCCGTTCCGGCACTTCGGAGCGGCAAACGTTGCGGAAGTGACTGTTGTATGGCGTTTGGTTCCTTTCTGCGGCGTTCCGTGGCGCCGGTATTCCTGTCGACGGCTTTGGCGGCCTGTTCTGCCGGTGACGGCCTTGCGCCATCCGCCCGTTTCGACGACGGCGATCTCGTCGGCGCGATCGAGCCCGTCGAGCCGGTCGGGGGACGGCGAATCGAGCGGCAGACGGCCTATTCGACACCCACCCCCGTCAGCGATGCCGGATTGGCGATCGGCAACCAGCAATCCCTGTCGGATAGGGCGGTTGCCGAGCCGGTGACCACCACGACGGCCGGGCAACCGGTCGGGCGCAAGCGGCTGCCGATGATCGACAGTGACGAGGCGACGACCTCCGGCAACGGGCTCGACACCGCCATGGGCGTGCAGCCGCTGACGGTGCCGGAAGGCGGCGTCAACATGGATGCCGGGCTTGGCGTCGCGTCCTCCGGCAAACGGCAACCGGTGGTGGGGCTGGCGCAGGAGCAGGCGTTGGAAATCGCCGAGGGCAATGCCAGCCAGCCGGTGGTCGACGGCATCGGCACCGACGACCCGATGCAGCTTGCTTCGCAGGATACGGGCGAGGCCGGGCTGCCGGAAAGCGAAGTGCAACAGGAAATCGGCGGCCAGTCGGGCTGGGAAAACGCCTCCGATACCGAACAGCCGCGCCGGCGCCTGCCGAAGATCGACGAAGAGCAGGAGGTGGCTTTCCTGCCGCGTGCCGAAAACCCGACGATCGCGCGGCAATCGACCGGCGAAATGCCGGTTTCCGAACGCAGTTGCCGGGCGGAACTCAAGCGCATGGGCGTCGTCTTCACCGACCTCGCGCCGATCTCCAAGGGCGCGACCTGCGGCATTCCCTATCCCGTCGAACTCAAGGGGCTTTCCGGCGGCATCGGCGTCAGGCCGGCGGTAAAGCTGAACTGCCAGGTGACGCTTGCCTTCGCCAAGTGGGTGAAGAACGAACTGGCGCCGGCAGCGCGGGGCCGCTACTGGTCGGGCGTCAAGACGGTGGTGCCGATGGGCGGCTATTCCTGCCGCCGGATGAATTCCGGCTCCCGCAATCCCTGGTCGGAACATGCCCGCGGCAATGCCATCGACGTCGGCAAGTTCGTCCTCAACAACGGCAAGCAGATCGACGTGCGCAAGAAGGGGTTCTTCGCCTTCCGCGAAAAAGGGCTCTTGAAGGCGGTGCGCAGCGACAGCTGCAAGTATTTCAACACCGTGCTCGGCCCGGGCAGCGATCCGCATCACAAGGATCATTTCCACTTCGATCTTCGCAGCCGCAAATCCGGCTACCGCCATTGTGATTGAACGACGGCAAAAAAAGAAGCCGGCGCAGGGCCGGCTGAAAGGGAGCCAATGCGAGGGGTTGAGGCAATGGCTCCGTTGACGGTGCTGAAAATCCGTTACTGAAACGCGTGCTGCCAAAAACGTCGGGTCAAGCGAAAAACCGGCGGTGCAATGAACTGGTGATCACGGACCCGCCTGGGACAGGACGAGGCGGCAGGGCGGGTCGCGTTGCTTGCCATGCGGCCCTTATGCTGGAAGAACGTCACGGTTTGATGACGAAACCGGGACGCACCCTCTGCCCGCATGGTGCCCCGGACTTTGTCCACTGGGGAAGACATGCCGCCGCCTTCGGATTGATGATATTCTCGCTGCGGCGGGATATCCCTGATCGTCATCCCGCTGCAGGTCTTCCACAGCGTTTTCGGTTGATTATCCCGTTAACCGGAACAGTGCGTTCTTTCAGCGAGGGGCTTTTCGCGGGGGGAGGAGCGGCTATATAGCTGTGGTCCTCAAAAATCCCGCAGAAGTTTCCCCCCATGACCCCGATCGTTTCCATCAGAAACCTGACCAAGACCTATTCCAACGGCTTCCAGGCCTTGAAGGGCGTCAGCCTCGACATCGAGGAGGGCGAGATCCTGGCGCTGCTCGGCCCGAACGGCGCCGGCAAGACGACGATGATCTCGATCATCTGCGGCATCGTCACGCCGTCGGGTGGCTCGGTGACGGTCGCCGGCAGCGACATCCTCACGGACTATCGCAAGACCCGCGCGATCATCGGCCTCGTGCCGCAGGAGCTGACGCTCGATTCCTTCGAGACGGTGTGGAACACGGTCGCCTTCTCGCGCGGCCTGCATGGCCGCAAGCCGGACCCGGCGCTGATCGAGCGCATCCTGAAGGACCTGTCGCTCTTCGACAAGAAGGACACGATGCTGCGCCACCTCTCCGGCGGCATGCGGCGGCGCGTGCTGATCGCCAAGGCGCTCTCCTACGAGCCGAAGGTGCTGTTCCTCGACGAGCCGACGGCGGGGGTGGACGTGTCGCTGCGCAAGGACATGTGGCAGCTCGTCGCGCGCCTGCGCGCCGCCGGCGTCACGATCATCCTGACGACGCACTATATCGAGGAGGCCGAGGAGATCGCGGACCGCATCGGCGTCATCAACCACGGGCAGATCCTGCTGGTGGAGGACAAGAAGGCGCTGATGGCCAAGCTCGGGCGCAAGCAGATGACCGTCGAGCTCGCCGAGCCGGTCGAGGCCATTCCCGACACGCTGTCGCCCTTCCGCCTGACACTGGCGGACGAGGGCGCGCGGCTTATCTATGAATTCAACGCCTCGGGCGAGCGCACGGGCATCGCCTCGCTGCTGTCCGCCCTGTCGCAGGCGGGGCTGAGGGTCCGGGACATTTCCACCGAGCAGAGCTCGCTGGAAGACATCTTCGTGGAACTGGTGGGAGCCGGCAAATGAACTTCGAGGCGATCAGGTCCATCTACGCATTCGAGATGGCGCGCACGCGCCGCACGCTGCTGCAGAGCGTCGTGTCGCCGGTCATCACCACGTCGCTCTACTTCATCGTCTTCGGCGCGGCGATCGGCTCGCGCATGCAGGAGGTGGGGGGCGTGTCCTACGGCGCCTTCATCGCGCCCGGCCTCATCATGCTGACGCTGCTCAACCAGTGCATCGGCAACGGCTCCTTCGGCATCTACTTCCCGAAATTCACCGGCACGATCTACGAGATCCTGTCCTCGCCGATCTCGATGATCGAGATCGTCATCGGCTATGTCGGGGCGGCGGCGACCAAGGGGCTGATCGTCGGCACGATCATCCTCATCACGGCCTCGCTCTTCGTCGACATATCGATCAAGCATCCCTTCATGATGGTGCTGTTCTTCGTGCTGACGGCGGTGAGCTTCTCGCTGTTCGGCTTCATGATCGGCATCTTGGCGAAGGATTTCGAGCAGCTCAACCTCTTCCCGCTGCTTAT
>Ga0066256_1002194_pt1 | contig 22748 bp, 21 predicted proteins | sample ThiBio_1000_biof_FD_87107 | JGI IMG/M metagenome (GOLD analysis project Ga0066256, IMG submission 87107) | Wastewater bioreactor microbial communities from Cape Town, South Africa - Thiocy_expt_1000_biof (version 2) | ecosystem: Engineered > Bioreactor > Thiocyanate-remediating >... | reverse complement strand
CACGACTGGTTGTATAAAAATTTTCCTGACAGGGCTGATAAAGTATGGCATCTGATTGAGCAAAGCCACGATGGCAAGGTAAACGACAGCCGATGGGGACTGCGAATGCGTGGCGAAGGCAGTGTTGCCGAAATGATAAGCCAGCAATATAAAAAATACGGTAAACTTTATCGTATGAATGAAGTGGAGACAAGCCTGGACGTTAGCCAATTTAGAAAACCAGGCGGTCAGGGAAAATTATTCTGATCAAAAAAAATGCCGGCCTTACGGGGCCGGGCTTTGATAAGATTTTCTGGCTTTGATTTTTAGTCATCAACTTAAGAAGGGTGCTTATTTTTATTAAAATCAACCTTACGGGGTTTACTTTTAATTTGTTTTTTTGATCGGCCTTACGGAGCCGGTTCAAAGTTTATATTAATCCTCATTGTATAATCAGCCTTACAGGGCCTGCTTATAAAAGAGTACTTAATTTCTTTATTCGCTTTTGCTGCCACTTCCCCGCATTAGCGCTACAAGAAGAAGTATAAATACTAAACCGCCTACTACCCATACCCACGGTTGCATAAAAAAGTTGCCGGAATTTCCACCGGGATTAGCATTAATATCTACGTCTATTTTTTTCGTGTCATCCTGTGCAAACGCAACCAGTGTTAAGTAAAAGGACGCAATTACAAGTGCGATCCTGTTTGTAATTGATTTTAATTGTTTCATATTTTAAGGTTTAAAATTTTTTATTATTTTGTGTGATTAATAAGAAATAAATATCGTGCCAAAGTAACTTTTTGTTGCTGGCAAGCTCATTCACACGGTGTTGATAATTTTAAGTGTTTAATTAGTTTAAAAAAAACTAACCTTGTGAAATGTATATTAGTGCCTGTGTGACGTGAAAGGTTGCGGATGAAAGTGTATGAAACAGAGTTGATGAGATTCGGATAACAGCGTCTTATTTATCTAAAAAATACAACAGCATCAAATGCAATATCAAACAAAACAATGGAGAAAACTAACCGGTGAGTACCTTAAAAACTTTATAGAGGAAGAAGTGGACGGTGCCATCCTCCGCGAAAAGGAAATGGGGCATCAGTTAAAGGTTTGTATAGGTACTGATAGCCAGGTAAAAGGTGCCCAAACCGAATTTGCCACTGCGATCGTTTTTATAAGGAAAGGCCAGGGTGGCTTTATGTACCTCAACAACGAAACCACACGTGAAAAAATGAGCATCAAACAACGAATGATGACCGAGGTTTCAAAAAGTATTGAAGTGGCCTACCTTCTGAGTACTGTGTTTACAAATCACAAAGTTGATATGGAAGTTCATGTGGACATCAACACAAGCCCGGTTTATAAAAGTAACGATGCTTTAAAAGAAGCAATCGGATATATCACTGGCATGGGCTTTTCCTTTAAAGCAAAGCCGGAAGCGTTTGCCAGTTCATGCTGCGCGAATAAAGTGGTGCAGTAATTCAACGGTATTTCTAGGCAGCTTCAATACGCCGTGTTCTTTCCCTCATCAGGTTAATGGCCTGCTCCTTGCTGTCAAACATATTATTAATGTTAACCAAATTGTCGGCAAGCTTATCGTATCGCTTCGTCATAAGAAAAGTAAAAATATGCAGGTAATGAATGCCATCAAATACAACAGCCTTCTTTGCCGCAAATTCATCTTTTCTTTTTAGAAATTCTCCCGGCATTTCAGTGTAATGCAAGCCCGGCCGCAGGTGATGGATAATGTGGTAGCCGTCATTCCAGCAAATCTGGTTGTACTTAGTGTTTATGCAGTTTATTGAATTGGTGTAAAGGTTCTCGGGATCGTTCTGGTCAATAAACGAATGTTGCGTCCAGTTGCCGAGCATCATTACCAATCTTGCAAAAAAGAAAGGCACTACCCACACAACCATTGTTGCTTTCAAATCAACAAAGCACATTCCGACGCAGAAAAATATAAATACCCATTCCCCCACTGTGAGGCGCGTATAAAGTTTTTTTCTTTTACGGTTGAACAGGTACACGAACGTTTCTTTAAACCCTAAAAATAAAAAATTAAAGAAGTACGCGAGAAAGCTTGTTAAGCTGTCGCGTTGATAATGCATGGTGCTGCTGGCATCTTCATCATTGTTATTTTCAACGTGGTGCATGCCCATGTGGTGAGCAAAATAACCTTCGGGTGCGTGGCCAAAAAGCGGGCAAATGATCCAGGTAATATAGGTATGAACCCATTTTTGGTATTGCGGTTTAAATGATTTGCGGTGGCACAAACAATGAAACATCAATCCAAACCTCCCTTTCAAATAAAACTGAGCGAAATAAAAATATACAACGGCCACAGCCCACCATATCCACCCGGTGAATACATTTGTGAACAGCAAAACCGCCACCGGCACAACCGTAAGATGTATTAGCGTGAGCAAATGTATGAAGGGCAAGTCGCGTTTATCATTCATAAACCTCATCCAAAAATTTTCATAACCCGAAAGCTCTTTTTCTTTATAGACAGGATCAGTAAGCGCTGTTAAAGTTTTCATGATTGTTGATTTTTAGTACGGAAATGTGCTTGCAATATACCCTTATTTGGTTCAATGAAGGGTTTTAGTTTCAAATTTAACTACGCTCTGCATTTTTTGTACCGATAGGATTACATTTGTAAGCATTAAAAATCAACGAATGAAGATAGCTCTGGCGCAGCAAAATTATCATATCGGCAATTTTGAGGCCAACACAGAAAAAATAATAGAAGGAATTGCGCGTGCCAAAGAAGCGGGCGCTGACCTAATCATTTTTCCTGAGTTAAGTGTGTGTGGTTACCCGCCCAGGGATTTTTTAGAGTTCAATGATTTTATTAATAAATGCTACGACGCTGTTGATACCATCCGTGAACATGCTGACACAATTGGTGTTTTGCTTGGCGCGCCCACGCGAAATGAAAATACTGATGGTAAAGACCTGTTCAACTCTGCTTATCTTTTGTATGAAAAACAGGTAAAGGGCGTGATTAACAAAACGCTTTTACCTAATTACGACATCTTTGATGAGTACCGTTATTTTGAATGGGCGAGCGAATGGAGTGTTATTGAAATTAAGGGGAAAAAGTTAGCGGTAACCATTTGCGAAGATATCTGGAACATGGGCGACAATCCTTTATACCGTGTTACCCCGATGGAGGAGCTTATCAAATTTCAGCCCGATATAATGCTTAACCTGTCTGCATCACCGTACAATTATGCGCAGGATGTAGTGCGCAACAGTATTGTAAAAGCGCACACGCTTAAGTATAATTTGCCCATGGTGTATTGCAATGCCGTGGGGTCGCAAACCGAGATTGTTTTTGATGGCGGCAGCCTCGTGTACGACAAAGCGGGAAATAAAATTGCAGAGGCCAAATATTTTGAAGAAGATTTTTTGATGGTTGATTTAAATGAACTGGTTTCAAAAGAAGCATTACAAAAAACCGAAGCCGATGTTGACATTTACTTTTCCGCCCGCGATGTGCGCGCCGGAAGAAATACTTTGGACTACCTGCGCGATGAAAAGAATATTTCTGAAATACACCAGGCGCTGATTCTCGGGATACGCGACTATTTTTCAAAAATGGGTTTCAAAAAAGCCATCCTCGGTTCTTCAGGCGGTATTGATAGCGCTGTGGTACTGGCATTGGCGGTTGAAGCGCTGGGTAAAGAAAATGTTACCGCAGTGCTAATGCCATCGCAATATTCTACAGGGCATTCGGTTAATGATGCCGAACAACTGAGCAAAACTCTTGATAATCCTTACCACGTCATTCCCATAAAAGGAATTTACGACGCTTTTTTAACAGAGTTGCATCCTTTGTTTAAAGATTTACCGTTTAGTATTGCGGAGGAAAATATACAGGCGCGCACGCGGGGCAACCTGCTCATGGCCATAGCCAATAAATTTGGATATATATTATTGAATACCTCTAACAAAAGCGAACTGGCAGTAGGTTACGGAACTTTGTATGGCGATATGGCCGGCGGTTTAAGTGTTTTGGGCGATGTGTATAAAACGCAGGTTTATGCATTAGCTAACTATATTAACCGGGAAAAAGAAATTATTCCGAATCATATCATCACCAAAGCGCCGTCGGCAGAATTGCGCCCCAATCAAAAAGACAGCGATAGCCTGCCTGACTATGGTGATCTTGATACGATTTTGTTTGAGTACATCGAAGACAGGTTAGACCCTAAAGAAATTATTGCATTGGGGTATGATGAAAAACTGGTGAACCGTATTTTACGCCTCGTTAATATTAATGAATACAAGCGCAACCAGTTTTGCCCGATCATTCGTGTGAGTTACAAAGCTTTTGGGGTAGGCCGGAGGATGCCTATCGTTGGAAAATATTTAAGTTAGATCGGAATCGGTATTTATCGGTCGGCTTTCTTTATCTCGCTTGCGCCGGATGAATTTTGCTTCACTGACGGGTTCCCTTTATAGTTCACGTTCGAAGCACCACTGGCGTTCGCATTCAGGCTCACACTTGAAAACAGGTCGATCGAACTCGCCCCTGTGGCTTTAACATCGCTGTTTTCTGATTTCAAATCGAAAGAATTGATGGTTGAGGCTCCGCTTGCATTAGATTTAACATCCCTCGTTTCGCCCGAAACAGTTAGTGTTGACGCGCCCGTAGATTTAAGATCGAGCACAGGAGCCCGAAATTCTAAGGTCCCTTCGGAGGCGCCGCCCAGCTTTACAATGATCTTCTCATCCCCTGAAATCCTGTTTTCTGTTGAAATAGAAGAAGCCCCGTTCACATCAATTTCATTGATTGATGGCATTGATATGAATATTTTTATTTCGTCTGAAGGGCTCAGCCAGCTACTATTTTTAGAACTCACCTTCAACTGTTCGTTATCTACCCTCACACTTAAATAATCGAAAAGGTTTTCGTCGGTTTCAATTTTTACCGAAAAAGCTGAATCTTGTTTTAGAAAAATCTTTTTCGATCCTCCAATGTCAATTCCGTTAAAACCTTTCAGGTCGTAGTTTTTGGTGGTTATTTTCCCGTTTCCCTTTATGCGCCTGCCATCAATAAGGTTGCAGGATGTAAAAACTGTTACAAGTCCAACAAAAAAAATAAAGTACCGCATAAAAATTGTTTCATTAAAAATTAGTGAATCCCACAGTCGAAACAGCCCAACTTCCCACCCCCCAATATTTCAACTTTCAAACTTCTCAACTTTCAAACTTTCTGTTACCTTCGCCGCACTATGGCGGAAAGAATACTTATCCTCGATTTTGGCTCTCAATATACCCAATTAATTGCCCGCGCTGTGCGGGAAGCCAATGTGTACTGCGAAATCATTCCCTACTCAAAACCATTTGAAATTGACGGCAATTTAAAGGGAATTATCCTTTCCGGCTCTCCTTTTTCGGTTAACGACCCAAATGCTCCGGTAATCGGCATTAAGGGTATCGTGAAACAGTTGCCGGTGCTCGGAATTTGTTACGGTGCCCAGCTCACGGCCAAAACCTACGGCGGCCGGGTTGAAAAAAGCAGTAAACGCGAGTATGGCCGCGCCACTATGCATGTAAAGCAACGTAAAGATAAACTGTTGGATGGCATTTCGCCGCTCAGCCAGGTTTGGATGAGCCACGGCGACAGCATTTTGGAACTCCCCTCGGGTTTTGATGTGTTGGCAACCACTGAAAATATTCCCGTTGCGGCTTTTAAATATGAAGATGGTTCCGGTCTGTACGGCTTGCAATTTCACCCCGAAGTGTATCATAGCACCGAAGGCAAACAAATTCTCAGAAACTTTTTGGTAAATATTTGCGGTTGCTCGCAGGATTGGACGCCCGCGCATTTTATCACGGATACTGTGGCGGAACTAAAGGAAAAGATCGGCAATCGCAAAGTGATTATGGCGCTTAGCGGCGGCGTGGACAGTACGGTTGCGGCTACGCTAATCCATCGCGCCATTGGCGATAATTTGAAAGGTATTTTCGTTGACAACGGTGTGCTGCGCAAAAATGAATTTGAAAAAGTGCTGGAAACTTATGAGCGGTTAGGCCTCAACGTGACGGGGATCGATGCCAAGCAGATGTTTTATAACGAATTGAAAGGGCATCCGGAGCCGGAAACCAAGCGCAAGATCATCGGCCGGCTGTTCATAGAAGTATTTCAGCATGAAGCCAAAAAAGTTGAAGGAATTGAATTATTAGGACAGGGAACCATTTATCCCGATGTGATTGAAAGCGTTTCTGTTCACGGTCCGTCTGTAACGATTAAATCACACCACAATGTGGGCGGTTTGCCCGAAAAAATGCACCTCGACCTGGTGGAGCCCCTGCGTTTTCTATTTAAAGACGAAGTGAGGAAAGTAGGCCGAGAGCTTGGTATTCCCGCAGACCTGATTGACCGCCATCCGTTTCCGGGGCCGGGCCTTGCCATCAGAATTTTAGGTGAGGTTACCGAAGAAAAGGTGCGTTTATTGCAGGATGCTGATCATATTTATATGAACTCCCTGAAAGAAACAGGGCTTTATGCAACGGTTTGGCAGGCAGGTACAATCTTACTACCGGTAAAAAGTGTTGGTGTGATGGGTGACGAGCGTACTTATGAGTTTACGGTGGCGTTGCGCGCAGTTACCAGTGTGGACGGCATGACGGCGGATTGGGCACATTTGCCTTATGATTTTTTAGCAAACTTGTCAAACGAGATCATTAATAATGTGCGGGGCATCAACCGTGTGGTGTACGACATCAGCAGCAAGCCGCCGGCTACCATTGAGTGGGAGTAGGCTTTTGATTTGAATGATTAGGTGTTGAAAAGTTAACAGGGCGTATCAGGTCAATATACTAACTTGTTAAACCGTCAAACAGAATATAATTAATTTGAAATGAAAAGACTTTTTATTTATTTATTCCTCGCATTTGTTTCTGCTAACCTGATGGCGCAGGTTGCCCCAAGCGGGCAAAGGCATAAAATGGCGGTGTTTACTCCACTTTATTTGGATGATGTGTTTAATTCTCAGGGAGCGTACCGTTTTAACACAAAATCATTTCCTAAAAATTCAATCAACGGCCTTGAGTTTTATCATGGTGTTTCAATGGCAATTGATTCGCTGAACCGGCAAAATGTTCCGCTGGATATTTATGTTTACGATTCAAAATCAGGCAGCGAAACTTTGGAGCAGCAGTTTAGCAAATGCGCAGCTGATGGTGTGGAACTGATCATTGCTAACACTTCGTTAAGCGAATTAGGCAGGTTAGCAAAACTCGCCGCAGATAAGAAAATCACATTGGTAAATGCCACGGTTCCCAACGATGCCAACACTACCAATAATCCCTATTTTGTAATGGTGAACCCAACGCTCGGCACTCAAATTGAGGGTCTTTACAAACACATCAAATCTAATTATCCGGCGCAGGACGTGGTTTTCTTTACCCATAAAGGCGGTTCATCTGAAGATTATATAAAAGGCGCTTTTGACGTGTTGAATTCGGGCGCTGACCCCATTAAAATTAAATATGTTCAAATTGGCGATACGGCTGCGGTGAGCAGGGCCATTTATGCGCTTGACCCTGCAAAACCTGCATTGTTCGTTTCTGGTTCACTTGATAATACGTTTGGGGGAAATGTTATTAGCAGAGCAGCGACGGCAAGTAATATTTTTTCGAAGGTAGTAGTGTTTGGGATGCCCACCTGGGAAAACCTGAGCATGTCAAAAGCAGATTATAAAGGGGTAGAAATTGTTTACGGCACGCCTTTTTACAGGTCGGGTAATAGTTCCGCTGCAAGCGCCATTAGTAATTCATACAACAAAAAAATGTTCGCTCGTCCTTCTGATCTTGTGTACAGAGCCTTTGGTTTAACGTATCGTTTTGGCCAATTGCTGAACCAGTACGGAAAAAATATCAACCAAAATCTTGGTAATAAAAGCTATCCGATGTTTTACGATTACAATATTCAACCGGTTTATCAAAACGGCAATATTGGTTATTACGAAAACAAAAAATTATACTTCCTAAGGTATTTAAATGGTTCTTTGCAGCAGGTAATGTAACTTACGGCAATGTTGCGGTACCCGGTTTATTTAGATTACAGTTCCACCACACCCTGCGATGAACGTGTGCTGGAAACCACGCTGCCTTATTTCACAAAATTTTTTGGCAATGCGTCCAGTCGCAGCCATGCCTTTGGCTGGCGGGCAGATACGGCGGTTGAGGCGGCGCGAAAATCTGTAGCTTCTTTAATTGGTGCAGATCCGAAAGAAATTGTTTTTACAAGCGGCTCCACCGAAGGGTGTAACCTGGCCCTGCGCGGGGTTTTTGAAATGTACGCATCAAAAGGCAATCATATTATCACCACCAAAACAGAGCACAAAGCCGTTTTAGATACCTGTAAGATTTTACAAAAGAAAGGCGCCGAGGTTACATTTCTTAATGTGTCGAAAGACGGAATTGTTGACACGGAAGAACTAAAAGCTGCAATAAAGCCCGAAACGATTTTGATTGCCGTAATGTACGCCAACAATGAAACCGGTGTTGTTCAGCCTGTAAAAGAAATTGGCGCCATTGCAAAGCAGCACAATATTTTATTTTTCAGCGACGCCACACAGGCCGTAGGAAAAATTCCGGTGAATGTTGAGCAGGATCATATTGACATTTTAGCTTTAAGTGCCCACAAAATTTATGGTCCCAAAGGCGTGGGCGCGTTGTATGTGAGAAGAAGAAACCCGCGGGTAAAACTTGCGGCACAAATCACCGGCGGCGCGCAGGAAAACAATTTGCGTAGCGGTACGCTCAACGTTCCGGCGATTGTTGGGTTAGGCAGAGCCTGTGAAATCTGCAGGGCGGAAATGCCCGAAGAGGCGGCCAGGCTTAATGACTTAAGGAATCAATTACAACTTGAGTTATTGAAAATTGACGAATCTTATGTAAACGGAAGTTTAGAACACCGATTGCCGCAAATTTGTAATATTTCGTTCAGAAGCCTGAGTAGCAGCCAGTTACTTTCAGTGTTAAATAAAACGCTGGCGGTTTCATCCGGTTCTGCCTGCACATCGGGTTCATTGGATCCTTCTTTTGTTTTAAAGGCGATGGGCATAGAAGACGGCCTCGCGCGTGGCTCAATCAGGTTTAGCATTGGTAGGTTTACAAATAGAGAAGAAATCGATTTTGCCATAACCGAAGTAAAAAAAGCGGTTGAAAAGCTAAGGAACGAAAGTTTTGAATGGAGCCTGTTTCAAAAAGGAAAAACGAGGTAAACCGCTTAACTTTGCAGCGGTTTTTTTGTTGATAGATGAACCGGTGTACAAGCGAGCCACGCCCCCGTCTGGCCAAAGTGACAGGTAAGAAAGGCGATACCCGCCTGAATCTGGACATACGTTCGGGCGGACTACATCCTTAGCCGGTATCAAAATACAAAAATGGATCTACAAAACGGAATACATATAAGCGACAAAGCAAAAGAAAGAGTTCAGGGCATTCTTTCGGAGAAAAATTTGCAGGGGTAGGATGAATATTTTTTGCGGGTGAGCGTGGTGAGCGGCGGCTGTAGCGGGCTGAGCTACCAGCTTGATTTTGACAATACAGAAAAGCCCAAAGACCAGGTGTTTGAAGATAACGATGTAAAGATCGTTACCGATATGAAAAGCCTGTTGTACCTGTTGGGTACCACGTTGGAGTTTTCGGACGGACTAAACGGCAAAGGGTTTTATTTTAATAATCCCAATGCATCGCGCACCTGCGCCTGCGGTGAAAGTTTTGCGGTTTAACAAAAATTGAAACCAAAATTTGAGTTTTTTGGGTGGTTTTAGAAAATAATATCGCCCTGAGAAAGTTTTTTAATACATAAAATAATCAATGTCAAAAGAAACTATTATTTATCTGGTCTTCGGGGTGGTGCTGTTGCTGGCATTGATTTTCGATTTAGGGTTATTGAGTAAAAAGGGCAAAAAAGTCACCATAAAACAGGCTCTTTTTCAAACAATTTTCTGGGTGACGCTTTCATTGTCATTTTGTGTGTTTTTGTATTTTGAAGACGGAAAGGTTCACGCCCTTGAGTTTTTGAGCGCCTATCTGATGGAGTGGAGCCTCAGCATTGACAACATCTTTGTATTTATCCTCATTTTTTCAGCGTTTAACGTAAAAGAAATTCATTACGGTCGTTCGTTGATGATCGGTATTCTGCTCGCAATTGTTTTTCGAGTGATCTTCATCACGGTAGGTGTGGCGCTCGTGGAACAATTTCATTGGTTACTCTATATTTTTGGGGTGTTTCTTGTGTACACCGGTTTCAAAATGTTCACGGCAGGTGACGACAAAGAGTTCAATCCCCACGAATCCTCGGTTTATAAGTGGATGAAAAAGGTGTTACCACTGACCCCGCACGATGGCAATGGAAAATTTGTGGTGCGGGAAAATGGTAAAAGAAAATATACAATTTTGTTTGTGGTAGTGGTAATGCTGGCGGCCATCGACCTGGTTTTTGCCTTAGATTCAATCCCTGCCGTGATGGGCATTTCGCGGGACAGGATGGTAATTTACACTTCAAATATTTTTGCCGTATTGGGTCTGCGTTCATTGTTCTTTTTGCTGAGAGGCGCGGTAAACAAATTCGATTACCTTCAACAGGGCATCGCAATCGTGTTGGTGTTCATAGGTGTTAAAATGCTGGGCGAGCATTGGCTTAATCAATGGCTTGATAAGCAAACGCAGGTTTTTGTTTCGCTGGGTGTGATCGTACTTTGTATTACCGGCAGTATTTTATATTCCATCAGAAAGAAAAGAGCAGGAGTGCCCGAGGAAGATTACGAAACCGAAACTTAGCGGCCTGACACGCTGAATTTGCCCGCCACCTGTTTTTCCTGTATTATTGTCAGGTTCAGTAATTGGTAAAATTTTTGTTATAAAATAGATGATCGAAAAGCTTTCTAAAGTTTAAACATTATCTTAGCAGGAATTAAAAACAGGGAGGATAGATTATGGCAAAAAAGGACTTTAATGACTTACTGGTAGAGAACTCAGATTTTTTGAAACCCTTTGCCGTTAATCTTACAAAAAACAACGAATCTGCTAACGATTTATATCAGGAAACCCTGTACAAAGCGCTCGCCAATTACGATAAATACAACCGCGGTACCAATATTAAGGCATGGTTATTCACTATCATGCGTAATATTTTCATCAATGATTACCGCCGCAATGCCAAGCGCAGAACCGTTTTTGACAGTACACCGGAGGATTACCTGATAAACCTCAGTCAGGTAGCTGTTTCTAATTCCGCAGAAGGCGTACTCAGGGAAAAAGAAATTCTGAAAGCAATTGACGGCCTCCCCGAGACATTTAAAGTACCCTTTCAATTGTATTTTGACGGGTTTAAGTATCAGGAAATAGCCGAATATCTTGATGAGCCACTTGGCACAATCAAAAGCCGCATACACTTTGCCCGCAAATTGCTGAAAGAACAGATAAGAAGATATTGAGTGTAAGGCTTTGCTTCAGCAAACCGTAATATATAATTTTTATTCTTTCTGATTGTAAAGTTTTATAGTTACGCTGTTTTTGGAAAATGTAAATCTTTCAACACGCGTTACTTTATTTATCCTTTCCCGAAAAAATCTTATCTTCAAGCCGTTGCCAGACGAACGTTCTGGCATTTTTTCAATAAAACAAAACACAAACCAAATTACGATGGATGTTGGTGAAAGCAGGGCGCTGCAACACTTTAAGAATGATGTTGGGATTAGGTTTCAATTATATAACAGCCTTTTCACCTCTTTACCGTTTCACAAAATTGAAAGGACCGGGATCTTATTGTCACTTCTTTCAAATCTCTGCGAGGAAGGATACGCCAACGGCAAAAGCCCTGTGGAAATAATGGATGAGTTTTTTGCGAAACATACTTCTTTCGAAAACGATGCTGAGAAAAAAGAACTAATGTTCCGGTTTGTGCAGTACGTGGAGCGGCAGGTGGTTTTGTTTGATGCGCTTGAAGACGCCGCCTATAAAAAATTTCACGATCTGAATGGCACTGGTACATTAAAACCGCTGATTGCCGATGTGTTACAGAACAATAAAGAGGAGAAACTCAAAGAAGTTCTTGAAACTTTTTGCGTGCGATTGGTTTTAACGGCACACCCCACCCAGTTTTACCCCGGCCCTGTGCTGGGCATCATCCACGATTTAAGCCGGGCGCTCGTAAAAAACGATGCCAGCGAAGTAAATATTTTGTTGCAGCAATTAGGGAAAACTCCTTTTCTCAAAAAGAAAAAGCCCACGCCTTACGATGAGGCCGTAAGTTTGATCTGGTATTTAGAAAATGTTTTTTATCACGCTGCTGGGCGTATTATGGGAACCCTGAAGAATCAGTTTCCTGATGAAGTGCCTTCTGGTTACTCAATTTTAAAAATGGGCTTTTGGCCGGGTGGTGACCGGGATGGCAATCCGTTTGTTACCTGCGAAACAACCCTGCAGGTAGCGGATGCTTTACGGGGCGCCGTCATTAAATGTTACTATCTCGAAATTCGCAAACTAAGGCGCAGGCTCACTTTTCCGGTGGTGGATGATTTACTCCTGGCGCTCGAAAATAAATTATACGAAAACCTCTTCATTCCCGGGAGGCGTACCAATTTAACTGCGGCAGAGATGAGTGATACGATGCATCAGATAAAAGACATTCTCAACGAAAACAATAACGGGCTGTTTATAAACCTGGTAAATAGTTTCATCAATAAACTGGAAGTTTTCGGCTTGCATTTCGCATCGCTGGATATACGGCAGGACAGCAGCGTACAAAAATCTTTGTTCGAAAATATTGCTGCAAAAGGCGGCTCCCTGCCCGCAAATTATGCTGAACTTGGAGAGGATGCAAAGATCAAAGGGCTTTTAGCCATTCAAGAACCAATAGAGTCAGGCCTTCTGGAAGACCCCGTGGAAAAAGACACATTTCAGGTTGCAAAAGTTATGCGAATCATTCAATCCAACAACGGCGAACTGGGTTGTAACCGTTTTATCATCAGCCACTGCAACAGCGCGTTGAATGTGATTGAAATTTTTGCGCTGTTTAAGGCAAATGGTATCGCCGAAGAAGATATTCACGTAGACATTATTCCTCTTTTTGAAACGATTGATGACCTTCAAAACGCCGCCGAGGTAATGCAGAAGTTGTACAATATTGATGCGTATAAAGCCCACCTGCAAAGGCGTGGCGGGCGGCAAACCATTATGCTGGGATTTTCTGACGGCACTAAGGATGGTGGCTACCTGATGGCAAACTGGAGCATTTACCGGGCGAAAGAAGAACTTACCACCGTCACACGTCGTCATGGTTTTGAAGCTCTATTTTTTGATGGCAGAGGAGGCCCCCCATCAAGAGGCGGTGGTAAAACGCACAACTTTTATGCATCAATGGGCCGCAACATTTCCAACGAAGAAATTCAGTTAACAATACAGGGGCAAACCGTAAGTTCCAACTTCGGGATTATTGATGCCGCACAGTTCAATATGGAGCAACTGCTGAACGCCGGAATTTCCAACCAGCTATTTGAAGAGAGGCATGAGCCTTTCTCAAGCAGGCAGGAAGAACTGTTGCAGGAGCTTTCTTCTTACGGCTACGATGCCTACAAAAAGCTTAAAGACCATAAGTACCTCGCCGATTATTTATTTGAGATTAGCCCGCTGCGGTTTTACGCACAAACCAATATTGCCAGCCGCCCGCTTAAAAGAGGGAAGACGGGAACCACCAATTTAAAAGAGGTGAGGGCTATACCATTTGCCGGTTCCTGGAGCCAGATTAAGCAAAACGTACCGGGCTTCTACGGCGTGGGCAGTGCCTTGCGAAAGATGGAATACATTGGTAAATTTGAGGAACTGAAGAAATTGTATCACGAGTCCCTTTACCTGAAAACGCTGTTGGATAATTGCGAAATGGCAATGTCGAAATCGTATTTCCCCATCACCGGTTATCTGGCAAATGACGAAAAATTCGGTGAAATCTATACCATGATCAGGGATGAGTTTAAACTGACGAGAGAATACCTTTTCAAACTCTCAGGCAATACCACACTTATGCAAGATTATCCTACCGATAAACTTTCAATAAGGATGCGCGAAAGAATTGTGATGCCACTGGTAACCATTCAACAGTATGCCATTTCAAAAATCAGGGAAGAAGAAAAGCAGGGGATTGAATCTGACATGAAAGATATTTACGGTAAACTTATCATGCGTTGCTCTTTCGGTATCATCAATGCAGGAAGAAACTCTGCATAACAGGTCATGGAATCCCGCTAATCATTTTTAACGACCAGGTTTTTGGTGATAGCGTTGCCTTGATGATTATTTTGAAGGCTGTGCTTCTACCGTTCTTTTCAAACTGTCAATGGGGTAAGCCGCTTCCATCGCACTTCTCGTACTTGCCACCCATGCATATAGGGCATTCTTTTCTGTGTCAGTCAAAACAGCATCTTTATGAATAATGATGTACGATTTCAATGGCATTTCGCCCTCTTTAACCTGCTCTTCCACCTCTTCAAGTTTATGATATTGGCGACGCAGCGGCGTATTTACAAACTCATCAAAATTCAACTCCTTTTTACCGTCCTTTACGTGTTTTGCCAAAAACCAGGCAACCGGCTGAATATTGTTGTACCACGGGTAAGTAGTGTTATTACTATGACAGTCGTAACAGGCTTTTTGTAAAACATTTTTTACATCTGCCGGAACAGCGTATTTAACCTCAATGTTATTTGCCTGTGGGCCTTCATTAATATTCTTTTTTGGATGAATAAACTGAATAACGATAAAAATAACCAATAGCACAAGAAGAATTTTTTTGATCATAGCATGGATATTTAAAGTTTTAGTGTTTCGATTGATTCAAAACATTTATGCAAAAAACACCGAACGTAATGAATTACTTTTCTAAACCGTTGCTTTATCCACCAAAATATCCCCGGTCATATTTTCCGGAATCGGCAGCATCATAAAACTAAGAATTGTGGGAGCAATATCGCCCAACTTCCCTTCTTTGATGGCGCCGCGCCAGTTATTGTCAATAATAAACAACGGAACGGGGTTCATCGAGTGGGCTGTATTTGGCGAGCCGTCCTCGTTGATCAGATAATCGGAGTTGCCGTGGTCTGCCGTGAGGAAGATTACATAATCCTGCTTCAAAGCTTCTGTTACAATTTGTTCCACGCAGTGGTCAACAGTTTCTGCAGCTTTTATCGCAGCGCTGAAAACACCTGTATGGCCCACCATATCCGTGTTCGCGAAATTCAGGCAGATGAAATCGGCGGTTTTATTATGAATTTCAGGCAGAATAGCCTCTGTAAGGTCATTCGCACTCATTTCGGGTTGAAGGTCGTAAGTCGCCACTTTTGGAGAAGGTTTTAAGATTCTTCCTTCGCCCTCAAAGGGTGTTTCGCGGCCACCGCTGAAAAAGAAAGTTACGTGCGGGTACTTTTCGGTTTCCGCGATGCGGATTTGTTTCAAACCATTTCGCTCAATCACTTCGCCCAATGTGTTGGTAAGGTCTTCGTTCACAAAGATTGATTTCACGCCAACAAACTTGTGGTCGTACACCGTCATGGTGGTATAATCAAGGCGCAGTTTCTTCATACCAAAGTCAGGGTAATCATTTTGTGTCAGTACTTCAGTTATTTCGCGGCAGCGGTCTGTGCGGAAATTAAAGCAGAGAACATGATCGCCATCTTTGATCCTCGCAACCGGTTCGCCTTTCTCGTCAACGATCACCGTTGGTTTAATAAATTCATCGGTCACGTTTTCTTCGTAGCTCTGTTTCACAGCTTCTTCCGCTGAACTTGCAGTTACACCCGTGCCATGTACCAGCGCATTATATGCCAGCGCCACACGTTCCCAGCGCTTATCGCGGTCCATGGCGTAATAACGGCCGTCAACTGTGGCAAATTTGCCTACTCCGAGGGCATTCATGTGGCTCTGTAAGTCTTCCACAAAACTCAGCCCGCTTTTCGGGTCGCAGTCGCGGCCATCAGTAAATGCATGAATATAAACCTCTTCCAGACCATCGTCTTTGCATATATTTATCAATGCTTTCAAATGGTTGATGTGGGAATGTACGCCGCCATCGCTTAAAAGCCCCAAAAGATGCAGCGGTTTGCTATTTTCTTTAGCTGTTTTTATGGTTTGTAAAAGAACCGGATTTACTGCCAGTTCGCCGCTTTTAATCGCAACATTGATCCGCTGCAATTCCTGATACACAACTCTGCCCGCCCCCAGGTTCAGATGGCCAACCTCACTGTTGCCCATTTGCCCTTCCGGCAGGCCTACCAATTCACCAAAAGTAGTAAGGGTCGTGTTCGGATATTTGGCATATAACGATTTAGTAAAAGGTACATTTGCGTTCTGGATGGCATCAGCTGACGCAACTTTTCCAAGCCCCCAACCGTCCATTATGATAAGAATAGCTCTTTTTTGTGACATAAACATCTTTTTAACTGTATGATAATCTTGCTTTTAAAGAATCTGCCACCGTGGATGGTGGCAAATCAAGCGGTTAAAATTACTTAAATAATACCGAAGGGAAATATGAATTTTAGCATATTTTTGACTTTAAGTTCTCTGGTGTATTTAGCTTTTACTAACGTGTTTTATGGATCAGTGATTAAGTGTGAAAAATATCCAAAATATTATTATAATGAAAAAAAGTTTAGCTCTTTTGGTCTTAAGCCTCACATTTTGGGGATTTGTACAATTAAACGCCCAAAACATTGATGGGGTTATTAATGGCTTAAAATCTGGCAATGCCGCTACAATCGCAGCCAATGCACCGGCAAATATGCTTTTAACCATCGCAGACAAAAGCGATACCTATAGCAGTGCCAAGGCACAGGCGGCGCTGAAAGATTTCTTTTCTAAAAATGCCCCCAAAGGTTTCGATTTGAAACACAAAGGGAAATCTCCTAACGGTAATTACGCAATCGGCACTTTGGCCACAGCCAACGGCAACTACAGGGTGAATATTTTTATGAAGAATGAGGGCGGAAAAGAAGTAATCAAAGAATTGCGTTTTCAGTTAATTGAGTAATCAGTATTGTACCCGGCAAATCAAATATTTTTTGTCCTGATTGAAGAACAACCGGCAGGTTCTTTTTGACACGCCCGCTTTCCATCCGGATATAAATCAGCCAATAAATTTGCGTATAAATATTTTAGCCTCCTTCGGGAGGTTTTTTTCGCGCCGCTTCAATCGCGCACATCAGGCATTTCACAAAACACTTTTATCTTTACAGCATGACTGAAGATTTTAGGCAAAAACTGAATCATTTAATTGAGGAGGCACTGAAAGAAGATATCGGCAGCGGCGATCATTCAACTTTGTCAAGCATCGGCTCTGATGAAACCGGCAAAGCAGTCCTGAAAATAAAGCAGGACGGGGTTTTGGCGGGTGTTGAAGTTGCTAAAGCCATCTTTCAGTACAAAGAACCCGGCAGTAAATTAACCGTGTTCAAAAATGACGGGGAAGACATGAAGGCAGGAGAGAATGCTTTTGAAGTGGAAGCACACGAATATACCATTCTGCAATGCGAGCGGCTGGTTTTAAACTGCATGCAGCGCATGAGCGGCATTGCCACGCTTACCAAACAATATACCGATAAATTGAAAGGTTATAAAACAAAACTACTCGATACCCGCAAAACCACACCCAATTTCAGGTTGCTTGAAAAAAAAGCCGTGCGCATTGGAGGCGGCGTAAACCATAGGTTTGGCTTGTATGACATGATTATGCTCAAGGATAATCATATCGATTATGCAGGGGGCATTGAAGCTGCAATTACCAAGGCTTATGATTATGTGCAGCGCAACAATCTCAATATAAAAATTGAAGTGGAAACCCGTAGCATCAAAGATGTGAAAAAGGTTTTAGAAGTAGGAGTTGGAAAAGTGTTCCGCGTGATGCTTGACAATTACAGGCCTGAGCAAATTGCAGAGGCTTTAAGATTAATTGATGGTAAATTTGAAACCGAGGCCAGTGGCGGCATTCACCTTGATACCATTGAAAGTTATGCGGCAACCGGCGTTGATTTTGTGAGCGTAGGGGGATTAATTCACCAGGCGAAAAGCCTTGACTTGAGTTTGAAAGCAGTGGCTTAATTTTTTGTTAAAAAATTTAAAATTTGTCGATGGGGAAAAAAGATGACAATAGAGGTTTTGTTTTTAGTACAGATCCAGATTTTCGCTTTGAAAGTGAACAGGAACGATTGGAAACCTTGGCTCCTGGGCAGCAAAAACTCAGGCTGCAACTGGAAACAAAACACCGCGCTGGCAAAACAGCCACAGTTGTAATGGGTTTTGTGGGTGGTGATGAAGACCTCCAGGAACTGGCAAAGAAATTGAAGTCATTTTGTGGTACCGGGGGTTCAGCAAAAGGTGGGGAAATTGTCATTCAGGGAGATCACCGGGATAAAATGGTACAATGGTTTCAAAAAAATGGCTACATGGACGTTAAAAAAAGCGGTGGATAATGAAACAAAAAAATCCCCAAAATCTTTCGACATTGGGGACTCATCAAAAACCATTAACCATTAAACCTTATCCTATGAAAATTCTGTTCCAAATCTACAAAACATTTTTCGATTTCCAATCATAAAAAGTTTGAATATATAAATTTTCACATTTTTTTAGAATTTGATGTTTTAATACTATAGCCAATATACTGATGGAAAGAAAGATTTTCATTGCGATTACAGGTGCCAGCGGATCAATTTATCCGCAACGACTTATTTCTAAATTGCTGAAAAACAGGCAACAATGGGCCAGTTTGGCTGTGGTGGCAACAGATAATGCCAAGGAAGTGTGGAGGGTGGAAACCGGGAACCCCTTTTCCAAAGAGAAAGAAATTTTATATTTTGAAAAAAATGATTTTTCAGCCCCCTTTGCTTCCGGTAGCGGAAAATACGATACAATGATCATTGCGCCTTGTTCAATGGGAACGCTTGGCCGCGTTGCAAATGGCATTTCAAATGATTTAATTACCAGAGCCGCAGATGTTATTTTAAAGGAACGAAGAAGACTGATTTGTGTCGTTCGGGAAACACCGTATAACCTCATCCATATTCAAAATATGGAAAAACTTACCCTCGCGGGAGGCATTATATGTCCTGCTACGCCTTCGTTTTACAGTGTTCCGAAAACTATTGAGGAAGTTGCTGATACAGTGGTAGACCGGGTTTTGGATATCGCCGGGTTCAACATAAAGACGTATCGCTGGGGTGAAGATTAGGTTATTTTATTATCCTACAGGTATTTTAAAAGGCACCTTTTTGGGAGGCAGGCACTTTTTATCATCGCAGGTTTGATATTCAACCATACCTGCTAAAGTTGTCTTTACATTTGCCTTTAAATTAACCCTTTGAACAAAGGAAACTGTTTTAGAGTATTGATTGGCGCTGGCTTTCAGTACTTTATCATAAAATTTTTCCAACTTACCCACTTCTTTCACTTTTCCTGCAAAGGTTAAAAGAGGATTTTGTGTAAAATTGAACTCGGTAGGCAGGGCGATTGCATCTTTAGACTGAGTTTGGGAATAGATATGCCAACTGGGTTGCAGATTAGCGGTCATATAAACGTCGTACACCTTGTCGCTTATCTTTTTGGCTGAAAAATTCCAACTAACGGGGTCGGCCTGAGCGCTGGTTAAGGTTGCAAATGCCATTAATGCTGTAAATACAAAAAACAGTTTTTTCATTATCAATATATTTTATGTGGGCAAAGATAGAAAAGCTATCCCTGGATTTTCTTAAAGAAATATAAAAATGAATTTGCTTCAAAGACGAAAAATACGGGAGTTGGGTTGCCTTAACACCAATTTACCAAAGTCCGCTGAATATTTGTGATGTAACAATAAATATTACTGAAAGCCAAAAAGCGATCCAGGGGTAGAGTTTTAGCTCGGCGGCATAATAGCCGTAACCGTGAATAGCCGCAGCAGGCAATAAAAATAATACCCAGTTTTCAATACCGCTGCCAACATTTACAAATGTTATTACCATACAAATTGCGGCATACGATAAAAAAAGGTTCCACGCTTTGCGCACATGTATGAGCATTCTGCCGGACTTTGCCTGCATATAATATACACCTGCCAGCAATGGCATCAAAATTAAAAACAACATTCCGGCATGCCAGGCTGTAAATTTTTCGTAACGCAGCGCGAGCGTGAAACCGTTGAAAAAATAATTCTGGTGCAACTGATCCGCGAGATACAAAAAGATCGCAAGAAAATAATAGGGGGTAACCACCCCAATTAATACAACTACCCATTCATTTAATTTAAACGGTCTGAGTGTTGCCAACGCAATGTAAATCCACACTATAAAGATCAGAGCGGGGGGGAAAAGTAACCCGGCCAAGCCCAAAATTAAACCTGCATTATAAATATCACCGCGGGTAGTTTTATCGTTATGCGCTGAAAATAAAATGATAAATATTAAAAGGAACAATGTGGACACAATGAGCGGCGATGAGAGCCTGTTAAAATCCGGGAGCAGGGATGTAGTTAGTATGTATGCAATTCCCGGCAAAAAATTAGCTTTTGCCATCAACCGGTTGTTGTTGATAAAAACTGTTAACAGATACGCCTGCAGCAGCATCAGCCCAAATGCAAAGAGGGCGTAAACGACAGGAAAAAATACAGCGATCGGTTCGAGAAAACCTGCGAAAGCCTGGTAAGTAAAACTATCCGTTTCCTTAATGATTGCCGGGGCAGCTTTAAAAAAAACCGATAGTTTCAGCAGTACGCCGATCAAAAAAAGCATGAAAAAATTGCCGGGATTCTTTTGTCTGAAAACACCTATCACTTCGCGAAAGTTTGCGGCAAAAATAGTGAAGTGGCCGCAAGTAGCATGATGGAATAAGGACCGAGTAGGCAAAAAATGCCACAAAAAAATCCCGACGGTTAAATCGGGATTTTCTTTGTAAAAAAGTCAGCGGTTTAAATAATCACTTTCGCAAACGAAATATTGTTTTTGTACCTGTAAGGAACGATCAGCTCACCCGGCCCCACTTGCTTTGCATAGCGCGGCATAAAATCAATATTCTTGTCTTTTGCGCCAATAGGTTCGTTTTCACGCATCGTGCCGTTTTGCTGAATGGTGATGTCCTCGAGCGAAGATATTTTTCCTGAATTATTAAGCAAAAAGTGCATATTATTCCCTTTGCTCAATATTTGGTAGGAAATGCTGCCGTCGGTTTCGGTGGCATCCTGCCTTTTGATTATTACATTATCCCAGGTTTTGTTGCCATTCTTGTCAAAGGAGACGATCGCAACATTATCTGCGTGATAGCTGGACCAACCCCCATACCCATAATAGCCAGGGCTACCCCAGGGCCCGCCCCACCAATAACTTCGGTAAAAAAAAGGAGAATAAAACCTGTATGGGTTCCAATAACCCCAACCCCAGCCCGGCCCCCAGCCGCCGTACATCATTGGCCCGCCCCAGTAACCCCAACGGTTCCACGAATCGCCACCGGAGCTGTACAAGGCTTCGCTGCCAACCGTAAAACTACCATCATCATGAACAACTACGTTATTGATAAAATAGTCATTGAAAACAGATTTCATTGATGTACCCTTAGCCTTGGCCCTTTGCCGTAAATTTTCATCAAAAGGAGATGTTTTTTCGAAAATCCGCTGGCCGCTCAATTTATCAAACGAAGACACATAAATGCCGTCCATACCACCTTTAACCGTGTTGCTGTATAAAGACGTAAGCAGGTATCGCCCGTTGTTTTCATCCACTTTCACTTTAATATCGTCTAAAAACAATTCGCTGATGCCAATGGTGGTTCCAAGGTCGTAGGATTTAAAGTCTGCCCTACCGGGAGCCTTCTCAATTAGAAATGCATTGTCAATATTGCCGCTGCTTTTCACCCTGCTGTACTTTGTAAAAATGAGCTTGCCATCGTTGGTTAGATTATAACTTCCCAAACGATAAGCACCATCTTCCATAGGCACTGAAAAGAGGTCTTCACTCAACAGGTTCATTTCATTATCATATAACCGTGTGGTGAAATTATAGAGGATTCGGTCGCGGCGGTTAATTTTAAAAAGCATGATCCTGCTGCCGTCTTCGCTACTGAGCGTGTTATATATCTTGCTTTCGGCGTTGTAACCGATCGTCGTGGTATCAAGCAGTTTAGGATCGCCCAAAATGCGGCCGTTGGCTTCAACTTTGGAACTCATCAGGTTTACCACATCACCATCCTGGTACTGGTAAACCAGATTAGAACTGCTTCGCCCCGGGAAAAAAGACAGATCAAGCAGGGCTTCTTTTTTTGGAAGATTATTAAGGGGGACTTCTTCCAGCAACCGCATACTCTCATCGTAAACGCTGATGCGGTTTTTGCCCTTCACCTCTTTAAATACAAGATAGTTATTGGCTACTTTGCCTAAAATTTCAAAATTCATCCGCTGGATGTCGGATTTTTCAACATCTGCATAAATGATATCCTGAGCCAAAGCTGTTTGTACAGCAAACAATAATAAAATCGGAATGAAAAATTTTTTCATAGCGGCATTTTTTTTATAATACAAAATTAAACGCAGATGAACCATAATCAATAAAAGAATAAGAAAATTGTGACCCGATTGCATAAATATAACTTTTCTTTTAAAGAACTTGTTTAAACTTTAATTTTTCTTAAAAATCTGGTGATAAAAGCCAGCCAATGCAATCCCATCCACGTAAAGATTTTCTTTTCGTAGCGTACCAGTAGGGCTTTGAACGCATCAAGCCACGCAT
>Ga0066256_1002187_pt1 | contig 22782 bp, 14 predicted proteins | sample ThiBio_1000_biof_FD_87107 | JGI IMG/M metagenome (GOLD analysis project Ga0066256, IMG submission 87107) | Wastewater bioreactor microbial communities from Cape Town, South Africa - Thiocy_expt_1000_biof (version 2) | ecosystem: Engineered > Bioreactor > Thiocyanate-remediating >... | reverse complement strand
AGGTCCGTTGTAGTCGATCTTCGCGGACTTCGCTGCCTGCGGGCCGGATGGCGACGCACGCGCGAGCGATGGCCCAGGCGCGGGAACGACGAGCTGGCGGGCGGCACCACGCACGGATGCGCCGCCATCCTTGGGCTGCGAGACGATCGAGAGCTCGACGGAACCGGCGGAAATGCCTTCGGTCACAATGGCCGACCACTGCCCCTCATCGGTCGCCGTAACAGTCGCGATCTCGCGGCCATTGGCGAGCAGCGTGACCTTGTGGTTCGGCGGCGCGCGCCCGGCGAGCACGGATGGGCCGCCCGCATCGATGCGTGCCACCTCGATGGCAAGAAGCGCCGACGTACCCGGCGGCAATGACGAAGGAAGCGTGAGTGCGGCGCTCCGCGTACCCGGCTTGCCGGCTTCGCCTGCCGGCGCGATGGCCGTGGCAGCGCCCTCGGTGCGGTCGCCGCTCACGTAGTTCCAGATCGCATAACCCGAGGCCAAAGCCCCGCTCGATATGACTAAAATTATGAGGACGAGCAGAGACCGACGCATCGCTGCACTCCTGTCTGAAGAAAATCGTGCTTGCGTATATCTTTAGTCCGATCGCTGCGCTGCCGCAACCAGAGCGCAACTATAAGTTAAGCAAGTTAACCAGGACCTACCGCGGCACGAGCCGGCGTTCTCGGCCACGCCCGCCCGCGCTCACCTCACAGGCGACTTGCGCGGGGGGAGGCCCTCCCGCCGCGGCACGGTCCCGAGCGCGATGCCGCCGACGATCAGCAGCAGGGCCGCAATCGTGAACATATCGAATGTCTCGCCAAGCGTGATCATCGAGGAAACCACGCCGAACACGGGCACGGCCAGCAGCCCGAGCGCCGTCGTGGTTGCCGGAAGCGAGCGGTTGACCGTATTGAGCGCCCAATAGGCGAGCGACGTGCTGATCGTGCCGCCGTAGAGCAGCAGCAGGATGAAGTGCGGCGTGACGCGGATGACCGGCCAGCCTTCGAAGATGAAGGCCGCCGCGCTCGTCAGCGCCGAGCCGAGGAGGAGCTGCCAGAAGAGCAGGTCGAAGGGCGAGGATACCCACTTGTGCAGGCGCGTGTAGACAATGCTGACCGCCCAGCACACGGCGGCGAGCAGAATGAGCGCATGGCCCGTCAGCACGCCGCTGTCGCTCCACTGAATGGCGAGCGGATTGGCCAGCAGCGCGAGACCGAGCATCCCGCACACGATCGCAATGAGCCGCTGGCCGGTCAGCGCCTCGCCGGCAAAGAGCCACGCGAGGGGAAACACCCACAAGGGCGTCGTATAGGCGACGAGCACGGTCCGCCCGGCGGAGACATAGACGAGGCCGAGGCTCGTCAGGCACGCGAAGAGCCCCATGTGCAGCACCGCGAGGCTCACGACCATCGGCAGGTCCTCGCGCGGCGGCAGGCGCAGCTTGCCGACCACGAGACATATGATGCCAAGCACCGCGGTCGCGACCCACAAACGCGTCGCCACCGCCCATAACGGCGAGACATACGAGAGAACGGCCTTGTTCACCGGCCAGCTCATGCCCCACGAGAGAGCAATGACGAGGAGCAGGCCAAATGCCATGGCCGGCGAGAGCTTGGCGCTCGGTGCGGGTTCGCTGGCCATTCCGGGCACTTTCCAATTCCAATGCGAGGCGCCCTATGAGCGTCATCGCACCGCCGCCGTCAAGCCGGCACGGCCGGACGCATATCAGCAGAGCGCCAAATCGGCGGAGTGCCGGTTGCCCTCGCGCGAAATCGCGGCGTAGTCTCGCGGGAAAGCCGCGCACGCTCATGATGCGGCGCCTGACCGGAGGATGCCCATGCCCGAGAGTTCACCTGCGCGCGCCGCCCTTCCGCTCGCGCACATTCGCGTCCTCGACCTGACCGCCCACCGCGCCGGACCGACGGCCGTCCGCCAGCTCGCGGACTGGGGCGCTCACGTCATCAAGATCGAGCCGCCCGCGGATGGCGATGTCGATCCCATGGGCGGCAAGCGCCACGGCTTCGATTTTCAGAACCTCCATCGCAACAAGCACTCCATGACGCTCAATCTCAAGAGCGCGGAGGGCAAGGCGATCTTCATGGCGCTCGCGAAGGATGCCGACGTGATCGTCGAGAACTACCGCAGCGATGTGAAGCTGCGCCTCGGCGTCGACTACGACAGCGTCGTCAAAATCAATCCGCGCATCATCTATGGCTCGATCTCGGGTTTCGGCCAGTCCGGCCCCGACGCGACGCGCCCCGGCGTCGATCAGATCGCGCAGGGCATGGGCGGGCTCATGTCGATCACCGGCCTTCCCGGGCAGGGCCCCGTGCGCGTCGGCATCCCCATTGCGGATCTGACGTCCGGCCTGCTGCTCGCGCAGGGCATCATGCTGGCGCTTTACGAGCGCGAACGCTCGGGCAAAGGCCAGTGGGTGCACACCTCGCTCATCGAGGCGCAGATCTTCATGCTCGACTTCCAGGCCGCACGCTGGCTCATGAAAGGCGAGGTGCCGGGGCAGGCCGGCAACGACCATCCGACGAGCATCCCGACCGGCGTCTTCCCGACGAGCGACGGGCACATCAACATCGCCGCATCGGGCGATCACATGTTCAAGCGCTGCTGCGAGGCTCTCGGCGCGTCCGAGCTTCTCTCCGATCCCGACTACGCGACGAGCGCCAAGCGCTCCGCCAATCGCAAGGTGCTCAACGAGAAGTTCGCGGCGCGCACGCGCACGAACACCGCCGCGCACTGGATTGCCGCGCTCAACAAGGCTGGCGTGCCGAGCGGTCCGATCAATACGATCGACAAGACATTCGCCGAGCCGCAGGTCCAGCATCTCGGCATCGCGCGCAAGATGCACAGCGAAAAGATCGGCGACACGCGGGTCGTCGGCCAGCCCATCAACATGTCGCGCTTTCCGCAGCCCGAGGCGCTCGACGCAACGCCCGAGCTCGGCGAGCACACGGCGGACGTGCTCGCAGGCCTCGGCTACGGCGATGCAGAGATCAAGGCCCTGAAGGCCAAGGGCGTGATTTAATCTGGGCGACAGAGCCCGCCAAAACGACGACATCATTCCCCTCCCTCTTGTGGGGAGGGGTCAGGGGCGGGGGGCATCCCTACCGCTATTGTTCTGCATTCCCCTTCTCCTAGCCTCCCCCACAAGGGGGGGAGGGATCTGTTGAGCAAGCCCCGCGGCAGCCGGCTACTCGCCGAACGTCAGCGTCGTGTTGAAGGCCGCGCGCGCCGGCACGTGCAGCACGCCCGCGCTTGCCTCCGCGAACGGAATGCCGTTCTGCTTGAGCACGTCAGCCGCGCGCTTCACGGACGACGTGCGGAAGCCGAGCACGGCCATATACGTCGGACGCCCGGCTGCATCAGGCATTCCGTCGCCGAATTCCCGTCGCGCCGTCGCCTCCGGGACGATCTCCAGATCGGTCGCCGCGACGACAACGCGCTTGCCGCCCTCGATGTCGCGCACGGCATCCGCACCGAACATGCGTGCATAGAGCTGCGCCGCCGCGGCCGGATCAGGATGCACGAACACCGCGTGCGAAACAGCGACAACGCCGTTCGCATGCCGCCGCCACTCGTCACGCCACACGAGATCACGCGTCAGGTGATGGCAATAGTAGATGCGCCCGTACGGCGTATCGCTGTCAGGGATCGAGACCGTGCGGAACGTCGCCTGATGCTCACCGTCCTCGAGCCTCACGGGTCGCGAGAACTCGCGCGGCGCCTTGACATTGACGCCGGCCGCGCTCAGCGCCGCATGGAGCGCTGCCGAATCCTCCATTCCGAACACGAAACCATTGAGGCCATACGGCGAGGCCTGCACATCGGGCCGCACATCCGGCGCGGCATCCTTCGGCACAGCGATAAGCTCGAGATAGTCCGTCCCGAACATCGCGAGGTGGTTCATCGAGCCGAGCGTGTGATAGCCGCGCTCGGTCAGCGTGAAACCCAGCCGGCGGAAGGTCTCGGCGGCGCCGTCGATGTCCGTGCGGGCATTGATGACGACATGGTCGAGTGTCGGGACAGGGAGCGCCATTCAGGACCTCGCTTGCTTGTCAGTTCGCGCCGATGCTCATCCCTTAGCACGCCCGTTCGGCCTGTCCCAGGCAATGGCGCGACCTCGCCATGCACGCGTGCGGCCTGTCCAGATCGCCGCACGTTGCTATAGTCGTGTCTCCCAACAACAAGCCGCCTGCGAGGAAACATGCCCAATGCCCCCGCCGACTCCATGACCGGCGCCGAATGGCTCGCGCGCACCATCCACGCCACCGGCACGACGCATGTCTTCTGGATCGACGCCGTCCTGCGGCGCACGCTCATCGAGCTTGGCGTGCTCGGCGTCACGCGCGTGCTCGCGCACACCGAGAAGTCCGCCGTCTACATGGCCGATGGCTACGCGCGCATTGCCGGCCGCCCCGGCATCTGCTTCGCGCAGTCCGTCGGTGCGGCGAACCTCGCGGCCGGCCTGCAGGACCCCTATCTCGGGCGCAGTCCGGTCATCGCGCTCACCGGCCGCAAGGTTGCATCACTGCAGCACCGCAATGCCTATCAGGAGCTGCCACACGCTCCGCTCTTCGCGGCCGTCACGAAGTTCGCGGCTGAGGTCGACTCCGCTGCCGACCTGCCGCGCCTCCTGCGGCAAGCGTGGCGCGCGGCGATGACCGGATCGCCGCGACCCGTGCATCTGGATCTCAACGGCCGCATCGCCGAGGTCGTCGAGATGGGGCAGGTGACTGAGCCCGTGAGCAGCGCGTCACCGCTCGACATGCGGATGCCGCCGCACCGGCCCATACCGCCTGCCGACGACATCGCGCGCGCGGCCAAGGCGATCCTCGCGGCCAAGCGCGTCGCGATCGTTGCCGGCGCAGGCGCCACGGCCTCAGGCTGCGGCGCGGAGCTGCTGACGCTCGGCGAGCGGCTCGCGGCGCCGATCGGCGTCTCGCTCGGCGCGTATGGCCTCATCCCGACGCGCCATCCGCTCGCCATCGGCACCATCGGCGACTATGCAGCGCCACCCGCCAACCGCATCGTCCACGAAGCAGATCTCGTGCTGTACGTCGGCTGCCACACCGGCGACCAGGTCACGTACGCGTGGCGCATTCCGCCCATCGACACGCCCGTCGTGCAGATCGACGTCGACCCGATCGAGCTCGGCCGCTCGTACCCAAACACGCTCGGCCTCATGGGCGATCCCAAGGCGACGCTCGCCTTGCTCATCGAGGCCATCGGCAAGCCTGCGCGCGATCAGAGCTACGCGACGAGCGCTGCCCGCAGCATGGCGGAATGGCGCGCGGAGCGGGCGCAGCTCCTCGCCAGCAACGACACGCCCATCCGCCCGGATCGCCTCTGCGCCGAGATCCGCAAGGCGCGCCCCGAGGATGCCATCCTCGTCGCCGACACCGGCTATTCCGGCATCTGGACATCCACGCTCGTCGACCTCAACGGCGCCGGCCAAACCTATCTGCGCGCGGCAGGATCGCTCGGCTGGGCCTTCCCGGCCTCGCTCGGCGCGAAGTGTGCGGCACCCCATCGCAAAGTCGTCTGCTTCAGCGGCGATGGCGCGCTCTACTATCACCTTACCGAGCTCGAAACGGCCAAGCGGCGCGGCATTGCCGTGACGCTCATCGTCAACAACAACTCCGGCTTCGGCCAGGGCTGGCCCAATCTCGTGCGTCAGCAGGGCAACAAGCCGGGCGATCCCGCCGAAATGCTGCGCTTCGGCCCGACGGACTTCGCGGCCATTGCGCGCGGCTTCGGCATTCGCGCCATCCGCGTCGAGGATCCGAGCAAGATCGCCGCGGCGCTCGATGAGGCCATCGCCGCGGACGAGACCGTCGTCGTCGACGTCGTCACGGATATCGAGGCGCGCGCGCCCGTACCCTGGCTGCCCGAAGGCGCCGCCTGAGAACGAACATCACACAAACGGAGCATCACATGATCAGCTATGACCTCGCCGGCAAGACGGCGCTCGTGACCGGCGGCGCCTCCGGCATCGGCCTCTCGACGGCCGTCATGCTCGGCCGCAATGGCGCGACCGTCGCCGTGAACTTCCTCGCCGATGATCCGCGCGGCGCCGACACCGTCGCCAAGCTCAAGGCCGATGGCTTGAAAGTGATCGCAGCACCCGGCAACGTCGGCGATGCCGCCGATTGCGCGCGCATGGTCGCGAAGGCGAGCGACGATCTCGGCCGGCTCGATCTCCTCGTATCGAATGCCGGCACGCCCGGCACCAAGCGCAAGATCGAGCCGCGCGAGCTGGACCTCATCACCGAAGAGCTCTTCAATACACTCCTGCAGGTGAACCTGCTCGGCGTCTTCCGCTGTGCGAAGGCCGCCGCACCGGCGCTCAAAGCGGCCCGCGGCGCCATCGTCAACACGGCCTCGATCGCCGGTCTCGGCCGCGCCGGCAGCAGCATGGCCTACTCCGCGACGAAGGCCGGCGTCGTCAGCCTCACGCAGAACCTCGCCCGCGGCCTCGCGCCGGATGTGCGTGTCAATGCCGTGGCGCCCGGCGCGGTGGACTCGACCTGGATGGTCGAATGGACGGACCAGCAGCGCCATGCCTCGATCGAGAATGCACTACTCAAGCGGCGTTGCACGACTGACGACATTGCCGAGGTCATTCTCTTCCTGGGCTTCGGCGCCGCCATGGTCACCGGCCAGACCATCGTGATCGACGGTGGCCTCACGCTGTAGGGTTCGCGAGCCATCCACGAAAGGCGCAGCCATGAAGATCTTCTGCACAGGCGCATCCGGCTACATCGGTGGCTCTGTCGCTACGGCGCTCATGGCATCCGGTCATCACGTGCGCGGGCTCGTCCGCTCGGCGGAGAGCGCGGAGAAGGTTCGCGCTCTCGGCATCGAGCCGGTGATCGGTACGCTTGATGACGTCGCGATCCTCGCGAAGGAAGCAAAGGCCGCGGATGCTGTCATCAATGCCGCGAGCGCCGACCACCGCGGTGCGGCCATCGCCCTCCTCGATGCGCTCGCAGGCTCGGGCAAAGCCTTCATCCACACCAGCGGCTCGAGCATCGTCGGCACGCGCTCTGCCGGCCAACGCGTGGACGACGTGTTCGACGAGACCACTCCCTTCACGCCATCGCCGGCGCGCGCCGCTCGTGTGGCCCTCGACAAGGAGATCCCCTCCTATGCGAGCAAAGGCGTGCGCACGGCCATCGTCTGCCCGAGCCTGATCTACGGCCAAGGTCTCGGCGCGAAGGCGGACAGCGTGCAGGTCCCCTGGCTCATTCGGACCGCCAGGAAGCACGGCGTCGCCAAGCACTACGGCCCTGGCGAGAACGTCTGGTCCAATGTCCACATCGACGATCTGGTCGACCTGTACCTGCGCGTACTCGATGCCGCGCCGGCCGGTGCCTTCTACTTCGCGGAGAACGGCGAGAATTCCATGCGCGAGGTGTGCGCCGCGATCAGCCGGCTGCTCGGCTTTGACGGAACCACGAAGGCCATGTCGCTCGAGGAAGCTGCGGCCGAATGGGGTGATGGCCCCGCGCAGGACACCATGGGCTCGAACAGCCGCGTCCGGGCCGCCCGTGCGCGCAAGGAGCTCGGCTGGGCGCCTCACGCGCGCGCACTGCTCGATGAGATCGCGCAGGGCAGCCAGGGCCCGCCGCGGTCATAAGGTCGCACCTCCTCTCGGGGAACCGGATGGGCCCCTAAATGTTTTTTATGGTCAGGTCGCGTTGCGACGCTGAACGATGTAATTCGGGAGAGACTTATGGTTCACCAACACCAGGTTGAGGCCGCCCGGCGGCGCGTTGCCGCGATCGAGGGCTTCTACGTGCACCTGGCGGCGTATTTGGGCGTAATGCTGATCCTCACCGCGCTGAACGCAAGTGCCGGCGACGGCTGGTGGGTCCAGTGGGTTTGGTTCGGATGGGGCATCGGCGTCGTCGCCCATGCGATCGCCGTTTACGCCTCGAAGCCTCAATTCCTCGTGAACTGGGAGCGGCGGAAGTTCCGCGAGATCGTGCGGCGCTAACTGCACGCTTTTCACGTCGGGTTTTACGACGGGCGCGTGATCTCGTATCGCACATCGCCGTATTCGGCGGCGCCCGTCGCGGTCCATCCACGACGCTCATAGAACCGGGCCGCCGTCGTATTCGGCCCGGTTGAGAGCCATAGGCGTCGTGCGCCATTCTCCCAGAGCCAATCGACGGCGCGGTCGAAGAGATGGCTCCCGATTCCGCGCCGTTCGTAGTCGGGGTGGACGAACAGCGCGAACACCGAGCATTCCTCCCGATCTGCAATCGAAAAGCCGACGATCTCGCCCCCGCAGATCGCCACCCAGCCTTTCGACGTCGTCAGGAACGATGCGGCGACGCTCGCTTCGGTGATCCCGCGCGCTTTGAGCTGCTCGGGCGTGAGGATGTTCTCGCGCACAGCAAAGCGCACGCGCGAAATGCCAGGCAGGTCGTCGCCCGTGGCCTCCCGATAGACGATGCCGTCATCGATCGCGCCGCTCACGATGCTCATGTCTTCATTCCGGTGATCGACGCGCTCATGGCGCGCGGATCGCGCGTCGGCCAGCGGCCGCTCTCCACGCTCGCGAGGAAGTCGCCGACAATACGGTTGTAGACATCGGGATCCTCGAGATTGATGGCGTGGCCCGCATTCGGCATGACCGCGAGCGCCGACGACGCGATGTTCCGCTTCATGAGGATGCCCGGCATCAGGCACGGCCAATCCTCGTCGCCTGTGATGATCAGCGTCGGCACGGTGAGCTTCTTCATGTCGTCGACGAGCGTGTAGAGCGACGGCCGCGCGCGCTGCACACTAAGCTGCGTGTTGGCCGAGCCGAGCGCGGAATGCTCCGCCAGCATCTGCTTGAACTCGGCGAAGCCGCGCGGGTCCTTGTTCTCGAACTGCACGCGCGTCGGCCCATGCGCATAGGCATCGGCGAACTTCTCCATGCCGCCGGTCGTGAGCAGGTTCGCAGTCGTCTCCGCTTCGGCCTTGAAGCGCTCGCTCTGCTCCGGCTCGGCGCCATAGCCGCAGCCCCCGACGCACAGCGAGCGGGCCCGCCTGGGATGCCGGAAACCGAAGTGCAGCGTCGCGAAGCCGCCCATGGAAAGGCCGATGATGTGCGCGTCGTCCGCACCTGCCGCATCGAGCACCGCCTTGATGTCGTCGGCGGCACGCGCCTGCGAGTAGCTGCCGTGATCGGGGGGAACGTCGGACGGCGGATAGCCGCGCGCATTGTAGGAAATGCAGCGGTAGGAGCGGCCGAAGTGGCGCATCTGCGGCTCCCAGCTCCGCATGTCACCGGCGAACTCGTGGACGAAGATCACCGTCCGCCCCGAGCCGGTCTCCTCGTAGTAGAGGCGAACCCCATCGTCGGTCGTCGCATATGCCATCTCCCGCCCTCCCAGATCTGCTGACCTCTATCGAAGTTTGCCGGCACTCTAGCAGATCGCGCGCGCGTTGCAGGCAATCAACAGATGGCGGCTGCCTCTGCAAAATCTGTTGGCACGCTGCGCGCGACACTTGCCTTTGGCTGGCCGAAGCCCCTTGCTGATCCTGCGGCCCCACAGTGGACGATGTATGCGTCGAGACGAAGAGCCATGCTCAGCGGCAAGCCCACCATTCTCTTCCTTCAGGCGCCGCCCGGCCCGTTCGCCCCCGAGCTCGCCGACACGCTCAGCGCGCGCGGCTGCAGTGTACACCGGATCAATCTCTGCCTCGGCGATGTCCTGCAGTGGGGCTGGCGCCCGGCCGTGAGCTATCGTGGCTCGTTCGCGGACTGGCCGACCTACCTCGCGGACTACATCCGCCGGCACGGCATCACGGATGTGCTCTACTACGGCGACCGCCTGCCGTATCATCGCGCCGCGGTCGACGTGACCGGCGCGCTCGGCATTCGCGGCACCGTGTACGAGTTCGGCTACCTGCGGCCCGACTGGATCACGCTCGAGCGCGAGGGGATGTCGGCACTCTCTCACTTCCCTCGCGACCCCGAGATGATCAGGGCCGCCGCCGCCCGCCTCGCGGCGCCCCTTCTCGAGGAACGCTACACACATTCCTTCGCGATGGAGGCGTTCCGCGAGGTATTTCATCACCTCGCCACCTTCTTTGGAACACCGCTCTACCCCCGCTACAACGCCGACAGCTACTACAATCCGCTCGTGAACTACCTGAGCTACATCCCGCGGCTCATGGCCTCGGGCCGCCGCAGCCGTCGGGCCGCCACGCGCACGCGCAACTGGCTGCGGATAAAGCGCAAGTACGTGCTGATGCCGCTGCAGATGCAGAACGACTACCAGCTCCGCGCCAATGCGCCCTTCAATCATCAGCGCGAGGCCATTGAGATCGTCCTCGCCTCCATGAAGCGCGCGGCCCCGCCCGATCTCGATATCGTCTTCAAGATCCATCCGCTCGACAACGGGCGCGAGAGCTGGTCACGCACCGTCGCACGAAGCGCCGCCGCGCTCGGCATGGCGCATCGCGTCTCGACGATCGACGGCGGTCACTTGCCGACGCTGCTGGACGAGGCGCGCCGCGTCGTCGTCATCAACAGTACGGTCGGCATTCACGCCATCCAGCGCCTGCGACCGACAAAGGTCCTTGGGCTCGCCATGTTCGATATTCCGGGCCTCACCCATCAGGGCACCCTCGACACGTTCTGGAACACGCCCGAGCTGCCCGATTCCGAGTTCCGGGACGCCTTCATCCGCCTGCTCGCGAATACGATCCAGGTCCGGGGCAGTTTCTACAATCGCGAGGGCCGCGCGCGCGCCATTGCCGAAATCGCGGGGCGCCTGCTGAACGACGCGGTCAACGAGCCCGGTGGTTTCGTCGCCGTGCCGCCGCGCCTCGCTGACGCCCGCCGCCTCGGCATCGAGCTCATGTCGGATGCGCCTTCAGAGCCCGAGCTTGTGGCCCACCCATGAGAGACGCATTCGCGCCGCGGTGAGCGCACGCTCCGGCGGCCGGGCTTTGATCTCGGCGAGGCGCGCAATGAGCTGCTCGCACGAGAGCGGCTCGTGTCTTTCGGGATCGACAGCGCGGCAATAGCGAACGAGGCTCAAGTAGACGAGCTCGGCCAGCGTTCGCCAGCGCCCGCGTCGCGGCAGCGCCGTCAGATCCTGTGTGAGCCCCCAGCCGGCATAGAAGGGGGCGCCATGCACCGTCACCGGCTTGCCGCGGATCAGCGCTTCGAAGCCCGTGAGCGAGGAAAGCGTCTCGACGCGGTCGCACTGCGCGATCAGATCGAGAATGTCCGCGTCAGCCATTTCCGCATCCGCCAACGCGCGCACATCCTCCGACGCAACCTGCCCCGGACGCAGACCGCGCGTGACATCAGGGTGCGGCTTGTAGACGATAAAGGCTCCGGGATTGCGCTCCCGTGCCGCGCGCAGCAGCGCGAGATTGATGTTCGCGGCCCGCAGGTCGATCGTGTCTGAAAGCGTGCAGCGGACGGCGGCATCGTCCGCCACTTGCCCCGGCACAAGAATGCGCGCACGACCGAACGTCGGCGGCAGGTGCTGCGGGATGCCGCCCAGATTGTATTTGGACAACCTGTTTCCGGCGATGAGTGCAGCAACGTGGGCGCCATGCTGCATCTCCGCAGGCGAGACATCCGCATGCGCCAGCAGGTGCTCGAGATCACTCGGGCGCGTTGCGTCATAGTGGATGCCGCGCCCGTCGAGGGCGAAGCAGGCACCCGGCACGAGCCCTGCGCCGAGGCCGACAGATCGCAGAAATCCGTCCTCGATCCTGACGACGGCGATCCCCGCCTCGGTCGCGCGCCGCTCCAGGGCCGTCGTCAGCTTGGCCGCCCAGGCGACGAGCGTGCGGCCTTCGCGCTGCGCGATCGCAATTCCCTCAGCGATGTCGGCGGCGATGCGTGGCGTAGCGTCGAACTCCCGCAGCAGCGCTCCCATGACTTTGCGATTCCATCGAGCGACGCCGGCAACAACCACGCCGCTCCCCATCGCCAGCGCGGTCGGCCACGTCGGCACCTCGTTCTCGCCCACGGCCATCGACATGCGCACGCGCGCGTCGCAAGCGCGGCTTTGGTCCTGCAGCCCAACAGGAAGGGACGCTCTTCCCTCACGCGCGCCGTACGCGCGACGGTCTGCGCGTATGGTCCTCACGGGCGCCACCCCGATGCAAGCCGCTGCGCGACGCCGGAGAGGCCGACGCCATCGGCGACGAGCCTGTCCAGCTCGCGCCGCGTCATCTCGACGGCAGACCTGATCTGCGCCTCCGTATGCTCGCTCGTGATGAAGAAGCGCAGCCGCGCCGACTGCATGGGCACGGCAGGATAGATGATCGGCAGGACATTCAGACCCGCCGCCAGCAAACGCTCGCTGAGCTTTGCCGCCCGCAACGAGTCGCCGACCATTATGGGGCAGATCGCATGACCGCACCCGAGCCCGGTATCGAGGCCAGCCGCACGCGCCGTCTCGAGAAAGAGCCGGCCGTTGCGCTTCAGGCGCGCTGTCCGCTCGGGCTCGCGCATCATGACCGCGAGCGCCTCCAGTGCCGCCCCCGCAACCGGCGGCGAGAGGCCGACGCTATACACGAAGCCCGAGACACCGAGCTTCAACAGCTCGACGAGGCTCGCCGAGCCGGCAATGTACCCACCCGATCCCGCGAGCGTCTTGCTGAGCGTCCCCATCCAGATGTCGACGGCGCGCGGATCGACGCCCGCATCCTCGGCGAGGCCGCGCCCGGTCGCGCCAAGCACGCCGAGCGCATGAGCCTCGTCGACCATCAGCCAGGCACCGTAGCGCCGCTTGATCTCGACAAGACGCGCAAGATCCGGCACATCACCGTCCATGGAGTAAAGGCCCTCGACGACGATCAGAATGCGCTCGTGCGCGCCGGCCGCATCCTCCAGGAGCCGTTCGAGCGCAGCGAGGTCATTGTGTCTGAAGGCGCGCCGCGCCGCGGCTGAGAGCTTGGCGCCAACCAGGATGCTCGCGTGACAGAGCTCGTCGTAGAGCACGAGATCCTCGGGCCGCATGAGCGTCGATATGACACCGACGTTGGTTGCGTGGCCGCTGACGAAGACAGCGGCGTCCTCGGCGGCATAGACCTCGGTCAGCCCGCGCTCGAGATCGCGCAGGATCGGCCGCTCGCCCGCGACGAGCCGGCTCGCCGAGACGGATGTGCCGTACATGTCGATCGCGGACTTGGCCGCAACGGCCACTGAAGGTGCGTGATTGAGACCGAGATAGTCGTAGGAGGCGAAGTTCATGACTTCGCGCCCCTCGATGGTGGCGATCGGTCCGGCGCGCCCGCGCTGCAGGCGAAAGAAAGGATCCGCCACGCCCTGGCTGTGCCCGATCTCGCGATGCTGCGTAAGGAGCTTGTATTCGTCCAGCGTGTCGAAGGCCGGCGCCACCCGCTGAGGCACTGCATCATCGCGCGCGGGTGCGCGCGGGATACCGGCGAGAGCACGCATGCGCGCGATGAGATCGCTCTTATCGTCCGCAGCCAGCAATTTGCCGTTCGATCCTCTCACGCTCAATCCCCTAGCAGGCAGCACTATTGCGCGGCCACGGCGCGCGGCATAGTCTCATGCCGTTCCAGATGCTTTTTCAGCAGCGCGCTGTCGGCCTCGCCGACGGGAGCCGTCCTTCTGCCCCTCAGACGCTGGAGCAGTTTTGCAGACAGATCCTCGATCGTCGCGCCTCCCGCGAGCGCGCCGAGCGGCAGCTCGACGCCGAAGCGCTCCTTGGCTGCGTACTGCAGCTCGATTGTCATGAGCGAGTCGATACCCATGTCGGCAAGCGGGCGCCGTACTTCCACCGAGCCCGGCGGCGCCCGCATGACAGTGGCGACCACGTGCGTAAGATGGCGCACCAGCACGGCTGTCGCGGCAAAAGTATCGAGCCCCTCGACTTCCGACGCGAGATCGCAGACCCCATCGGCGACGTCGGCGCGGCCACGCGGCGCGGCCAACGCTGCGAATGTCGGCCGTTTGAGAACAGGAAGAAGCCGGGCCATTGCCGCCCAATCGATCGGCGCGATCGTCACGACCGGCGGCGCGCGATCTGGCCGCGCCAGCACGGCCTCGAGATCACGAAGCCCCTCGCCTGCCATCATGGTGGCGACCTTCGCGCGCGTATCGAGCTCAGCGGCCACGCCCGCATTGCGCGCAAGATAACCCGTGTCCCCGATCGCACCCCAGCCAATGCTCGCGATCGCCTCGCAACACTGGAGACGCGCGCGCGCAATGCCTTCGAGATAGCCGTTCGCTGCAACGTACGCGGCCTGGCCCGGATTGCCGAACATGGTCGTGACCGAGGAGTAGGCGACAAAGTGGTCGAGACTCTCGGCACGGGTCAGACCATCGAGATGGCGGACACCATCCACTTTCGGCGCCAGCACGCGTGCGACCGCATCCGGCGACACATTGGCGAGCGCCGCATCCTCGATCACGGTGGCGCAGTGGAAGACGCTGCGCAAGCAATGACCCGCGTCCCTGATCCGCTGCAGCAGACGCGCGACCGCGTCGACATCCGAGACATCGCATGCCTCCAGCAGGACCTCGACACCCTTCGCGCTGAGATCGGCGATCGTTGCAGCGGCGTCTGCATCGGGATGTGCACCGCGCGAGGCGAGGACGAGCGTGCGCGCGCCCCGCTCGGCCAGCCATACGGCTGTCGCCATGCCGAAGCCGCTAAGTCCCCCGACCACAAGATGCGCGCCATCCGGCCTGACCGCAAACGGACGGGCTGATCCCGACATCGCCACGCCTTGCGGCGCAGGTGGCGTGATGACGATCTTGCCGATGTGGCCCGCCTGCTGCATGAGCCGGAAGGCGGAGAGAACGTTGCCGCCCTCGAAGCGGCGGTAAGGCAGCGGCCGCAGCTCGCCGCGCGCGAGGCGCCGGGAAAGCTCGCTCATCATGTCGCGCGCCAGGCCGGGATCGTGCCGCATGAGCTGATCGACGTCGATACCGAAGTAGGCGACGTTGCGGCGGAAGGGGCGCAGCGCGATCTTCGTGTTCTCGTAGTAGTCGCGCTTGCCCAGCTCGAGAAAGCGACCGAACGGACGAACCAGCTCCAGACTGCGCTCCATCGCGGCGCCGGCCAGCGAGTTGAGCACCACGTGCACGCCTTCGGGCACGATCGCACGAACCTCGTCCTCGAATGCGAGCGAGCGCGAAGAGAGCACGTGGTCAGCACCGAGGAGCCCCACCAATGCACGCTTCTCACGCGTTCCCGCAGTCACGATCGTGCGCGCACCGACAGGGGGTGAATTGGGGGGGGCGGCAAGCCGGCCCCCGCCAGCCCCGCCATGGATCAGAACCCACTCGCCGGCGCGAAGCCGCGCCACATGGTTCAGCGCATAGTGCGCTGTGAGGAAGGCGACCGGCAGAGTTGCTGCTGCTGCGAGATCCACACCCTCCGCGAGGCGCCCGACAGCCGCCGCGGCGACAGTGACGTGCGAAGAAAGCGCCGCCGGCGCGACGGCAAAGACGCGGTCCCCCACGTCGAGGTGACCGACGCCCGCGCCCTTGCGCAGAACCGTGCCCGCGCATTCGAAGCCGATTGTCGCGCCAGCGAAGCCGCCCTCGAGCGCCTCCGCCGGCAGCATTCCCGTAGCCCACATCACATCGCGGAAGTTGAGGCCGGCCGCCGCGACCGCGATCTCGACCTCGTCATCGCCGGGCGCTCTACGCTCGACACCACACCAGCGCAGGCTCTGCAGCACGCCCGGCCGCGCGAGTTCAAGACGCGCGGCACGCTCTTCCCCTGTCGATCGCACGCACGCGCCCTCCGGCCCGAGACCCGGCTCTGCGCGCAAGGCCACATGTCCCCCGGCAGTGAGGATGATCTCACTTTCGCTCCTGGCGCGGCAATCAGCTCGGCGAGGCGAAGCGCGGCCGCCGCCTGGTCAAACGTTTCGGAGACGTCCACGAGGCGGACGTCGATGCCCGGATGCTCGTTGGCGATCGTCCGCATGAGAGCCCAGACCGCGCTCGCAACCGGCACGACCGCCCCCTCGCCGACGAGATGGCGCGCGCCGCCCGGCACCACGACCCAGAGCCTCCCGGGCGCAGTGTTGGCATCGGCCAGTACGGACTTCATCAGCGCGATCGTATCGGCAATCGCTTGCTGCGGATTACAGTCCTCGCCCACTCCGGCGAGCACCACGACATCGGCGGCACAACGCGCAGCCGCTTCGCTGCCGGTCATGGCGACCGGCGAGCGCCCCCCGAGCGCTGTCTTGAGCCGCGCGGCAAAAGGTGCGGCGACGCGCCGATCCACGGCAAGAATGCGGACATTCCTCCCGAGCGTGAAGCCATCGCCGCCGCCGGCCCCACCGCCAGATCCACCGGCAATCACCGCCACGCTCTGCACCCGCTCGACGAGGCCGCTCAGCACGATCGCGCCGCCGAGATCGGCGCGGGCTTCTGCTTCGACATCGATGAAGCCGGCGCGCATGAAGGTCTCGCGCCAGCGCACCGCATCGCGCATGGGTTTCGCGCGTGTTCCTCGAGCAGCAGCGAGGCCAAGAACGAGCTCGTTGAATGGTCCTGCGTCGGGTTCGACGGCGAAGAGCAGGCCACCCTCCGCACCGAGTGTGCGCACAGACGCGATCGTCCGGCTGTCGAGGTGGTGGAGCGCGTGCGCCCCGACAATCACGTCGAAAGGTCCGAGGCGCGCGATCTCCGCATGTCCTTCGTCATCAAGGGGTGTGAGGATCGTGCTCGAGTCGTTCTCGAGTGAACCGCGCAGCGCCTCGAGCACAGCCGCATCGTCGTCCGCAATGACGAGGCGCAGGCGGCCCGCGCACGCGAGCTCATCCAACCGCGCCGGCGCCATCAGCGGAGCATCGGCGCCGATCTGCAGCACCCGCAATGGGCGATCGGCCGGCCACTGCGCGAGCAAGTGCTCGATGGCCGCGAGCACGTGTGCGCGCACGGAGCGGGTACGCGGCGAGTCCAGGCAGGCGTGCTGCCATGTTGCCGGCGCCGGCGTCCAACTGCGCTCGTCGCCGAATGTGCTGCCGACATCAGCGAGGAGTGCGCATTCGGCGCCAAGGTCGGGATGCTCCGCGAGAAGCGTCGGCACGATGCGATCGAGCGGTGGGATCGGGCAGGCCTCGATCAGGCGCTCGCAGCCCTCCCTCTCGACGATCAGCGCGCCTCGACGCGCAATCTGCAAGCTCACGGCTCGGCGGGCGTCGGAAACTGCGAGCGCGTCGCCTCCTGGTCCAACCTCGCTGCCAGCGAATTCGCCGGCGGTGAGTATGTCATAGGCCGCACGCTGCGCCGCCGCGTCCAGCAGCAGCACCGCCTCCTCGCTCGGCCCCGCGACCGGCGCAGGAAGCTCTGCGAGCGCGCTCCGCAGCGCGAAGAGATCGGGAAGCGCGCTCGTTGCGTGCCGCGGGTCCAGGTGCCGGTAGCCGGTGAAGTGATAGGCGATCTGCTCGGTCTCACGATCGGGCATGAGCGCCGAGGTCGCGAACTGCACCCCTTCGACCTGCGCGATCGGGGCCTCATGCTCATCGAGCAGCGTCACACTGCAGCAAAGATCCCGCGCTTGCGTGCCGGGGCTTGTGATGATGGCGCTCGCGGCCCGCATGGATGGACGGAAGACCCGCACGCGCTGCAGGCGCACAGGCACGAAGGCCCGCGCGCGCGCCACCTGAGCCTGCTTGCCGGCAAGCGCCAGCAAACCGTGAAAGGCACCGTCGAGATCACTCGGCGCGAGCACGAAGCCGCGCGGCCATACGACAGCTGCCGGATCGAACAGCACATGAAGCCGACCGTCGCCAGCGGGCCTTACCTCGCCAACGCGGCGGAAGGCGGGACCATAGTCGAGCCCGACGCGCCCGGCGCGACCATAGAGATCCGCGGCGGAAACCCCGCGCGGATCATCCGGCACTGGCGGCACATCGGGCGCAACAGGCGCATCGCCCGCAAGCACCGCCACCCTGCACCGCACGTGCACCTGCCACGCATCGTCCGACAGGCGCGCGCGGCTTGCGATCTCGCATGTGGCCGTTTCGGGATCGAGGCGCGTGCGCACGTCCATCGTCTGTCCCGACAGCACGAGCGGCCGCACGATGTCCAGATCGCGAAGCTCAACCTGCTCCTGCCCAAACCAAGCCTGGGCAGCAGCGAGCGCCATGTCGACGAAAGCTGCCGCGGGCATCCAAGGCTTGCCCGCCACGCGATGGTCACCGAGCTCGGGACAGACGACCGTATCGAGATGCGCGTGCCAGACCGTCGCGTCACCGCTTGCGCGATGGCCGATCAGACCGTCCGAGGCAGCCCCTGCAAGCTCGCTCTCGACGCCACCGAATGCTTCCGTCGTGCCCGTACTTTTCAGCTCGATGCGCTGCCACGCGTAGTGCGGCAGATGGCGCCATCCGGTTGCTGGCGGCGGCCCGAAGACGCGGTCCGCGTCGAAGCGCGCGCCGTTCACGATCGCGCACGCCGTTGCGGTGGCGAGCGCGTCGACGGCCGGCGTCTCCTCACGTGAGAACGTCGTCACGACGGCGTACGGCAGGCCTGCGATCCTCAGGCACTGATCGAGATAGGGCTTCAGCACCGGCCGCGGGCCGATCTCGACGAAGATGCCCGCCCCGAGCGTCGCCGCCCGCGCGACGGCCTCCGCGAACAGAACGGGTCGGCGCACGTTGCGCCACCAGTAGTCGGCATCGAGCGCGCTCGCAGCGAGGGGGCGACCCTCGACGGTGGAAATGAAGGTGGCACGTCCCGGCGATGCCGTGAGCTTGCCGAGCTCGGCCGCAAGCCTCCGCCGGGCGCCGTCCATGACGCGGCTGTGGAAGGGATAGTCGATGTTGTCGATGAGGCGACCCGAAAGCCCTGTCGCGGCAGCCTCGCCCAGCACGGCCGCGAGCGCCTCCGCAGGGCCGACGAGCGTGACCGAAGCCGGGCTGTTCAGCGCCGCGATCTCGACACGGCCGGCGCCACATGCCTCGATCAGCCGGCGGGCCTCCGATGCACCGACATGCAGCACCGCCATGCGGCCTCGGCCGCGCGCGAACTCCTGCGCCGCCGAACGAGCGAGCACGAGCCGCACAGCCTGGCGCCGATCATAGTGGCCTGCCGCATAGGCGGCGGCGACCTCGCCGACGCTGTGGCCGATCACCATCGCCGGCTCGAGTCCACGCTCGCGAAGCGTGTCAGCGGCGGCGGCCTGCAATGCAAACAAGAGCGGCTGGGCAATGCTGGTGAACTTCAGCGCCTCGTCGAGATCGTCCGCCGGGAGCATGTCCCGCACGGACCATCCCGCCTCGCGCTGAATGAGCGCATCGATCTTGACGATGTGGCGCCGGAAGATCGGGTCGTTGCCGAGGGCCGTGCGGCCCATGCCGGCCCATTGCGCACCATTGCCGCAGAAGACGAACGCGACAGGTGCGGCGCGGGCGATCGCGCGCCCGCGCACGACGCTCGGCGCCGACATGCCGCGGCTCAGCGTCGAGAGGCCCGCGGCAGCCTCGCCGAGCACCATCGCGCGCTCGGGCAGCAGCTCTCGATGATGGACGAGCGCGGCACCCAGTACCTCCGCCTCGGAACCGCCCTCCACCGCAGCCGTAGAAAGTCGCCCGGCGAGAGCGGCGAGAGCTGGTCCGGTCTCGGCGCTGAGCAGAGTACCGAGGTGGACCGGCGCCATGCTGCCGACGCGTCGAGCATCGACCCCGTGCCGGCCGCGTGCCGCAGACTTGCTCCGCACGCGCCGCTGCGCCGGCACATCCGCGATGATGACATGGGCGTTCGTACCTCCAAAACCGAAGGTGCTGATCCCGGCGAGGCGCGGCCTGCGGGAGGTCGCGAGCTCGACCGGCGCCTGCGCCACATGAAGCTTCAGCTCGTCGAAAGGAATATCGGGATTGAGCGTATCCACATGGAGCGTTGCCGGCAGCAGATCGTGCCGGAGCGCGAGGCTCGCCTTGAGCAGGCCGACAAGACCCGAGGCCGGCTCGAGATGCCCGACATTGGACTTCACCGAGCCGATCGGCAGAAGAGCGCGCCGCCGCCGCCCGAGCGCCTCGCCGAGCGCCTGCGCCTCGATCGGGTCGCCGACGCGCGTTCCCGTGCCATGCGCCTCGACGAAGGCCAGTTGGCCGGGATCGATGCCCGCTTCATCATAGATACTGCGGAGGAGCCGATCCTGGGCCGCGGCAGAGGGCAGCGACACGCCGACCGTGCGGCCGTCCGAGTTGATGCCGCTTGCCACGATCCGCGCGTGTGGCCTCATGTGCCCGAGCCCGCCAGCTCCGGCGCGCGTCAGCACCAGCGCCACGCCGCCTTCACTGCGCACATAGCCATCGGCGCCGGCAGCGAAAGCGCGACAAAGTCCGTCCGGCGAGAGCATGCGCGCCTGGGCAAAGCCGACGAAGGGAAAGGGGCGAAAGAGGATGTTCACGCCCGCCACGATCGCCGTGTCGATCGCTCCCGCGCGCAGCGCGGTGACGGCTTGATGCAGCGCGACCAGCGACGAGGAGCACGCCGTATCGACGACGAGACTGGGCCCGTTGAAGTCGAAGCAGTAGGAGATCCGGTTGGCTATCAGCGACAGGGCGCTCCCCGTCATGTGGTAGCCATCGCCGCCCGCAGCATCGAACACCCGGCGGCTGCCGTGATCCACCGACGACGCGCCCACGTAGACACCGACGCGCGTGCCCACGAGCTGCGACGGCGGCACGCCGGCATCCTCAAGCGCTTCCCAGACGAGCTCCAGCGCCAGCCGCTGTTGCGGATCGACCTGCGCCGCCTCGCGTGGCGACATGCCGAATGGCGCAGGATCGAACGACCATGGCAGGTCGATCGTGCCGGCGCGGAAGGTGTACGTCTTGCCGGGCTCGCCGGGGCGCGGATGCAGGTAGCGGGCACGCGGCCAGCGCGCGTCGCCGACCTCACCGATGGTGCAGCGGCCTTCGCGGAGCACATTCCAGAATGCCGCAACGTTCGGCGCCCCCGGCAGCCGGCACGCATGACCGACAACGAAAATCTCGCCTTCGCAATCCTGTGTCTGGGTCAACACGAGCACTCCACCAGCCACCCGCGGCAAGCCCCACGGCCTTGACGCACCAGCGCCGCCTGCCTCATGCGCGGTATTTGCCTGCATCCCCGCCGGCCGCGATCGACACGCGAGCGTCGACCTGTTATGCAACTAGAGGTAGCGTCAATCCATGAGGTGGACAAGCCGGTATTCCGCTTCCGTCCGTGCAATGTCTTCCACCGCGCCCAAACGGCCACACATCGACAGCGCCATGCTCACGAACCGCGGAAATTCAGGGCATTGCATCCCTCGGTGCGTGGTGATCACCGGCGCGAGCCGCGGGCTCGGTCGCGCGCTGGCACACGCCTATGCAAAGCCGGGCATGTTGCTCGGCCTCGTCGCCCGCGATGAAGCGGCGCTCGCCGCCGTCGCCGACGAATGCAGCCGGCAGGGCGCCGAGGTCGTCGTACTCGCGGCCGATGTCACCAGGCCGGACGCGCTTTCAGCTTGGCTCGCCGCTCTCGATGGCCGGCGCCCGATCGATCTGCTCATCGCCAATGCCGGCCATTTCGATGGTCGCCGCCCGGACGCGGCCCACGAGGATCTCGAACTCGCGATCAGCCAGCTTCGGATCAACCTCGAAGGGACCATACGAACGATCGACGCAGTGGCCCCGCTCATGCGCGCGCGCAGTCGTGGCCACATCGCCGCGATCTCGTCGCTTGCCGCCGTCTTCCCGCTCGCCGATGCGCCCGCCTACAGCGCCTCGAAGGCAGGTCTCAGCGCCTATTGCGAGGCCTTGCGCGGGCTTCTCGCGCCGTCGGGCATCCAGGTGAGCGTCATTTCTCCGGGCCACATCGCGACCCGCCAGACGGAGATCCACGACGGCGCTCTGCCGCTCCTGATGTCGCCGGAATGTGCCGCGCGCCGGATCGTGTCCGGCCTCTCTCGCCAGCGCGCGCGTATCTGGCTCCCGGCGCGCCTCGCGCTCCTTGCGCAACTCGGCCGTCTGCTGCCGCTGCCCCTTCGCCTGCTCGCCGGTCGGCGACTGCGCTTTGCCGTCCGCGATCCTGCGCGCGCGAACTGAGGCCGCAAAAGCTTATCCCCGCCCAACGAACGCTGGCTAGATTTTCAGGCGAAACCTGATGGCCAGAAAGCGCATCCATGGCGGACACTCCCAACCTCGGCCTCCCTTACATCATGGCCGCCCAGGCCCAGAAGCACGTGACGCACAACGAGGCCATCCGCGCCCTCGACGCGCTCGTGCATCTGGCCGTCATCGCCCGCGACGTCGCGGCGCCACCGGTCTCACCGGCCGATGGTGATCGCTACATCGTCGCCGCGGGAGGCACGGGTGCCTGGACCGGCCATGATCTCGAGATCGCCGCCTTCCAGGACGGCGCGTGGGCCTTCTTCGCGCCGCGCTCCGGCTGGCGCGCCTGGATCGTCGGCGAAAGTGCGCTCAGGGCCTGGAACGGCAGCGCTTGGGTCGCGATGGGCGGTGGCGAGGGCGGTGGCGATGGTGGCGATGGTGCATTCGACACGCTCGGCATCAACGCGACGGCCGACGAGACCAACCGCCTCGCACTTTCTTCGCCGGCATCCCTTTTCAACCACGCCGGCGCCGGCCATCAGCTCAAGCTCAACAAGGCCGAAGCCGGCGACACCGCATCCTTCCTCTTCCAAACCGCCTTCTCCGGCCGCGCCGAGATGGGCACTGCGGGCGACGACGACTTCCACTTCAAGGTGAGCCCCGACGGCACCGCGTGGCATGAGGCCATTCTCATCGACAAGACCACCGGCGCGGTCTCCTTCCCCTCGGGCG